>OFGX01000909.1_pt1 | contig 19927 bp, 19 predicted proteins | sample 1521831 | NCBI WGS metagenome assembly OFGX01 (sample SAMEA3504080, study PRJEB24116) | mouse gut metagenome | biome: mouse gut; feature: mouse-associated habitat; material: faeces | place: Denmark | collected 2011 | reverse complement strand
TTCCTGGGAGGAAACGCCGAATGGCATAACTACTATGTGCGATGCTTTGCGCATAGTATAATGTGTCCATATTCCTGGGAGGAAACGCCGAATGGCATAACTACTATGTGCGATGCTTTGCGCATAGTATAATGTGTCCATATTCCTGGGAGGAAACGCCGAATGGCATAACTACTATGTGCGATGCTTTGCGCATAGTATAATGTGTCCATATTCCTGGGAGGAAACGCCGAATGGCATAACTACTATGTGCGATGCTTTGCGCATAATATAATGTGTCCATATTCCAGGGAGGAAACGCCGAATGGCATAACTACTATGTGCGATGCTTTGCACATAGTATAATGTCTTTACGTAAGACAGGAAGCGGCCGAATGGGGAGGAACGAGTATGAATCTGGTGATTACCATGAGTCGGAGGTTTGGAACCGGTGCCAGCGCGATCGCGGCGGAATTGTCCGGGAAGCTGGGTATTCCGGTGTATGACAAAGCGTACATAGAGCATGAGCTGGAAGGCCATAGCTATGCGGACGAGACGGAGTTGATACGTGAGCTCGCGTCCAAGCCCTGCATCATCCTGGGACGCTGCGCTTCGGAAATCCTGCGGGATCAGGGGAATGTGTTCAACATCTATGTCTGTGCCGACAAGGAGGATCGCATCCGCCGTGTCATGAGCCAGAAATCCTTGCCCTACGAAGAGGCGAAAGCCATGCTGGAGGAGAACGACAGAGCCCGCAGCGAGTACTACTATAGGAATACCGGAAAGGTCTGGGGAGATGTGAACAACTATCACATGATACTGGATACCTCCCAGTTCGGGATAGAGAACTGTGCAAATATCCTGATGAAGTATTTTGAGCGGATTGAAGTCATATAGGACAAAGCAGCGCGAAAAACGTGCAAAGGAGCAGCCTGAGGGCAGCTTTTTTACGTGAGATTATCTTATGATATGGCAATATGTAGGATATTGTGTTATAGTGAAAAGTGAAGAGGATACATTACAAGCTGTTTGAGGCTGATTGAAATTGGATGAAAAGGATGAAAGAGATGGTGGAATTTATAATAGGAATTTTGACTGTTCTTGTTGCATATTTTTTAGGGATTTTCTTAGCTGTTAAACTAAATTGGCCGGATGCTCCAACGGTGGTTGCAATAGCTTTTATGGGAAGCGAAATCCTGTGGAATATCAGACATAAGAGAGGGGATGACCAGAAATAGGAGATTATAAAAAAGTGGGTGTTAGTCAATAAATATGCTGGCATCGTCCCATAGAACCACTAAGTTGTAGTCGCCGATATTCTGCACAGTTCTCTGCTGGAGGGCTTTGCACGGTTCGCAGTTTCCGCCACGGCCCTACCATCTCGCCGGATGCCGGTACAGATTGCGACATATTGATTCGAGATTCAGCATTTTGCAGATTTGGCACCATGTTTGCGTGCACATCGGCGGCTTCTTTGGGAAGCGGCTTTATGAAAATATCAAAAATCACCTTTCTGTTGTTAAAAACTACAGAGAAAGGCGATTTTTTGTGTCAGTTTCAGTGGATTCTATTTTTAGCTTTTATTATGTATTCATATTCTGTTGATTATTTAGTATTTCATAGTTACAGGTCTTGCAGTATATGTTTCTATCAGTGTTCCCACAGAAGCAGAAAGGCTGGCGGTTCCGTCACCAGAAATGCTAACACTTATGTCGTTTTTGAAACCTACTGTTTGGTGTCCGTATGAAGCTTGGATGTTTTTGGCTTCGCTTGCAATGACTCCATAGCTTATGAACAGAGTAAAAGAATAGTCTTCGGTAAAACCATCGCAGGAACTACATTTTTGAGTACTCAATGCGTCAAAATGTAATTCTGGTACGCCAGAGTCGTATTTTAGATTCAAATCATTGTCTACGCGTTTACTCTTGGTAACTGTACGTGTTTTATAGGTGATCGCACCACATCTGATGCATTTAAATGATTGAATAACATTTCCTTTTTCGCTGACGCTATCATCAAATGTTCCGTTTGTTCCAACTACAAAGCAGTCTCTTAATCTCATCGCCGGGTATTTGAGCCATGTGGCACTTCCAAATACATTATAATATTTTTGCTTGCCTACGGTTTTTGTATTAGAATAGGTAGTAGTGAACTTTATGTATCCATCATTAGAAGTATAGTCATCAATTGGAAGGCAATTATCATTTAGTGCATAAGAATTTCCATCGGCATCTATTCGGACATATGAAGTGGATACGGTAATATTGTCATATTCAAGTATGGACAAGACGACATCTTCTGGCAGACCTTCGCAGTCTTGTTGTGTGTACTGCATCAGAAACCTGGCAATGTCATAATCAGCGATTTTTGGATAATTTTCGCGAACAGTGTCAATAAATGTGTCTAAATTGGTGAAGGTGGTAGTGAGCGAGCCAGTAATGTCTACATCTTCGTTGACCTGGATGGTGTATTCGGCAATACGTGATAAGGAATCGCCATCTGCAAGTACAGTTGTTGATAGATTCATGATTAGAAGTGCCGACAGTATAGAACAGATTAATTTTTTAAGTTTTTTCATAGTTACCTCTCTTTCGATATAAAGTTTATGACTACAATAGTGTGATAACAGAATATCTGAAAAAAATCAATAAATTTCCTTAATAAAAATTTGATAAACATCGACAAATTTCGACAGTTTATAGATAAAAGAGTATTTTAGATTTGTACTTCTGGGAGAGATTATAACATTTCTACAGGTTTTTTAATTCTTAATCACAACCAGCAGCAATTTCCTTGCATAGGCTTTTTCTGCGTCTGGGTTTTTATGCGATAAATAAGGCTGGAAAGCCGGGGGGAGCTGGTGTGCCGAAGGCGCTTATTTATTGCGTATATAAAACAGTTATCAAAAAACTCTTTACTTCGGGATAAATTGTGCTAAAATAAAACACTTGTAAGGAGGTATCTTATGTTTTTGACTTATTTTGTGCTGTGGATTATTTTTAATGGCAGATTTACTCTGGAGATAGGTCTGTTCGGCCTGGCAATCGCAGGTGCGCTGCTGGCTTTTTCCTGTAAATTTGTGGACTACAGCCTGGCGAAGGAACTGAGGGTATACAAAAATATTTTCCTGTTCCTGAAATATTGCTGTCTGCTGGTCACGGAGATCGTCAAGGCTAATCTGAATGCGATTCGTATGATACTGACCCAAAAGGAAGAGGTAGAGCCGGCTCTGGTGAGCTTTCATACCCAGCTGAAGTCCCAGGCGGGAAAGGCTATGCTGGCAAACGCCATCACGCTGACGCCGGGAACCATCACGGTCACGCTGGAGGGCTCAGAGTATACTGTCCACTGTCTGGACGAGTCCATGGCGGAGGGCATTCAGGACAGTGAATTTGTGAAATATATCCTTAAGTTTGAGGAAACCATATAATCATGGGGAATTGTCCCCCAATATGCTGCTTAACGATTTCGGTTGCGCAGATTATTTCGTGACAGTTCCCGGAGAGAGGATAGAGATGGGAAGAGGGATGGAAAGCCTGGAAAAGGCATACAGCGTATTTTTCACAGGGGCGCTCATCGTGCTGGCGATTCTGGTGATATTGTGCCTGGTGCGGGCCATTATCGGGCCCAGGGTGGCGGACAGGATCGTGTCGGTGAATATGACGGGCACCATGGTCATCGTGATGATCGCCATTCTGGCGCTGATGCTGGATGAGGGGTATCTGGCGGACATTTGCCTGATATATGCCATGATCAGCTTTCTGGCGGTGATTGTGCTGGTGAAAGTGTATATGGGCGTGTATCTGGAGGGGAAGGAAAAGGGGCAAAAGGATGACGGCTCTATAGTAAATAAGACGGAGACTGGAGAGGACAGTTGAGTCAGGATTAAGAATTGGTGGGAGGATAGGAAATGCTTGTGCTGGAATGGGTGCGGTTTTTGGTCGGAGGCGGGCTGCTTTTGTGCGGGCTGGTGACCTTTATCATAGAAATCATTGGGGTGTTCCGGTTCCGGTATGTGCTGAACCGGATGCATGCGGCGGCCATCGGCGACACCCTGGGCATTGGCTTCGCGCTGCTGGGGCTTGTCGTCATCAGCGGCTTTAACTTCACATCTCTGAAGCTGTTTCTGGTGATAGTGTTCCTCTGGTTTTCCTCTCCGGTGTCCTCCCATCTGATCGCCCGGCTGGAGGTCAGCACCAACGAGGAGAGCGAAAGACATTACCGTGTGAAGAATCTGGATGCTCCTGGGTTGGAGATGGAAGAAGACAGGGCGCATACATGACGAAGGCTCCGGATGCTCCGGCAGAAATGCCGAAGGAAGAGGGCATGCGATAAGGATGCATGACGCCGGGGCGGACAGGAAAGCAAAGGAGGCGGAAACGATGACGATATTTACCTGTATCCTGCTGGGTTTCCTGGTGGTCTGTGCCATTGCGGCCAGCCTTTCCAAGAAGCTTTTGAACACTATATTGATTTTCATGTCCTACAGCCTGATCATGTCCATCATCTGGGTGCTGCTGGAGTCCCCGGATCTGGCGATCACGGAGGCAGCGGTGGGGGCGGGGGTCACTACGGTGCTGTTCCTGGTGACCTTGAAGAAAATCAACGCCATCATCAAAAAGGAAAGTTCACAGGAGGAGAAAGCCGATGGCAAGAAAGGTATCTGAGGAGAAGTATCAGAAGACATTTTCCTATCAATTCGGGCGCTGGCTTGAGGGCACGAAGGATCCGTTTATGGGAGAGGTGGAGATGCGCAGGCAATCGCCCTTTTCGGAAAGCGAAGAAGCAAAGGAGCGCAGGGAGAAGGACGAGAAGCTGATGAAGACCAGGGTCTATGATTTGGGGAACAACTTCGAGATGCGGATATTCCAGAGGTTGTACAAGGTGTTCAGCGTGCTGTTCTGCATCTTTCTGGTGGCCATGCTGCTGGTGGCGGTGTCGGATCTGCCGGTGTTCGGCCATGCGGAGAATCCGGTGAACAATGAGGTGGCGGAGCGCTATATCGAGAAAGGCCTGGAGGAGACCGGGGCGGTGAACATCGTCACAGGCATGATCCTGGACTACCGCGCCTTTGACACCCTGGGGGAGTCCCATGTGCTGTTCATCGCTACCTGTACGGTATTGATTCTGCTGCGGAGGGACGGAGAGAAGGAACAGGAGCTGGACGAGGACAATGACAGAATCCATGAGCCGAAAGACGACGTGATACTGCAGACTGCGGCCAGGATTCTGGTGCCGCCGATCTTCCTCTTCGGCATTTATATCATCCTTGCCGGGCACCTGGGGCCGGGAGGGGGATTTTCCGGGGGCGCGGTCATCGGCGCCGGGCTGATACTGTACCTGAACGCTTTCGGCTTTGCCCGGACGGAAAAGTTCTTCACGGCCAGGACTTACCGCAGGATGAGCTTTTGTGCGCTGGCCTGCTACAGTCTCGCGAAGAGCTATTCCTTCTACACCGGGGCGAATCACATTGAGAGCGTCATCCCGCTGGGGACGCCCGGGGCGATCTTGAGCAGTGGACTGATATTAGTCCTGAATATCTGCGTGGGCGTGGTGGTGGCAGGCACCATGTATACCTTTTATGCCATGTTCCGGAAGGGCGGCTACTGAGGGATCGTCCTGAAATGGGCACAACACCGGAAGGGTTCGCTGCCAGGGAGGTAAGATAGATGAATTGGACATATTTATTTGAAAATTATGAGGAGGCCGTGGCCATGATTCTGTTCGGCATCGGATTCTCCAATCTGCTGCTGCAGCGGAATCTGATTAAGAAGATCATCGGGCTGAATATCATGGACACCGCCACCTATCTGTTCCTTGCGCTGAAAGGCTATATCGCGGGCAGAAAAGCGCCGGTGGTGGTGGACGGGGTCACGGACGTGGAAGCCTATATCAATCCCATCCCCAGCGGGCTGGTGCTGACGGGAATCGTGGTGTCGGTGTCGGTGACGGCGCTGATGCTGTCCCTGACCATCCGCCTGTACCGCAGATACCACACGCTGGATTTGGATGAGATTACCACCCAATTGAAAAGGGAGGGGAAATAATGGCTTTCGTGCAGAATTTCCCGTTCCTGTCCATCATCCTGTCGCTGTTCTCCGGACCCCTGTGCTCCATTTTGAACGGGAAATGGGTCAGGCGGGTGAACGCGGCGGTGATTGTGGCCATCGGCATCCTGTCCGCATTTGTGTTAAGATTCGTCATCTCCGCGGGGCAGCCCTATGTGTACCGGATGGGGCATTTTCCCGCGCCTTGGGGAAATGAGATCCGCGTGGGCATCCTGGAGGCCTTCATGGCATGTTTTTTCTGTATCATCATGCTGCTGTGCATGATGGGGGGCATCAGAGAGCGGGAGACGGAGATTGAGGAGAGCAAACAGAACCTGTACTATGTGATGGTGAATCTCCTGTTGTGCTCCCTGCTGGCGCTGATTTATACCAATGACCTGTTCACGGCCTATGTGTTCGTGGAGATCAACACGATTTCCGCCTGCGGCCTGATTATGATTCGCCAGACAGGGCGGACCTTCGAGGCGGCTACCCGGTATATGATCATGAGCCTTCTGGGCTCCGGGCTTCTGCTTCTGGGCATTTGTTATCTGTATGCGGTGACGGGGCATCTGTTGATGAGCAATATCAGGGAGCAGGTGCAGCTGCTGGCTGCAAGCGGGCAGCATCATATTTCTTTGATGGTGGCGCTGGGGCTGATGTCCGTGGGGCTTGCCATCAAGAGCGCGCTTTACCCTTTCCACGCCTGGCTGCCGGATGCCTATGGGTATTCCACGCTGTCTTCTTCGGCCATTCTGTCCTCGCTGGTGTCAAAGGGGTACATTTTTCTGCTGATCAAGATTTTCTGCCGGGTGATCGGGTTCGATGTGGTCACGGAGAGCAAGGTGGTGAATGTGCTGTTCGTGTTCGGCATCATCGGGATGATCATGGGGTCCTGGAGCGCTATCAAAGAGAAGAATCTGCGGCGGATGATTGCCTTTTCTTCTGTGGCGCAGATCGGGTATATCTATATGGGGCTGGGGCTGGCTACGGAGGCTGGGATCGTGGCCAGTATCTACCATGTGCTGTCCCATGCGGCTACGAAGTCTTTGCTGTTCGTGGCGGCTTCGGGGCTTTCGGACGCATCGGGGGGCAGTGACCGATATGCGGACATCACGGGAGCGGGATTTCGGAATAAACTGGCCGGGATAGCGTTCCTAGTGGGGTCGCTTTCCATGGTGGGCATGCCCATGTTTTCGGGATTTATTTCCAAGCTGTTCTTCGCCCAGGCGGCGGTGGGACATGCCCATAAAATGCTGCCTACGGTCATCGCGCTTGCCATCAGTACCATTCTGAACGCGGTCTATTTCATGAAGACTGTAATCCGGATATATACGCCAATGGGCGCTTATGAGGCGGTGAAAGGCGATGGAACAGGAAAAGCTGACGGCATAGGAAAGACTGATGGAACAGGAAAAGCTGACGGCATAGGAAAAAGGGATGGGACAGGAAAAGCTGACGGCATAGGAAAAAGGGATGGGACAGGAAAAACGGATAGAGCGGAAGAGAACGGGGCCGGCTCTGAGAGGAGTGCCAGTGACTGTCAGGAAGTGGGAGGGACTGGCAGACAGGTAGTCATTTGGGAGCAGCCAGCCAAATCGGCGGCATTGATTTGTTTTATTCTGCTGAATCTGATCCTGGGCTTGAATTCAGATCCGATTATGCGGCTGATCCAGGGCGGGATTGAGATGTTCGACTAGCGGGGCCTGAGGGCTCTTTTAGGGAGGAAAGTTTTGATGGATGTATGGTTATTGGTTCCGATAGCGCTGCCGGTGATATGCGGTGCCGTACTGCTGGTCTCGGCTTTCCGGGAACAGGCGGTCTCGGACGCGGGGGATTCCGGAACCGGGGCGGAAAGGGAAAATCGCGTATCGGCGGGGCTCTGCGCCTATGTGGGCGCGGTGCTTGGGATTTCCGTGGCCCTGGCGCTGGCGGCGGCCTGGACAGGGGACAGGGAAGCGGTGCTGTTCACGCTGTTGGATGCGATACCGGTGTACTTCCGCATCGATGCGGTGGGCAGGCTGTTCGTGACGGTGGTCAGCGTCATATGGGTATTGGCGGCGCTGTTCGCCTTTGTCTACATGCGGCATGAGGGGAAGGAGAAACGGTATTTCGGATTTTACCTGATGCTGTATGGTGTGCTTGTGGCCTTTGATTTTTCGGGGAATCTGGTGACCATGTATCTGTTCTATGAGCTGACCACGCTGGTCTCCATGCCGCTGGTGCTCCACAACGGGAAACGGGAGTCTGTGATGGCGGCGCTGAAGTATCTGTTCTATTCCCTGTGCGGCGCGTATGGGGGGCTGTTCGCCATCTTTTTCCTGTACCGGTACAGCCATTCGCTGACATTTACGGCGGGCGGGACGCTGGATATGGCGGCTGTACAGGGCCATGAGGGCATTCTGCTGATTGCTGTGTTCGCCGCGCTGCTGGGCTTTGGGGCAAAGGCCGGCATGGCGCCGCTGCACGCCTGGCTTCCCACGGCCCACCCGGTAGCTCCCTCCCCGGCTTCCGCGGTATTGTCCGGCGTCATCGTGAAATCCGGCGTGCTGGCAGTGGTGCGGGTGGTCTTCTATATCGTGGGGGCGGATTTTCTCCGGGGGACCTGGGTGCAGCAGACGTGGATGGCGCTGGCGCTGTTGACGGTGTTCATGGGTTCCATGCTGGCCTACAGGGAGCGGGTCTTCAAGAAAAGGCTGGCGTACTCCACGGTGAGCCAGGTGTCTTATATTATGTTCGGGCTGTCGCTGTTGACGGCGGATGGGTTTACGGGGGCCATGCTCCATGTGGCGGTGCATGCGGTGGTGAAATGCGGTCTGTTCCTGACAGCGGGGGTATTCGTCTATTATTTCAATTATACAAGGGTGGAGGAACTGGTGGGGATCGGGAAGCGGATGCCGAAGATGCTGTGGTGTTATCTGCTGCTTTCTCTTGCACTGGTGGGGATTCCGCCTACGGGGGGCTTCGTCAGCAAGTGGTATCTGGCACAGGGGGCATTGCAGTCGGATATGGGAGTATTCGCGTGGCTGGGGCCTGTCGTGCTGTTGGTTAGTGCGCTGTTGACGGCCGGATATCTGCTGCCGGTGGCCATGAAGGGATTTTTCCCGGGAGACGCGGCAGCGGCGGATTCCGGGGCGGGAAATCATGGAGCGGCGGCTGTGGCTGCGAATGAGGTAGGAGAGCCGACTAAGGGTACAAAAACAAGCGGGACAAAAGCATCCCATGAATGGGAAATATCCGGCAAAGAGGAGCCGCCCTTGGCTATAAGGGCTGATGGCAGAGAAGAAGCTTTCCCGGCTGCGAAAGCTGATTGCAGAAAAGAACCTGCTTTTGCCATGCTGCTGCCCCTTGTGATACTGGCTGCCCTGGCGGTGCTGGCGGGAGTTTTCCCCGGTGCTCTGATTCAATATGCCTCTGAGATTGCCACATCGGTATTATAGGCAGCCAGCGAGCGTTCAGGCATTAAGAAATGTCGTTTACTATATCTCGGCGATGACGATGGAGAAAGGGTTTGGTTGCCATGAGGGAAGTCATGATGTTGATAGTGGTGCTCCTGCCTGTGTTCACGGCCCTGCTGCTGCCGCTGCTGTCCTTTCGGAGCAGAAAGGCTATGTGGATTTATCTGGAGACGGCAGTGTGCGCCAACTCTGTGCTGGTATGGTGGATGTTATTTCATGCGCCCGATAAGACGCTTACGGTATTCCGTTTTATGCATGATCTGAGCATCACCCTGCGGCTGGACGGGCCGGGGGCGGTGTTCGCGGGGCTGGTGGCCTTTCTCTGGCCTTTTGCGGAGCTGTACTCCTTTGAGTATATGGAGCGGCAGGAGAATGCGGAATCTTTCTTCCTGTTCTACACGGCCACCTACGGCGTCACCCTGGGCGTGGCCCTCTCGGAGAATATCCTGACCATGTACTTCTTCTTCGAGATGCTGAGCCTGGTGACGCTGCCGCTGGTGATGCATACCAGGACCAGAGAGGCCACCCTGGCCAGCAGGAGCTATCTGTACTATATGCTGGGGGGCGCGGCCTTTGCGTTCATCGGCATGATATTCGTGCTGGTCTACGGCACTACCTCTTCCTTTGTGCCGGGCGGGGTGCTGGACATGGCCCATATCCAGGAGAAAAAGGATACGCTGCTGCTGGTCTATGTGCTGTGCTTCGGGGGGTTCAGTGTGAAGACAGCTATGTGGCCGTTTTCCGCCTGGCTGCCCAGGGCCGGTGTGGCCCCTACCCCGGTGACGGCGCTGCTCCATGCGGTGGCGGTGGTGAACACGGGGGCTTTCGCGGTGATGCGGGTCACCTATTACAGCTTCGGGACCGGGATGCTGCGGGGGACCTGGGCACAGGATATGGTGATGGGGCTGGTGGTGTTCACGATTCTGTACGGCTGCAGCCGGGCGGTGAAGGAGACCCATTTCAAAAGGCGGCTGGCATGGTCTACGGTGAGCAACCTGTCCTATATCCTGTTCGGGGTGGCGCTGATGACGCCTATGGGGATGACGGGGGCCCTGGCCCATCTGGTGTTCCATTCCTTTATGAAGATGTGCTCTTTTCTCTGCGCCGGGGCGGTGATCCATAAGACGGGGCGGCATTTCATCTATGAGCTGGACGGGCTGGGGCGGAAGATGCCGAAGGTGTTCGGCTGCTTTACGGTGGCGGCCCTGGCGCTGATGGGCGTGCCGGGGCTGTGCGGCTTCGTCAGCAAGTGGTACCTGGCCAGGGCGGCGGTGGAAAGCGGGGAGCCCCTTGCCTATGCGGGGGTGGGGGCTTTGCTGGTCTCTGCGCTGCTGACGGCGATTTATATGGTTGGCATTGTGGTGCGGGCTTTTTTCCCCGGGCGGGATTTTGACTACAGAACTGTAGAGGATGTGCGGGAGCCGGGGTGGAAGATGCTGGTGCCGCTGGCGGTGTTGGCGGCGCTGACTCTCTGCTTCGGGCTGCATTCCGGGCCGGTGGTGAGGGTGCTGGAGGAGTGCGTGAGGGGGTTCCGGTATTGATAGAATTGCCTGATAGATTTGAATCAAAAAGAGGGTACATTCCCCGCAGGGTTCTTTCTGCACTTTGGGTATCCTTATATTCCCAGGATTTGCTACAAGCCGCCAAATTGGGCAGCATAAAGGCGGCAAAGTATAGAGTTCCTGTAGCGGCTGAGGCATTTTTTGCAGGCAGATCTGAAAAGGTCATGTTTTGCGGAGGAAAAATAAGGGACTTCTCAGGTGAAAGTATGACAGAAGCAGAGTATGGAGGATAGCATGGAATCAGGGACAGAGTTGGGATTTTTGATATTTTTTCCGTTTATAGCGGGGGGCTTGGCGTACCTGGCAGGGCATGTTTCCGGAAAAAAGAAAGAAAATGCTCCCCACACCGGAGGGATTCTGCGGGATGCCATTGTAATCGTCTCGGTGGTGCTGGAATTCATTGTTATGACATCTGTGTCATATTTTGCCGTCAGCAGTCAGTCTTCCCATGTCCTGGAGATTCCGGATATCTGCGGCCTGGGCCTGGGTTTCGTGCTGGACGGATTTCGGTCTATTTACGGCTGTGTGGCGGCGTTCATGTGGATGATGACGGCGATTCTCTCCAGGGAATATTTTGCCCATCTGCACCATCGCAGCCGTTTTTACCTGTTTCTGCTGTGGACTTTGGGGGCTACCCTGGGAGTGTTCCTGTCCGCGGATTTGTACACCACATTTATCTTTTTTGAGATAATGTCCTTCACCTCCTATGTGTGGGTGGCCCAGGAGGAGAACGGGCCGGCGCTGAGGGCGGCGGACACCTACCTGGCTGTGGCGGTGACAGGGGGGCTTGTGATGCTCATGGGCATTTTCCTGCTGTACCATCAGCTGGGGACGTTGACGATCGGCGAACTGCCCGCCGCCGCTGCAAACTGCGGGGAGAGGAATCTGCTGTATGCGGCCGGGGCCTGCATGCTTTTCGGCTTCGGGGCCAAGGCGGGGGCTTTCCCTCTGCACATCTGGCTGCCAAAGGCCCATCCTGTGGCCCCGGCCCCGGCTTCCGCGCTGCTGTCCGGCATTCTGACCAAAACGGGTATTTACGGTATCCTGATTCTGGGCTGCTGCCTGTTTCCCGGGGACGGGAAATGGAGCGGGCTGATACTGGCGCTGGGAGTGGTCACCATGCTGGGGGGTGCGCTGTTGGCGGTTTTCTCCGTGGATTTGAAGAGGACGCTGGCCTGTTCTTCCATGTCCCAGATTGGATTCATCCTGGTGGGAATCGGGATGCTGGGCATGTCCGGGATAGAAGGGGAGACGGAATACCGTATATTGGCAGCCCATGGAACGTTTCTGCACATGGTGAACCACTCCCTGATAAAGCTGGTGCTGTTTATGGCCGCCGGGGTGGTGTACATGAATGCCCATGCCCTGAACCTGAACGATATCCGGGGCTTTGGACGGAAAAAGCCGCTGTTGAAATGCGTTTTCCTCATCGGTGCGCTGGCTATCGGGGGGATTCCTCTTTTCAGCGGGTATATCAGCAAGACCCTGCTGCACGAGAGCATCGTGGAATATGGCGGGGGAGCTGCGCTGAGGGCTGTGGAGTATATTTTCCTGTTCTCCGGGGGGCTCACGGTGGCTTATATGACGAAGCTGTTCGTGGCGGTCTTCGTGGAAAGGAATGGGGATTTTGCGCTGCAAGAGAAATATGACAGCATGAAAGGTTACATGAAGCCCGCAACGGTCTTTGCCCTGGCGGGGAGCGCGGCCGTCCTGCTGGCGTGGGGCCTGTGCCCGCATGGCCTGATGGACAGGGCGGCGCAGCTGGCACAGGGGTTCTTCCGGCTGGAGGAGACGGGGCACCAGGTGCATTATTTTAGCTTTGGAAATCTTAAGGGCGGATTGATATCTATTGGAATCGGCGGGCTGGTGTATCTGTTCTTTATCCGCAGGGCGCTGCGGAACGCTGAGGGGGAATATGTGAATGCGTGGCCGGAATGGCTGGATTTGGAGGAGCTGTTGTACAGGCCGCTGCTGCTGCGCTTTCTGCCCTGGCTGCTCGGGGGATTGTGCGGGCTGCTTCACAGGCTTCTGAGCAGTCCGGCGATTCTGAAGACGTTGTCTGCCGTGGCCGGGGTGTTCTGCCGGATACTGGACAGCCTTGTGGACGGGCTGGTGGTGTTTCTGCGAAAGACCCTTTACCGGGACAGCCCGCTGCCCTATGAACGGCCGGAGGGGAATGTGTTCACGGAAAAGCTGGGAGTCGCGCTGAACGCTTTCCAGAGCCTGGGCAACCGCACCTGGCGCAGAAAGAATCCTGTCCACAGGGACTATGTGCACCTGGCGGCCATGAAGAACGAACAGTTCAGGGAGACCAACCATATCATCCAGAGGAGCCTGTCTTTCGGATTGCTGCTCTTCTGCATCGGGCTGTCGCTGACCTTGCTCTATATTATCTGGTGGTAGCGGGGGATTTCCGGGGCTTGGCGGGCGACCTTACGATTTGGCGGGCTTTTTTGCCCGTCACGTTGGAGCTCAAATCCCATACTGCTTGTACAATTCGTGACGCCTCTTACGGTTTGTGGATACGGCATCTATTTCGCTGAACTTCTTTTCCTTTAGGAGCGCCTGTATCAGGTTCCCCAGGCGGGTTTCGCCTATGGTGATGCCACGCTCCTCGCCTATGGTGATACCTCTTGCCTCTCCACGCTTCTCGCCTCTTGCTTCCCCTCTCGCCTCCAAGAAATCAATATACTCGCACATGGTAATCTCCTTTCCTTCTTCCTGCTTTCTCAATAATTCGTCCACCTGGTCAGTGAAGCGCGTGTCCCCGGTAAGCGCCTCCATCATTTCGCATAATGCTTCTATATGGACGATTTTCTGATCCTTGCGGTTCTCGAAACTCCCTTCATTCAGGTAATCCGCCACGAACCCCATGTCGCTGGTGAACCGCGCCCTGATTTCCGGGGACAGGTTGTTCATATGGTAGACCTCCAGCTTCACGTCATCTACGAGCTCCAGGTCTTCTTCGGCCACTCCTTCCCGCCGGAGGAGCTCATGGAGACTCCGGGGAATCCGTTCCCCTTTCCGCGTCCAGTCTATCACTATGCCGATTACCGGGTATACCGGCCTGCCGGACTCCAATTGGGCCCGGTAAGCGCCGCCCTGATAAGAGGCCTTCCGCAGGACCTGCCTTCCCTCCAGGGCCGTCTCATTGCCTATGAGGAACTGCAGCTTTATTTCGCCGTTTTTTATCAGATAGGCGCTCACGTCCTCGAACTGGCTGTGCACCTTTCCCTTTCTGCGGTAAAAGCTTTCCGTGGGCGCCGGGAAGACATCCTCCGCCTTCAGCCGCTTCCGCCCGCTATAGACAAGCGCGTTCCTACAGTCCGCGAACACGTCGCTGTGTGCCATCAGTACTTTTTCCAGAATGTCCTTTTCTGCCATCCTGTCGTCTCCCTTCTTCACTTTCCGGGAGGAACGGAACCTCCCGCTTTCGTTGTATTTTGGATAGTTCAGCAGGAATTTTCCGATTTACAAGAATGGTCTCTTTGAAGTTAAGAATCTGTGTCTATAGGAAATCTGCTTGCATTTATCCTAACACAGTTCCGGGGGATTTTCAACCCTTTTTCAAGTCCTGACCAGCAGGTCGTCTATATTTTCCTCCAGCCTTTCCCCATATTCTTCTTTGGTCACTTCGTCCACTCCTACCGCTTTCCCTTTCGGCTGTTTCCGGTAGGACTCCATGAGCGTCCCCTTGTTGATGTATTTCATCAACGACTGGACTCTGCCATATCTCGCTACGAGATTGGCTATTTCTGCTTTCTCTTTTTCCATAGATTTGCGCCTCCTGTGCTCTCTATGTTTTGATTGCAAAAGCAACTTATTGTCCGCCCCTTCCCTCCAGAGTCATTACTTCCTTCTTTGGTACTATGGGCAAATCCGACTCCTCGATAGCCTTTGTTCCCACTCACCATTGCATTGGCCGATGTTCCCTACTGGCTCATGTCCAGAGCTATCCAGGTCTCCCAGGTATGTCGAATATAACAATATCAGGTATGCCGTGCTCTCGGACTCCGGTGTGTTTTCATAGTCTCGCTGTAGCGACTAGTCCTTGTTGGTGACCTGAAGAGGTAGCAGACCACCCCACACAATCGATAATTCTAACGAAGCTCAATCACTTCACGCTTTCGCATTACGGCGTTCCTGTTCCCTGTCCTACGCTTAAACGTCATCGTTAGCCTTTGACGTTCCAAGGACTCGGTACTGGCGACTTGCTAGGTCTTACCAGACTGGATTCCCACCAGCTATATATTCGGCACCGAACTGGCGCACACCTCGTTTTGTTTATATTATATATTTTTCTGTTTTTCGCTATCCGGTAACAACCCAATAAAAAATTCCGAAAAATCTACACCATAGATTTGTTTTAAGGCGAGAAAGTCACTAATCCGTATGTTCCGGGTGCCGGTTTCGATTTTGGAATAAGTGCTACGTGACATATTGCTGCCCATAAGATGTAATTTAGCCACTAATTCTGATTGCGAGTAACCAAATCTTTCCCTTAGAATTTTTAAATTTTCTCCTATGCTTATATCTTGTAGAAACCATTGCATAACAGCACCTCTTTTGCCTGCGGCTACCCAAAACCCTTATATTGATTGTAGCAAGCTGAAATGATTTGTCTGGGACTGTAGGGGCGCAGTATCCTCTTTTCTTCGACCAATTAGTCACATTTTTACTTGATTGTAGCAAAATAAAATGCTATAAATGGGACTGTAGGGTCGCAACTGTATTTTTTCTTTATATGCTAATTCTATGGTACGAAAGGAAAGCTGATTGAATGGATTAGAGAAAATGGAAAAGTAGCAAGAAAAGAAACACAGAAAGAATTCTTAAAAACGGTTTTTATGAATAATACAACAGAAAATCAGAATAAAAGTGGCAAACAAATCATAAAGGAGAGATACATATGGCAGCGTATGATTTAGAAGAATTTGTAAATCCAATCCGTGTGTTGCTGAGAAATTAGCATCGACTTACAAAAAAGATGAAACATACATGGAATTGCTAAAACAGGCGGATGCAATATATGATAAGTTATTAGAGGATTTAACTGGCAATCAAGCCGAACTACTGGAACAATATTTTGAAGCTACCGTTGCGACAACAGCCAGACGCGATGCATTGACTTATATACAGGGAATGAAGAATATGTATAATTTGTCGATAGTTCTACAGAACAAGGAATAATATAAACATATAGGTAGGTATAGGTGAAATCCACCGGCTGCGCCTGGCTGATGTATTCCGTTACAATATTGTTCAGCTGCTCCGCCCGCTCCTTGTTGGGCTCGTCATGAATCAGACAGGTGGCCGGTTTCCGTGTGTAATCCTCCTCCGGAAAATGCTGTATGCGCATTCTTGTCTTGGTCTTCATGCCGGACGCTATAAAGGGCTGATCCATAAAATGCTCCAGATTCTCCTCCGAAAAGGAATATCTTGTCCACCATCGTGCTGGTCAGGAGACCCTGCCTGTAAAATGTCCGCAGAGAGAATTGCAGACGTGTCCTTTCGCTCAGGGGATCCTGGAAGCCTTCGGCACCTGGCAGAAGAAGAGCGTCCTCGGATAAAACCCCAGGGAGTTCAGCCTGCCCGTGCCGCGGAGTCTATCCGGCAGACAGCCATCAGACAACCCGGAGTCCCTCCCGCAGTCGTCTGGCAGACAGTCCGGATTCAGCTCTTCCGGGGAGCGCTGGCGCTGGCGATTTTCTTCAGGGTGGCGTTCGTCCCCAGGAGCATGAACACATCATCCTTCTTGGTGGGCTGATCCGCGGGGGGATTCACCAGAAGCGTCCCGCCCCGCTTGATGGCGATGGCGTTCACCCCGTATTTCTCGCGCAGCTTCAGCTGGCGCAGATCCTTGCCGATCCAGTCCAAAGGGGTGATGATCTCGCCGATGGAGTACTCGGAGGACAACTCAATGGTATCGAACATATTATTGAACGCCAAATCGTTTGCCAGCTGGACGCCGATTTCTTTCTCCGGATAGACGATTTTGTCCGCGCCTATTTTGGTCAGAATCGTTCCCTGCTTTTCGTCGTAAGCCTTGGCGATGACCTGGCAGATGCCCTGCTCCTTGGCCCAGATGGTGGCCAGCACGGAGGCGTCCAGGCTGTGGCCGATGGAGATTACCGCGCCGTCGAAGTTCCTGCCGCCCAGCTCCTCCAGGGCTTCATCGTTGGTCAGATCCACGCACATGGCCAGGGTCACATAATCGGCGATCTGACGGACGCGGTGCTCGTTGCGGTCTATGGCCAGCACCTTGCAGCCGTTGGCTTCCAGCTGGATGGCCACGCTGCTGCCGAACCTTCCCAGGCCGATGACGATGTATTCTTTCTGTGAGTATTTTTTCATGGATCAATCCTCCTTATTTTTGTTCCGCATCTGCCCCGCCAGTACCCGGACATGGGCATGGGCACTGGATGGGGCAGATGCTGTTTCAAATCAAAATGTCGAAAGCCGCTGCAGACAAGGCCGTGCTTCCAGGGCGCTCTGTCAGCCGATGATGACCTTGCCGTCCGCATAGGAAACGCTGTCCGATGGTGTGTGGCTGTTGAAGACCAGCGCCAGGGTGATGGGGCCGATCCTGCCCAGGTACATGGTGAGGGCCACGATCAGCTTCCCGGCGGGAGACAGGGCCCCCGTGAGCCCCCGTGACAGTCCCACTGTGGCGATGGCGGAGGTCATTTCATATAAAGTATCCAGAAAATCGCTTCGCTGGACGGCCAGCAGAGCGATGGTCAGTACCACCAGCACGGAGAAGCTGAAGGTGATGATGGCCACACATCTGCGGATGGTCTCGTCCGCAATCTTCCGGTTCATGACAATGACATCCTTCTTCCCCTTGATATTGGCCAGCATGGAAGCCAGCAGCAGAACGATGGTGACGGTCTTGATGCCGCCCGCCGTCCCCGCCGGGGAGCCTCCGATGAACATGAAGATCAGGTAGGACAGGCAGGAAGCGGGCCGAAAGGCCTCCTGGGGAATGGTGGCGAAGCCCGCGGTCCGCAAGGTGACGGACTGAAACAGGGACGCCATCGTCTTTCCGGGCCAGTCTAAAGGCCCCAGTGTCTGGGGATTGTCATATTCGAACAGCAAAGTCAAAACGGTACCGGCCAGCACCAGGAACGCCGTAGCCAGAATGGCGATTTTCGTGTGGACGCTCATTTTACGGGAATAAGCGCCCTCCGCAGCCCCCCGGCGGGGACGGAGCACGCGCAGGATTTCCCAGTACACCGGAAAGCCCAGGCCGCTGGCGATAATCAGGTAGACCGTGGTGACATTTATGATGACATTGTCCCTATAGGCGCAGAAGCTGTTGCCCCCCAGAAGGTCTATCCCGGCGTTGCAGAAAGCGGATACCGCGTGGAAAATACTGTACCAGATTCCTTTCAGGCCGTATTCCGGAATGAAGACAAGTGAGTAACACACCGCGCCGATGCCCTCCAGCAACAATGTTACCTTCAAAATGCGCATGGTCATCCGCACCAGGCCTGTCAGGGTGTCCAGGTTATAGGCGCTCTGAATCAGCATCCTGTCCGGCAGGGTGATCCTGCGTCGGAACAGGCATAGGACGAGGGTGGTGAAGGTCACGATGCCTAAGCCCCCGAACTGGATCAGCAGCAGGAGCACCACTTGCCCGAAGAGGGAGAAGGTCTGGCCGATGTTGATTGTGGACAGGCCCGTGACGCAGATGCTGGAGGTGGACACGAAGAGGGAGTCCAGAAAGCCGATGGCCTGCCCGGGCCTGGTGCTGATTGGGAGCATCAAAAGCAGCGTCCCCAGCAGCGCCCCCATGAGGAAGCCCAGCATGATGATTCCGGTTGTGGTGGTTTTTCGTTTTTTCATAGTATTTCTGACGCAAAGGCGTCCCTTTCCGCTTTCCTGATTTTCATGCCTTCGTCATATTTTGGAAGGAATTGATTCTGGATGTTAGTATACTACGAAAAACTGAAACTGTCAAAATATACCCAGGCGCAACCCCCGACTTTCATGCGGGGTGGAACAGCTCGTTGCATGGGGGGTTACTGTGAACTTAGGAGTGCCATACAGGATACTGTCAACGCAGGCGGCCATCAGGTATTCTGTACCGGTCGCTGCCCCAGGATGAGGTAGAAATTGTCGTTCCGGCAGATTTCCAGGATAATCTGTGCGGCCAGATCCTGCGCGCTTGCGGCGGGGTTCCGGCGCAGGGCGCATTCCATAACCTCTATCATCTTCGGAAGGTAGCAGATGGAATTGCCCTTGGACAGGACGATTTTTGCTGTCTCCGTGAGCAAGCCGTAGGATATCTTCTCGGGCACGATATCCTCGATTAAAGCGGGATATTCGAATCTCAGGTTGTCCACGATATTTTTCAACAGATCCGGATACAGGATTTCGTGATATTTGTTCTGTATGGTTTCCTCCAGTTTTCCAATCATATATTCCGCTGTCTTCTCGTCAACGGTCTCCAGCACTTCGGAATACAGCACATTATGAAAAGAAAGAACCATGAATTCCTTCTTGCCCATTGCGGCGTGATTGTTGTCCCGGAGACGGATGATCGGCACCCAGGTGCCCTCTCCTGCCAGCCGCCTTCTCATGTTGTGTATCAGTTCCGCGAAGGGGCTGTCCTCCAGAAATGCGGGCACCACCTCCGTTCCGAACACCAGTTCCAGCGGCGCCAGGCTTCCCCGCATGAGTTTGCCCATCTCCGATTGCGCATTCTGTATGAAATCAGGGGCAAAGACACCTGCGGGATTCGTTTCCGTTGTCTTTGGCTCCGGCTCCTCGCACAGGCCCAGCAGCCAGTCCGTGCTGACTGCCAGAATGCCCGCCAGGTCTGCCAGCATGGAGATGTCGGGAAAGCTCTGGCCCCTCTCCCACTTACTCACCGCCT
>OFGX01000906.1_pt1 | contig 20003 bp, 30 predicted proteins | sample 1521831 | NCBI WGS metagenome assembly OFGX01 (sample SAMEA3504080, study PRJEB24116) | mouse gut metagenome | biome: mouse gut; feature: mouse-associated habitat; material: faeces | place: Denmark | collected 2011 | reverse complement strand
AGGAGTTTGCCTATAAGATAGCAGAGCAAGGCGGCTTTTATAAAAAGGATGCAGTGAAAATGACGGAATTATTCTGGGAAACGCTTCTGGATTATCTGTCAGAGGGCAAAAAAGTTAATTTCTATGGAATCGGGCATTTTGAATTGAAAACTGTCAGAGAGAAGGAAGCGAGAAACCCGAAAACAGGGGAGAAGTGCATTGCGCCAGAGCATAAAAAAGTGAAGTTTTATTCCAGTGAGACGTTAGCAGATAGAATAGAAGCAGAATAGATTCAGAGAATGAATGACAGGAGAGCGTTTCATGAAAATCTGTATGGACAGGGAACCAAGGAATTGTAACCATTGTATTTACAGGAAAGAATTGAGCAGATATTTTGACCGGGATGATTATTGCACCAAAAGTATGAAAGGGACAGGAAAGATCAATATTCAAACAGATTGCCCATTGAGGGAATCCAGGATCAGAAGATATGCCAGGAAGATTTTCAGGGCATTGCAGGATAGAAAGAAAGCGGAATATAAGACAGAAGATATTATACAAATGGATACAGATATTACATTGACAGATAAAGAGGGAAAGTTTATTGAAGTGAAAGTACCAGAGCCGGAATATTGGTCAGATTCAATGTGGTGATGCAATCCCTGCTGCATCATATATAAAAAGATTAAATAGATAAAGGAGAATACATATGCAGTTTAAAGATTTAGAATGGAAAGATGTCATATCAGACAGTGTGGTTGTATACAACCATTGTGAAATCAATTTATGCGGATGGATTAAAATAGAATTCCGCATTAATCATGAAGCAGAAGAAAATAAGCGTTATCTGTATTCTTTTGGCAAAGGAAGTATCAGGAGATTAAAGCCTGAAAAGTATGATTTCGTAGAATCAGCAAAGAATGTAGCATACAGGATATATAATAATGAAATGGCAAGGATAAAGAAAGCGGTTGATTGTCTGGTGGCTACTTAGAAAAAAGTAATGAGAATGACTGACCACGAAATCGTAGTGAATGATATTCTTAACGCCCACGATTTCGTGGTGGTTAAAATAGCAAGTGACAACCATTTGGTGGTGAGTGAAATAATTGCTATTACAGAACAATCAAAACAAACTGTAATACCAAGATTCAAGAAACTATAATAATTATCAACAGTATCAATTGTGTATATCTACACAATGATTCCATTAAATGATAAAAACTGAATAATGATAGAAAAATCAGCAAAGGTGTTAAAACTTTTAATATCCATTGATACAAAGGGCTGAATGAAACGTTCAGTCCTTTTTGAAACAGAAGATATTTTATCTACCAATAGAACAAAAAGAGAATATATGAATATGATTTCGGATGTGAAGGATAGTCACAGCAGAAAATATATTTACCAGATGAAGAAATGTAATTATGTGGTGTCCCAAAATGGTACGTCACATTGCAGAAAAAGAAAAATTGATAGAAGAAATGAAGAAGCGGTATTTTGATGATTATTTTTAAATATTGGAGGTTTATTTTTATGAGCAACAAAAAGTACACATATAACTATGATATTGAAGAATGCAACCAGTTATTCAAAAGAGGGGTATTCCCTATCGGATGTGGAAAACATGACAAAACAGGGAATGTATTTCATGTATTTTGTGTAAACAGCAGATATTTGAAAGTGTTAGATGATATCCGTTTACTTGCATCACAAGGTACTGAAAACAACCGGACTCCACGTTAGTACAAAAAACTGTTTTCTACACTTGAAAAAAATCAAGTGGTTGGAGCAAAAAAATGTACTAACGTGAAGTGCTATTAGTATTAATGATTGATTAGTAAAAAAGACTTAATATCACTTGCAATCATGCAAGGTGATACATATTTTTATGATTTAGTGTTTGTTTATTTTTAGGAAAGGAATCTATATTATTATGGATGTATTTTTAGATAGTAAAATTATAAGTGATAAAGAGTTATCTTCAAATGCTGTTGTTGCGTATACAGCATTAAGAATGATACAGAATTTGAATACCAATAAATACTATGTAAATATTAAATTGTTAGCGTTTCAGCTGACTGATGATATTACATTAAGCCGTAAATATGTGGAAAGATTGTCTGACGGATTAAATGAATTAATCGTAAATAAATATATAGAGGTTATAACCAATAAGGCAGATAAAGATTATATACTTGATATTAGTAATCTCATTATTGATAATAATTCTGATGGTAGCAAAGATAAGACCTTTTTTGTAGTTATTGATTCTGATGAAATCCATAAAATTATGAATCTGGATAGCAGGTTAGATAAGTTTTCTGTATTGAGATATTTTATGTGTATGCTTAGTACTGTAAATTACAGTGCGACATATTATGATGTAATGGGAAAAGAATATATTAATTTTGTTGGATTTGTGACAAATGATTACATAGGTTCTCTTTGTGGTGTAACTTCTTATACAACATATGATAAATATAATCATTTGTTGGAAGAGAATGAAATGATTTATATTTATAGGCATAGTATATTGATTCGTGATGAAAAAGGACAATTAAAAAATCTCCCTAACCATTATGGAAGATATAAAGATAAAGAGTTGATTATTGGTTATTCTGTCAATAGAGAAAACTTTGAACTTGGAGAAGATATTGTTGATAAGAAAGCTAATGAAAGTAGATCACTTATGCAGAAATATTATTGTATGGTTAAATATGGCACGGAATATCCAGAAAAAGAAACAAAGCGTATACATAAATATGTGCATTATAGGAACCAACAAAATGAAAAGAAATACGAACAGGCAGTAGAAAAAGGTTATTCAGGTGAAGAATTTCTTGAAAAGATAGTTCCTGAAGATATTTTTCAAAAATACGATTATTTGTTTGAAAAAAGTAGTTCTGGCTGTGAAAATATAAATACTGATTCAGCAGATGACAACTGGGGCAAACCTGTTCCCATGGAACATGATTTCTCTATAGAGGGATATGCCAACAGAGGGTGAAGTTCAAATGAACCTACCCTAATAAATATAAATTGCAAGGTTCAAATGGACTTGGCAAATATTGATTGTGTGGGACATAATGACCTATACAAAAATAAATCTCATGGTGAATGTAATCATGGGATATTTTGCGTTACTGGAAATGATTCAGGACTTGTAGATATAAGCAGTATATTTGATGGTGATGAAATGGTCATATAGGGTGTATTTTGAAAATATATGCTATGCCAGAGGAATACGAAAATATTTGTACCCCTATGGTTAAAGTTATCTTGCCTCCAATTGGACGCAGGTTGTAAGTCATACACTGGCTTTTAAATGACACTGCTTCATATTGATCTCAACAGCCAAAATTGGCGAATGAAAATCCACTTATCAAGTTATAATTATTACCACTTGATTTAGCTGCCCACGAAATTGTGGTGAGTTTATAAAAGTACGGCTTTGATACAGAGCAAAAAATTCCTCTTGGTAAATATAAAGGAGTCGGTGAAATACCGATACCTATACTTATGCTTAATAAATGGTCATGACCAACTATTGTAGATTCAGTAGATAAGTGCGATTTTACACTTATTTATTGGTGGGTCGTAAAACACGACATACCTTTAGAAATGAATCTGTATTGTGTCCATCGTGGACACATATTTCCAGTCGGTAACAAAACGTTACATATTTTAAAGGGTGGCTATGGTGTAGATACCCTATAATTTTCGGGTGCTCTGTTTCAAGGTAACGGTATCCATCATTTAGAGGGTACGCAGTAGAAGCGAATCTTTTGAAGAATACGGTATTGCTTGATTGGACAAATCTGTCCATTTATGCGGTGGGTCACTGTTAGTTACCTTCATTGTGAATAAATAAAAGGATGTAAAGAATATTTACGCCCTTGAAAGTAAGAAAATCCAAAAGTTGCTAAATGCGAGTTTGAAAATAAACCGACAAAATTGGCGATTGAATTAAAGTGTAGAAAATTAGAACCGATTCCGTAAAAGTGGAAAGTGTGTCCGCCATGGACAACGGATGTGACGCTTTGACACAACTGCTGCTGATTTGAATTATTATAGGTGGGCGGTATTTCACCGTATACCCGTGAGACGGTGGTTCCTTGTGGGGAACTGGGAGTATTTACAGGTTTTGGACAGATCAGTCTAAAAACAATGTGATAGATTTAATCTATTCGCTCATAAGTGGTCGAAAAATTCCTGTTCCACTGTAGCGAACCTAAATTTGTGCTGGCTGATGGTAAATATTTTCTATCAGAGGACAAGGTAAAATTTCTGTGTCTTAATTCTGGATATCCTGAAATGCTTGATATGCACTTTAGGAAATCTGATAAGCGAACGTTTTAAAAGGTTTGCTTCTGAAAAAATAGCAAATTGTAATAATTGTAAGTATGAGTTGCGAATAGGTTTAATCCTACTGGGTCATTTTTATGATAAAAAATGTTTAAAACCCTTGAGTTATAAGGGATTAAGCCAGGCCACATATAATTAAATGGGTTTAAACCCAACGCCTGTTAGGGGATGAGTTTTTCGCAGAATCAAGAAAAAGGTTGTCCACGATGGACAACTGCAATTTATTATGAATTAGTCCATGTGGGCTAACCAAATTCGCAAGCGATTTCCAATTTGAACGAATCCTAAGCCGATATAATCGGTTTAGAAAATAATTCTATTTCCCCCACAAGTGGAGGAAAATCAACGTCCCCCGATTGGGTGTGGCTATATCACGATTTCACAAAATTGAGATATCCCCAATTTTGGGGAGATGTTTAATAATTTAGATGTCAATACTTTTGACATCTGAAATTGCATACAACTGAATATTGTCTTATATCAGGGTGTCCATTTCAGGATGCTCTTTTTAGCGTTCCCAAAATGGGGAACGTATCTAATATCATATCGAAAGGAATATTAAAAATAAAATGAACAGAAAAAATTTAACAGGGTTAGATACATCAAAATACAGGTATTGTAATGAGTGTGAAAAAATACTGCCACTATGTCATTTTGAAGTATCGTCCGTTAATAAGAATAAAACAAAAATATACAGCAAAATATGCAAGCGGTGTGAAAAAAACAGGCAGTTGAAGTCTAAAATGCCTACAAAAATGAAAGTACTTGATGAAAATAATAATGTTCAGTTTGTCGAGGATATAGAAGAAAATGACAATCCTATCAATGTGAAACTGATTAATGTTTTTGAAACCTTTGTACAGATTGAAGGTACATATAATTACTGGATTTCTAACTATGGAAGGGTAGTAAATAATTTGCGGAATCCCTTTAAATATTATGTACATAGCGCAGCAAATCATTATACGATGAATTTCTTTGATATTGATGGAAGCGCATATATGCAAGACCATTACACAAAGAATCTGATGGGGAAGATATTTCTGAAAAACCCGAATCATTATACAAAGATATGGTTTCTGGATGGTGACAAGTCAAATTATTATTATAAGAATCTGGTCTATGTATCAAACAAAGACTATGATGATTTAATATATGGTAGGAAAACCATTGATGATATTGAAATAAACCAGGAATATTATGAATATCCAAACAAAGCCAGAAGTAAGGCATATGCGGTTTATCAGGGCATATACAATAGATGTTATAAAAGGGATAAGTATACAAATTACCATGATTGTTACGATGGGGCAACCATATGTAAAGAATGGCTTGAAAATCCGGAATTGTTTATTGACTGGTATTTAGAAAATTATTATCCAGTAAAAGATGAAATAATGGTGGTGGATAAGGATTTATTTGGCAATGGGAGCAAAGAATATTCACCGGAGAACTGCTGTATTGTTCCAGTGACGATAAATGCAATGATTGCTAACTGTAAAAAGCATAATAATCCCGATTATACGACTGCTGCAAATCTTCCTCTCGGAGTACGGTATAATGAGGAAACCAATATGTATTATGGGAAAATTATCCCATTTGGGCACGATGAGCCTGCAAAACTAGAAGAGTGGAGTACGCCAGAAGAAGCATTTGAAGAATATAAGATTGTCAAGAAAGCGGATATTATGGTAATAGCGGTAAAGTATAAGAACTATATCCCAAGGAAGGTGTATGATGCGCTGTTGCGGTTTGAAGTGAGGCCGTATTAAATTTTAGGATTCATTTTGAAGGAGGATTTTAAGAATGACAGATGTAGTAAATGATATTGTAAAGTTAGCGGAAAAGCTGAGGAACACTACAAGTAGACGACATAACGATTGTTTGGTACAGGAAATGAAAGATAATCAATTGCGAGAGAATAATAAGCAGGCAAGAGAAGAGATTGCGGCAAAACAGATGGAGGAGAACTGCAATAGATGGAACAAATATCTTGAAAAGGCTATGCAGAGAGATAATCGGGAACGGGATAATCGAGTGAGCCTTATAGATCGTCTTAGTAAATAAATTTATTGTGGTTATTTGGTAATATGATAGGCATACTGGATGTTTGGTCTGGTATGCCTATTTTTTTACGGATTTATATGATTATCGACAATATTTGACAATTCTATTATTGTAGTTTGATATAATGAAAAATATGTCAGATTATTTTAAACTCATATGTTAAAAAGACTTACTGGTTGGAACTAAATGTTTTCTTGGCATGTTGCCACCATCCTTTCATTTTCTGGAATTTTGTGTTATAATATTTGTAGCTCAAATTAGCAAAGACGATAGGAGTTCCTATGAATGAAATTAATCCTGCAATTGAATTTGCGTATAATGATCGTTTTGTTTTCTTTTTAGATATTTTGGGGTGTAAAAATCTTATAAATATAAGCACTTTTGATAATTCTGCTTTTGATAAAGTCAAACTAATAGCACAGTTATTTTACGAAATACAAAATAGATATATTAAACCGCATTGGAATTCTCATTTTAAATTTCCAATACCAAAACAAGGAATGATATATGATAAACACCTTTTAGAAGAAAATATAGTAGTTAATATGAGTTTATTTTCCGATAGCATTATCATATCTTATATGCCGAAAAAAGAAGAAAGATTTCTGGTTTGGTATAAGCAAATGCATCAAATTTTAAATGATATTTGTCGTTTGCAATTTGAATTTGCATTAAATGGAATTTTTCTAAGAGGTGGTATGAGTTATGGTAAAGTGTTCCATGATGGAAATATTTGTTTTGGGCCTGCATTAATTAGTGCTGTCAAACTGGAAGGTGAAGCTATTAATCCTTGTATAGCAGTAGATAAACCTATAATTGAAAAAATATTTCAAGATATGAAATCAAAAGAAATAGATGATTATTTTCCGGGTTATAAATACCCATATGCAATTAAAGATTTTGCAGAAGAACTATATGGCACGTATTTTAATCGCATGGATGCATTTAGTAAATATTCTAATACAGAAATAATTATGGTAGATTGGCTAGTATCCAGATTTTATGCTGACTCAAATAATATTACTAAGATAAAACCAGTAATTGAAGCAGAGCTTCAAAAGAACTATATAGCTAAAATTGCAGAAAAATATAAATGGCTGAAAGAGTATTATAATCATACAATATATTTTGAAGAAGGACACTCAAATATGAAAATACAGTAATTATTTAGTAAATGAAACAATTCATTTATGAGTTTTTAGTTGATAATATTTTATTGCTGTGATATAATTAAAAAATCATAACCATAAAAGGAGGATTGTTTTATGAACAGAGATAATACAGGTAAATTTAACAGTGATTCTCGTGGTTTTACCTACGGATATGATTATGGCAATGGATGGGATATTGACACATCAGAAAGGACGCAGCGAGAAAGTGATTCTGGCCATATTCCTGGTCGTTACCAGTTCGAAGAGACAGTTGATGTGTCAAAAGGACTTTTTGATGATGATGATGATGATGACGACGATGATGACGATGATGACTAAAAAATGATTATTATATTATTTATAGTAAATAAATTTTACAACGAAAAGGTAGTGATTATGTAGTCACTACCTTTTATAATCACAAGTTTTATATCCCTCATATTATATTTAAAGCCCTCTTGTAAAATGTGTATTGCTACGCAAAATCCCAATAGAATGCTTAATCTAAATCATGACAAAAAAATGAAATCATGCTATTCTGTAAAGATTTATACTTAATTTTAGGATAAAATCAAAATATTCGGTACGTTGGTAAGGTAAATATGTTGCTGCTGAAAATTTAAGATGTACATTGGATTTTTAGAGAGGGTACATCCTATATATAGAAAAATATATCCTGAATTTGTAAAGTACCCCCCTACCCCCTTTTTATATGGTATCTTTCGTGGGATATCTATTTTTGTCCTGTAATTAATGATATATATCAGAATTTTGGACGGAACAGAAACAGGTGATAAATTGGTAGGGTAATTATATTACTACTGAAATTCTAACATGTATATTAGATTACTGGCGATAAAAGGGCGTATTTTTATAAGGGGTATACTCTGTATATAGGAATTTATATGTGGAAATTGATACCTACCCCCTACCCTTGTCAGGTGTAGTTCGTTTGAGGTTTGATTTTAGACATATTGTGTGAATGGAACAGATAGCCGCTTTCCCACACTAAAGTCCGAAAAATAAAATGTAAACCTACCCGAACACCCTTTATCCTGCTGCCCCTACCACACAAAATACAATCGTCATCACAGCAGAAATAACCCGCAAACATCCCATCAGAACCATTTACAACACGTCCTACAACGCAATATTTTCCCCATACAGGCGATTTTGCATTAAACCATACTTCCTACCACCAAAGATAGAAAACGTCGAATTTGACCAAATAAACGCCTTATACACGTAATGATTAAAAAAGAAAAGCTATGAGCCGTTCAAACCCATAGCTTTTATTATTTTGCACGTCTTTCCTATTCCCAATAGTAACCGCTTCCATCTTCATAATACAGCTGCAATCCGTCCACAACTTCCCAATACACAACTTTCCGCATATCAACGTAATTCTCTTTGAACTCTTCTGAATTAGTATTTATGTAACCATCTGGCACGACTTCAATAGTCTTTTTAACCGTCTGAATTTCCGTAACCGTTTCCGAATTTGTAGTGCCCAACAGGTAAGCACATACAAGCATGATTCCTATAGTTGCAATAGTTCCGATTGTTTTGATTGTTCTTTTCATCATAATTACCTTCCTTTTTGATTAATATTATTTGTTATAATTACTTGTAAATCTACTTGATTTATATATTAGGGTGTAGCCGTTCTATTTGGTTACACCCATTTTTTACGCCTGTACTTATGCCTGTTGAAGTAATACCCTATGTCCTGTCTGTACTTCTGTACTGCCGTAATAGTTCCGTATATCGTCCATGCTTAACACTTTGTGGTTTTTCTTGCGGAAGGATTCAGAGTGCCAGTACCAGGCTTTCTTTTTAGATGCAAATTTGAATCCCATTTCTTTTAATTCTTTGCGGTATTTGAATGAATCAAATGCCCAAATCCATGAGCCGCAAACCTCGATCGTGATTCCGCTAAACCCTATTATCTTATTAAGCATTTCACGCAACAGGGCATCTTCAGTGAAGTCATATTTCATGTTGTCATAGCTTGTCTTGTCGCTGTCCGTTGCTGTGCTGTCGTGCCTGTCCTTTAACTGTTTAAACAGTTTGTCGTACTCCACATTGATTTCCTGCATCTGTGCTACATTGCCGCCGTTGTCCGGGTGATGAATCTTTAACAGCTCTTTGTACTGCTTCCGTAGTTCCTGTAATGATTCTACATTTTTAAAATACATCATAGCCATAACCTCCTAAATAAAAAAGTGCAAAGGCATTGACAATTCAATACGCTTTACACTCTGGTATGTGATATGGTTATGTAGTTGTGTGATTATGCTATGTGTTTTGTTTTATCCTCTATGTGTTCGTTTAATATGTGGTGAACTCTTGACACTTCATCTAAAATAAGATTTTCGCTGTCAATAATTTCTGATTTCAAGTTTCTTTCTGTACGCTTGATTTGCTTTTGTAATTCAGATTTCATTTCTGACTGTTCATCTTTTAATGATTGCAATTCAGATTTAATCGGTTCTAATTTCTGATCCATTATGTCACTGATTGCCTGCAATAATTCGTTTGTTTCCATATTATATACACTTCCTTTTTAGTGTTGTTCTGATTGTTACTGTTAGATAGAAGTATATCACATCCGGAGTGTAAAGTCTATTGAATTGTCAATGTGCTTTTGTACTTGAATTGTTATGGTTATTATATACCCTAAATATAGTGATGTCTATGCGCATAATCACCAATCTTTAGGGCATATAATTGTACAATGTTACTATATTTAGGGTACGCTTGATTTAGGTAAGAAAATATGTTATTATACTAAAAAGGTGGTGATAGAATGATAAGTTATGAAAAGTTAGTAAAAAAATTAAGAGAAAATAATATAAGCCAGTATAAATTGAAACAAGAAAGAATTTTAGGTTCTGCTACTATATCAAAAATTTTTAAAAACAATGGCATAAATGGAGAATCAATAGATATAAAAGTTGTAGATAAATTGTGTAAATTATTAGATTGCCAACCGGGGGATATATTAGAAAGAATTGAGGATATAGATGGTTATTCTGACACATCCGAAAGAAAGTACCGAAAAATTGAAAATGATTAAATAATTATTTATAAACGAGATAGGACACATTTTTGTGTCTTATTTTTTTGAATCAATATACCCTAAAGATTGTACATATTACACAAAATATAAACCCTAAATATAGTGATATTGTCAATGGACAGAACTATTTTTAGGGTATATAATAATCTCAACAAATCAAACAAAGCAACAATCACAACAAAACGAAAGGCAGGTAAATGATATGGCTTATAAAGTAAAAGAAGTCATAGAAACCGACAGGGAAGGCAACAGAAAGCAAAAAGAAGGAACTTTCAATACTTATAACCAGGCGGTTTTCCATATTAAACAACGGATGAAAGAGATTATAAAACAGGATGCATTAAAATTTTTCAGGATGTACGGACAAAAGATTACAACTGAAAAATTAAATAGTTTTTGTAATGATGAATTAGTGTCCTGGTTAGATGAATCAGACGGTGAGCAATTCCCATATGTAGCAAGCTGTTTAGAGTGGAGTTGCTTTTGGATAATTGAACAGAAAATCCCCTGAAGAGCAACGGTGAGAGCCGGCGAAACTACCCAAACAAGGGTAGTCGGGATAGTACACAATCCTAAACAGCAATGGAACACAAAATTGAGAAGATGATAAAGGAGAGACGGTTATGTGCATCACGACAAAAGAAATGAATCAGAAAATGGAAGAAATCAGAAGTCTGGAAATGCTTCTGAAAGAGACAGAGGACAGCATTAAGGCATTGAAAGGAGAAGTCATTGAATTCCTCAACGAGAACAGGAACGACTGCCTGACAACCAACAGCAAGGGTAAGGAAATCTTACAGTTTATCGGGCACATGTGCAAGGCGACCTATTCCCCGCAGGAGCGTGAAACCGTGGATAAGGAAGAAGTGAAAAAGCTGCTCAGCAGGGAAGATTACCAGAAAGTAAGCAAGGTAAGCTATTACAGCGTGCTGAGAATCAGCTAAATATAATACATGGAAAGCGGGGAAAAAGCAATGAACAAAGTAAAAGTTTCTGTCAAAGCTGACAGTGGAAAGCGGTCACAGGTAATTGAATATGGGACAGGCACAAGGGTAGAGATTCCCATAAACAGCGATGGGACAGTCAAATGGTATAAAGATAAGCGGAAAACCTCATCCCATTAGCTGGAAAGTGGGCGGATGGTTCTGGAATTTATGTGGGTTCGATTCCCACACGCCTGATTCATTCAATCGGCCAGTTGAATCAGAAAACAAATGTTCTCAACCAAACGAAAGGCAGGTAAAATGTTATGACAAATAAAGCAGTATTGGATTATACGAAAAGACCATTGAACGATGGAGAACGTGAGTTTGCTTCACTTCCGGAAAACCATGATCTGATTTTTGAATATATGAGATTGAAAAAACTGGATGCAGAAACCTTTTATGATGAATTGGTGATTGATTATCTTACCGCGATAAAAAAATATGTGACGGAAAAGCCCGAATTGCAGACAAGATACCCATTTAGGCAGGTATTATTCCAGCAGTTAAAGGGCAGGATGATGCATTACTGGCGTGAGTATTACGGTAATAAAAATATAGTGGAGCGTGAGTCATTCCGACTGGATTATGAATATGAAGATCGTAAACAGGAAACATGCAGCAGGGTGGAGCCATGGTGGATTGACCCCATACAGAACGTGGAACGGTATGTAGTGGAAAAAGAATTCCTGGATGATATATATTCCAATATCCACAGATATGCAGAATCGGATTTATTAAAGCTCATCATAGACATGAGACAGGAAGGATGGAGTGATTTTGAGATTGCAAGAAAAGCGGTTGCAATCCTTCCGGATTATTTCGATTGGGGAGTCCGGGAAACTGCACAGCTCATAGTAACACTTACCAAGAATTATAACAGCGCATTACAAAGGCTTTACAGGGACACGATGAAGTATGGAAATGTGGAAGATTTTTACAGATGGGAAGATGCAAGGGAAAATTGGTAGATACATACCGGGGCTGCCCGGGTAGGTGGCAGTCCCATAAATGGAAAAATTACCAGGTGGGAAATTATTATATGGATAACGGAAAGGACGGAAAATATGATGTTTGATTTTAGGATAATCATTTGCGATGATGGAACGGAAATTATAGATAGAAACCTTGTGACGGAATACGCTGAATTGACACCGGTTCAGATGGTGGAATATGTGGAAGTGGATGTGCAGCTTGCTATTATGGACAGTATGAGAAGAACAGAGCAGAGAAGGAAAGAGAGGCAGCAGAAAATTTCACAGAACCCGTTATATAAACTGGCCTGTCTGTGCAGATTGGTTTAGTGGAAGGACAGAGGGAATTTATGGATAAGGAATTAGCAGTAAAATTTGTCACAGATGAAAAATTTATGGATTTTTGCAATATGGTAGACCAGTTAAGGGAACAGGGGCATAAAATAAATATCCCATTTGAAACAGCAACGATGTTATTCAATGCCGGAGTTGATTTTGTAAAAGGTGACAGCAGTCTTGCGGTCGTGCATGATGCAGTGGAAAGGTTTCTGGAATGGAACTGTTTATTCGGAGGGATGCAGTTTTATGATTATTTTGTTTCCATATGTATAAAGGATTTGTGAAAAGGAAACAGGCTGACAGCCTGCGGAATCACATGAATGGACAGCATAAGATAATGAAAGCATATACAGAAAGAATGACAGAGCATGGACAGAAAAGCCATTTGATGAATTCATCAAGAACGAAATGTTTCATTAACGGAAAGAAAATGGTATCTTTATATGGCACTGGTGGGAATCTTTTACTACTGTTGATTGAGGATAAGTTTTAATTTAAGGGTGTTTATCCTTACACAAAAACAGTTGATTTCATGTAGGGTAATTACGGAATCATTTTCTTTGAGAATGGTACGGAAAATCTTATATGAAAATACTTATGGATTTCATGGAGTAACTGAGATGGAAAATAAAATATTTGCTTATATGAGGATATCGACTAATCATAAAACACAGAAGACAGATAGACAGAAACAGGCTATCATTGAGTATTCTATATGCAATGGATTTAATATTGATGAATTTGTTTCTGATATTATCACTGGTGGAACAAAAGCGGATAACAGACCAAACTATCACAATATGAAGAAACAGCTTAGGAATGGTGACACTCTGATTATATCTGATATAGACCGATTAGGGAGAAATGCAGATGATGTGATAGTGGAAATTAAGGATTTACAGTCAAAGGGTATCAGGGTTGTAGCTTTAGATGTACCGTTTCTGAATGATTGGGAAAAAATGAATGATGACAGTTTATCGAAGATGATCATTGATATTTTTGTGACGCTAAAGGCACATATGGCACAGCAGGAAAAAGAAAAGATACATGACAGGGTTATGCAAGGCTTAGGTGTGGAAGCAGGAAAAAAGCAGTTGGCAGATCACATTCAGCACCAATTTGAAATCGGAAAGCCAGTAGAAATCAATGGGGAATTGTACTGGATGAAAGACGCAAAGCAGAATTTAATGGATATTATGAATGATATTGAATCCGCATGGAATGAAGAACATGGAGTGAAAAAGTTTATTGTTCCATTAAAGCATCCGTATAAGGAAATTACAAGGAAAGTCATTATTGAGGCGGAGACAGCAGAACAGGCTATGATAAATGTTCTTTTGGAATTTGAGCAGGGCTGCGGTTGGATTGTAGATACAGATTATGAAAACTACAAGCGGTTGAGAGAGTGAGGAGTGTATATGGATAATGGCAATAATATTTTTGATGTTTTAACAATCCGTGTAACCGGGGAAAGGTTAGACAGTATTCTTGCAGGGGATGGAGCATATCTGAAAGCGCGGAAGGAAATAGAAGGTGTTTCTGTACAGATGAAAGAACATGGATTTTCAGAGAAAGAAATGCAGATGATAGATGGTTTGGTGTGCGCTTACATATCACAGGGGATCTGCTGCATGAGGGCTGCATACCAGCAGGGATTTAAAGACTGTGTATGCCTGTTGAATGAAATAGGGCTGATTAAATGAGAATACATAAGAACCAGAAGAGGGAAAAGTTAGAGGAAATTCGGAAGGAAGAGAAGTATGAAAAGTATGAGTTTTAGTAGAGAAGATTGTAAATATACAAAGTTCAACATTGAAAATCACAAGATAGAATTTGATGTTTCTGGTGAGCATGGTGTTTTAATATCCATTCCTTTTACAGACGATACACCACAATGTATCAAAGACAAGCTGAATGATATTATCTATCAGGGCATGGAAGAATGGTCAAAAACGGAATCAGATATGGATATACCAAAGTCAGAGAAGCTATTGTTATGTGTACGGATGCAGGTTTTATGCCACAATGATGAAGAACTTAGCCCACAGTATTACATATCGGTTGTAATAACTGATCCGATAGAATATTGGGTTGATATTGATAAAACGGTGAATATTTTTTCTGAAACATCTAAATTTCGAAATGAGTTCATATCGTATTGCCAGTGGCAGTTGAATAAGGTTTTGTTTCCTTTTTGATAAAATTAAGACAGGGAGGCATTTATGGAAACCACAACAATGGAAAAAGTAAAAGAAAGCAACCGATTGAAAGAAAAAGCATGTAATACCTGCATGGGAAAATTGAATGGTGTGCTTTCAGATGGTGAAATGCAGCAGTTCAGGGAAGCGTTTTATGCGGCTTCTGAGGGGGATTTGTTCCGTGAGGGTACCCCAGGACAGAAGTAAGGATATTTGTTTGCAGAAAACGAAAAGAGCTATTTGAAAATCAAGCAGCCCTAGTGTATAATCTAATCAGGAAGTGAACCGGATGCAAGATCCGATTTGCCCTCAGTAAAAAGCAAAAATTACAAGAATTTAAGCATCCTCACTTTTGGACGGGTAGGGATGCTTATTTCTTTTTATGATTGTCTATGTAAGACAGAGCCGCAAAGATTACCAATATAAGCGTAAGCACTTCTAAGGTATTCATCATAGGGCATCACCCTCTTTCATAAGACTAGAGGGCATACATCGGAAAATCACATCCTGCTTCCTTTTCAATTACGCACACTTATTATAACTGAAACATAGAATAGATTCAATTGGAAATGGGATTTTCTTGATTATTAAGTAATGTAGGTTAGTTGGCAAGGCTGTCTGGAGAAGATGCAGCAGTATAAGGGATAGAATGGATAATCATGCAGCAGTTTATATTTTGAAAAAAGTTCGGTATATGGTTCGAAATATCGTATGTTGGATATTACTTCTGGCATAATAACCTAGTAAAATAGTAGGGTATGTGGGATGCAGCAGGAATTTGTTCAATTAGGGATGGCAGTTATAAAGCATGTTCGGCATGGATGCTTATTTTCTGGCAGGTATGCAGCAGGAATGTCATATTTTTCAATGGGTTCTTGGTTATTAGCATGGCTAATTAGACTTATTATTTATAATTATTACTAATGGATAGTCGGCTATTTATAAGGAATTCGAACATTTGCCTGTAAAATAAAGGATTGTGGGGTTTTCAGGAAAGGTATGGTACTGCTGCATAATTGGGGTAAATGGGGTGGAATTGGTTGTGGAATAAGGGATTGTGGGGGATGGAAGGTAGATTTAACAATGTTCGGTGAGTGGTGGATGATAGTTTGAATGACAAAGTATATATAGTTGGTTAGTTATCAGAAAGTAAGAAGAATCAAAGAATTTTTATAAATCGTGTTGAAAAATGTCGATAATAGTCGATAAAACGCAAAATAAATATATTAAAGGTATAATAAAATTCACAAATGTATGAGCAGGTGATATAGTAGAAGTTAGTTACCATATTAAAAATAATTATTTGCGATAAATTTAATGGAATATAATAATTGTATATATAAAATTTTAATTAATACTTTTATGTTAGGTGGTTTTTAGGGTGAAAGATATCTATAGATATATATTGAATAATTATCATATTTTACAAATGAATAATAAAGGTATGCATTCAATAAATTGTAAAGTTCTTGTTGATGGGATATATAATTTAATTTCCAATTTGAAGACGGCACATGAATTAGTACCAAAAGATATTCAACTAGTGTTTATAAACACTGTCGAAAGAAAATCAAAATATCTTACCACAGATGAAAAGGATTATATTTTTTTAGATTTACATCAAATTGTTGAATGTACATGGGGTTCTCAAGTAGCGGTTCGAATTGAAGGAGATATGGATACTGTTATAAGTGGAACAGATAGTTATGATAAAGATGGTTATAAAAATATAAGTATGTCGTATTTCTTGTATAGCTCTAATAAAAATATTTTAAAAGCAAGGATTTGTAATTGTTATAATTTGGCAGATTTGTGTTTCTCAAAAGGATATGTCGATGCTGCAATAAAAAATCTATGTTTTGTAAAGGCAATAAGAGAAGAGATACATGAGAGCAAAAATAACTGTAATGACCTTATTGATAAATATATATCTGGAAACCTTTTATATGAAGCTGAGAATATGGGATTGTTTATTTTTTTACATGAATTAACACATTACAATATTGCATTTAGAAAAAAATCTATAAGTGGAATGAAAGAGTATAGAAAATTAGTTGATTTAATTCGTTTAAGATATGAGAATGGAGATTTAAGTAAGGAATGGAGAAAGTATGCTAAGCAATATAGTTATGATAATGACATAGAGAATTGCCATATTTCTGATTTGTTTGTAAAGTTGAAAATTAATGACAGGTATCCGGAACTTTACCAGCAATTGAAAATAAATATTTTGTCTTGGAAAGAATTATACTTTGATTTGGATAATTGGAATTTATATTCGGAAGAATTGGTTTGTGATATAGTTGCGCTAAATGCACTTATTGATAATGAAAAGTTTAATTTTTTTTGGATATCGTATATTATTAGATTTTTATTAATACAGGAAACATTTTCTTTGCAAAATAATTTATTAAACTATATTATGGGAAAAGAAAAAACAATTTGTTCATTGAATATTAAAAGAGTTCAACTTATTTTTTCGGCTTTAGTAGTTGATTATCAAGAACGAAAAAAGCAGAAAAAATGGGAATCGATTATTAATTATTCAGATGATGAAAATATTGGTTTTGAAATTTTTTTAGAAGATATTTGCACTTCCATAGAATTGATCCATGAAAATTTTTATTTAACATCTATAAAAGATTTTTGTAAGTTACTTTTAAGTGATGATATTTTACATAAACATATAAATTGTGCTTATTATCTAAATAATATTTCTAAAGATTTTGTTTTTACAGATGATTATAACGGAAAGATATATTCAAAAAAGCATATTAATAGTTTTGATGCTATTTTACTCCAAAATGATTTAACTGAAGAATACAATAATTATGTTGATTTTATTTTTGGATAAATTCATTTTCAAAAGTTGTACCTTCTGATGCAGATTTTCTACAAGTATAGACTTATCTGAAAAGTATATAGATTAAATAGGGGTTATCGAGAAGGACTTAAAACATGATTGATTTTATAAAATCCAATAAACAGAAAAGGAGATAATTATATATGAATGATGTTATCATTTTAGTTCAAGAAGACGATTATGAATTAATTAATAAGATAAATGGAATTAACTGTAATATAGTGGAATTAAAAGATAATAATTTTGATGGCGATACAACATTATTAGCTTTTTTGATTGCTATTACACCTAACATTGTTATTCAACTGGGAGAAATTATTAGAACAATTATACAAAACCCATCAAAAGGAAAGATAAAAATTAATGGTGTTGAAATAGAAGGTTTTACTTATGAAGAAACAATGAATTTTTTAGATAAAATTGCATTAGGGAGAGAGAATAATGAAGAATAAAAAATTTGAATACGGAATTTGTTATGGATAATAAGTTGCGGCAATTTTCCAACGTTCAAGAAACAGCGAATCAAAACAACGAAAAGTTATATCTGAATATGTAAGGTTATGTGGGTATAAACATGGACAAGTTGGTGGTGGACATGGGCAGACTTCCCAAAATGGGAACTCTGGTATGACACTTGAAGAAATTGCAAAACAACTAGGAACCTCAAAAACCAATCTAACTCGTGCTTTATCAATAGAACGTAATCTTGCAAATTCAATGAAAGAATTACTCGATACAGGTGAAATCACAAAGACTTTTGAATCACATCTAAGTCAAATTCCCCTGTATGCGATTTTCATCCAGCCAACACACATTCATACATCCAGGCTCCATAATAAATCCATACAGGGCATTTTCATATCCTAATTAGCAGACTTATAAGCTGTTTATAAACCCAAATACGGCTTATATGTCCTAAATGCACAATTCTATACCAAAGCTATTTTAACCCGTATCTGAGCCAAATATCGCGCTACAGGCATGGCTATTTGCCCCTAAAATAAAACAGTGATTTCATGGCAAAATACATAAGATGCAGCTATGCCAAAATGGCACAGTTAAATTATTTCTTAATGAAATAGTAAAAAATCGCACGAATATATTTGCATTATCGCACAAATAATATATAATAATAGTACGGAAGGAGATGATAATATGTCCATTACAGCTACAGAATTAAAACAAAATTTAGGCAAATACTTGTTGCTTTCTGCACAAGAGGATATTTATATTACAAAAAATGGGAAGGTTGTTGCAAAATTGACAAATCCACATCAAAACAGAGTAGAAACGGCAAAGGCATTATTTGGTATATTGCCTAAAGATGCTGATATAGATGCTGCACGAGATGAAAGGCTGGATAATAAATAATGAAAGCATTGGTTGATACGAATATAATCATAGACGCATTAACAGGCAGGGAGCCATTCAGGGAGGCAGCGGAAGAAATATTTATGTTAGCCGCTAATCAGATAGAGGATTTATATATTACCGCAAGTTCCGCTATAGATATTTACTATCTGATAAGGAAACATCTGCATGATTCTGAACAAGCGAAAAATGCCATATCCAAATTATTTGAGTTGTTTTATATTTTGGATGTTACTTCTGAAGATTGCCGACAGGCATTATTACTGGATATAAAGGATTATGAAGATGCAGTTATTTCTTGCTGTGCAAGCTGTAATCAGATGGATTACATTGTAACAAGAAACATAAAAGATTATAATGAATCAAAAATCAAAGCTGTATTACCGGATGAATTTATTAAATTTGTTTCCGGTGAGGAATAAGATATTGCTTCACTTTTAACTACCAATGTGTGTAATTGTACAGAGGTAGTTTTTTTGTTTCCATAATTTAAAGAAAATAGCAAACATTTGTTCGTGATTTCCTGTTGACAAAAACAAACAAATGTTCTATACTTATCATTGTCAACAGGATACGGAAAAGACCCATCCAATCATACAAACGGTGTTAGCGCACCTCTGATGGACAG
>OFGX01000903.1_pt1 | contig 20015 bp, 14 predicted proteins | sample 1521831 | NCBI WGS metagenome assembly OFGX01 (sample SAMEA3504080, study PRJEB24116) | mouse gut metagenome | biome: mouse gut; feature: mouse-associated habitat; material: faeces | place: Denmark | collected 2011 | reverse complement strand
AATGAGCATCCAACCGCACAGGTGGAAAAATTTATCAAACTTTCCAAAGACCCCTTGACATGGAGTTCACTCCAGCCTATATAATGAAACTACTCTCAGGAAGAGGTGACACCTATGACAATCAGAGAAGTATGTGAAAAATACCATGTCTCCCCGGACACCCTCAGGTACTATGAACGGGCGGGGGCCATACCGGCGGTGAACCGGACAAAGAACGGCATCCGGGATTATACCCAGGAGGACCTGGGCTATGTGGAGAACGCCCTGTGCATGCGCAATGCCGGCGTCCCTGTGGAGATGGTCGCCAGGTACCTGCAGCTGTGCCGGGAAGGGGACGAGACCTTTTCCGCCAGGCGGGACCTTCTGAAAGAAGCCCGGGCGGAAATCCTGAAACAGATCGAGAAATACCAGCGGGAACTGGAGCGTCTGGAATACAAAATCCAGCGCTACGAAGCCGCCGTGGAGACGGGAGAGCTTGTCTGGGACAAGACCTTTTCCTTCCATCCGGAGACGGAAGCCCATGACCAGGCAGAAAGCGGGGCTCCGAATCCGGCAGCACACGGCACAGGCACATGACAGCGTACTCCCGCAAAGCACCTACCTACCTTCCCGCAGAGTCCCGGTATGCAATCATGGCGGCGCTGGCGTGCCTGGCGGCTTCCTGCATTCCACATTCCCACAACCCCCGGCGTTCCGCGCTCCCGCAGATAATCCAACATTCATCATAAGGAGGACATAAACTATGGTCTACAGAAAATTCCAGAATCTACAGCTTTCCGGCCTTGGGCTTGGCATGATGCGCCTGCCCGTGCTGGAGGGAGAAGACAGCAAAGTGGACGAAGCCGCTGCCGCGGAGATGATTGACTATGCCTATCAGAACGGCATCAACTACTTCGACACGGCATGGGGGTACCACAGCGGCAATTCCGAGCTGGTGGCCGGAAAATATCTGAACCGGTATCCCAGAGAGAGCTATTATCTCGCCAGCAAATTCCCGGGCTACGACCTCTCCAACATGGACAAGGTGGAAGAAATCTTCGAGAGGCAGCTGGAGAAATGCCAGACGCCCTACTTCGACTTCTACCTGTTCCACAATGTCTACGAGGGGAATATCGACGCCTATCTCAACCCGAAATACGGAATCTGCGACTATCTGCTGAAACAGAAAGAAAACGGCCGCATCCGCCATCTCGGCTTCTCGGCCCACGGCAGCGTGGAAGTCATCCGGCGCTTCCTGGACGCCTATGGAAAACATATGGAGTTCGGCCAACTCCAGCTCAACTACATGGACTGGCACTTCCAGAATGCCCAGGAAAAAGCGGTGCTGCTCACGGAACACGGCATCCCCGTATGGGTCATGGAGCCCCTCAGGGGCGGCAAGCTGGCCAAAGCTTCCCAGGAGATGACAGCCGTGATGCAGTCCTTACGCCCTGACGAGACCGTCCCCGGCTGGGCCTTCCGATTCCTGCAGAGCATACCCGGGGTGACCATGGTGCTCTCAGGCATGTCCGACATGGAACAGCTGAAAGCGAACATGGCTACCTACGAGACGGAAGCCCCCCTGAGCAAGGAAGAATTCGACACTCTGGTGGCCCGCATGGACGAGGAGACCAGGAAGGCCGGGCTCCCCTGTACGGCCTGCCACTACTGCACCAGCCATTGTCCCAAGGGGCTCCCCATCCCGGAGCTGATTTCCCTTTACAATGAGCACAAGGCCACCGGCGGCGGGTTCATCGCTCCCATGGCCATAGGCAGCATGCCCCAGGAGAAGCGGCCCGCCAACTGCATCGGATGCAAGGGCTGCGAGCAGGTCTGCCCCCAGCAGATCAAGATTTCAGAGATGATGGCGGACTTCACTTCCCTGATCGGAATGTAAGCGGTTCCATCGCCTCTCCATAAAATGGACCGCACCAAACGCCAGAAACAGCAGCAAGACCGCTCCGGCTACGGTGATCCAGGGATTTCGCGTAAACCCAGCTACCAGATACCCGGCGAAGCATACCACCGCCACCAGGGTCGCATAAGGCAGCTGGGTTTCCACATGTTTCAGATGCTCGCACTGGGCCCCGGTGGATGCCAGGATGGTGGTGTCGGAAATGGGAGAACAATGGTCCCCGTACACGGAACCGGCCAACGTGGCCCCCAGAGACGGAATCAGCACAGCCGCGCCCTCTGTCCCCACACAGATCATGGATACAATGGGCAGCAGAATGCCGAAAGTCCCCCATGCCGTCCCCATGGAAAAGGACAGGAATGCCGCCACGGCGAACACCACAGCCGGAAGAAAGCTCAGCGATAGGTTGGCCGTGGTGACAAAATTGCTGACGAACAGCCCTGTCCCAATCATCTCCCGGCACACGCCGCCCAGGGCCCATGCCAGAATCAGGATCATCAGCGCCGGAATCATGGTCTTGATGCCGTCGATCACCCCCGTCATGAACTCCCTCAGGCTCATCAGCCTGCGCGGTATGTACATGGCCATAGCCACCAACAGGGCCGCAAAAGTGCCAAGGGTAAGCCCCGCTGTAGGGTTCTCCCCGATGGCTTCTGCGAAAGGGCGCCCGCTGAAATATCCGCCCACATAAGCCATCCCCAGAATGGAACAGATAATCAGCGTCAGAATCGGCACCACCAGATCCGGCACCGAGCCCTTTTTCACCCCGTCTTCCTCTTTCTGTACCTCTGCGCTATCCGAACTTTTGTTCTCCTCTGCCTTTTTCATAGGACCGAAATCAAAATCCGTAATGCTCAGATAAAACACCATCACAATCGTCAGAATCGCGTACAGGTTATAGGGAATCGTCCGGACGAACGCGTTCAGGCCCCCCGCTTCCTCCACCTCCGACGCCACCGCCACCGCCCAGCTGGAAATAGGGGCGATGATGCAGATCGGCGCGGCTGTGGCGTCCAGCAGATAAGCCAGCTTTTCCCTGGAAATCCTGCATTTATCCGTAATCGGGCGCATGACAGTCCCCACCGTGAGACAGTTGAACCCGTCGTCCACGAAAATCAGGAGCCCCAGCAAAGCCGTAGCCAGCTTGGCGCTGACCTTGTTCTTGATCCGTTTCCCCGCCCATTGCCCGTAGGCGTTGGAACCGCCGGACCTGGTCACCACTACCACCAGCGACCCCAGAAGGACCAGGAAGATAATCATATATCCGTTTTCCCCAATCTTCGCCGCAATCATGTCAAAAGCATAAGTCACCGCCTGAAGGACATTCCCTCCCGTGAGGAAGCAGTAGACGCCCATTCCCGTGAGAACCCCCAGGAACAGGGAGGAATATACCTCTTTGCTGATCAAGGCCAACGTAATCGCGATCAACGGGGGCAGAAGGGACAGCCATCCCGCTTCTATCATTTCCAGATTCATGCGCACCATCTCCTAATAATTTATACTGCCTATCCCTAAAAGATATGAAAGGAACCTACTCCCGAGCATAAACTACTCCACTGTCTCGTCGGCCGCCCACCGCTTCCTGGCAGTCCGGAGAATCCAGTCCACTGCCGCCTCCCCATGTACGGGCAGATTCCCGGGAACCTGGACAGCCTCTTCCCCCGGCTCCCCCGCGCCTGCGTAAAAGGCCTGCAAGGCATACCTGGCCAGCAGTCCCGACACCCGCCCCCGCTCCACGGAATCCTCGCTGCCGAAGACGATGACCACCAGATCATGTTCCGTCGTCCCGTCGTCCGCGGTCAGGGACGTGACCAGACAGGCCCCGGCCTTGTTGGTGGTCCCGGTCTTCAGGCCGGTGACCCCCGGGAGATTGCTCAGCATGGGATTGGTGTTGCGCACCTCCCGGCCCAGGGACGTCAGGACAGCGCTTTTCAGGGAAGTGATGTCCGTGACCTGGGGGTAGACTTTCAGAAGGTAGGATACCAGCCGGAACATATCCTCCGCGCTCATGCGGTTCTGCCGCTTTGCGGAAATGGAATCCCCCGAGTACGAGGGAAGCCCATGACTGTTGAAGAATACGGCCTGGGACAGCCCCAGCTCCTGCGCCCTCCGATTCATCCTCTGCACAAAAGCTTCCTCCGACCCGTCGATGGTCTCAGCCAGACACAACGCGCATTCGTTACTGGAAGGCAGCAGCAGGCCGGTCAATAATTCCTGCACGGTGATCTGATCCCCGGCTTTCAGGGGAATCACCCCGTCACTGGAAGAGGCCAGCAGCTCCACCGCATCCGAAACGGTAACAGAGTCTTCCGGCGCGATCTGCCCGGACGCAACAGCTTCCATGGTCAAAAGGCACGTCATCAGCTTGGAAGTGCTGGCTATGGCCCAGGGTGCGTCCGCCTGATACCGATAATAGACTTCCCCTGTGGCGGCATCCCCCACCAGCACACCGTTGACACCATAAAAATAGCCTGCTTCCTCCAGGGCCTCTGGAGAGACGTCGAAGGATTTCTGCGTATCGATCTGCAGTGAACCGGCCATAGGAAAACCAATGCCCACGTCCAGAATCATGGCCAGATCCGCAGCCATCATGAAGCAGTCGTAATACCCGGAGGGCAGCCTTACAATCAGGGTATAGTACGATACCGTCTCTCCGTTTATCTTGCATTCGTTCCGCCGCAGTGAGGTGTCCGGCCCTTCTCCCGTCTCCCAGGGGACATTTTCCCCTCCTACAGGCGTGTAGGCATTCCCGGGATTCAGAGCGATGGCATTCTTCGTGACCTCCAGCGAGAAGGATTTGTCCGTATCCTTCAGGGCCATGGCTATATCCCGCAGGGAGTAATAGGTATTGCGCTCATAGTCATGGTCCAGGGTCTTTACCACCCATGCTGTGCCCGCATCCGTCTGCACCTGGCTAACGCCGGGAATCTCAAAGCCTGCCTGCGCGTCGTAAGGCAGTGCGGCGCATACCAGAAGGACGGCCAGCATCAGGGAACATATTTTCTGCAGGAATGTTTTCATGGCATCTCCCTTCCCGCTCATTTTCACAAGAAATGAGGGACATCGTATTCTTCGTTCCACAGGTCATTGATCCTGATTCGTTTCCAGCGTATATTCCATGGGGTAATGTTCCGAATCGGCGGCAAACGGAACAAGGTCTGTCCCCTGAGACAAAATCAGCCGGGAACCCTCCCGGATATAGCATTCCATCTTGGAGACAGCCGTCCCGCCGGCATCGAACTGCCTGGTCAATATGCCCTCCCCGGCCTCATAGGTGCCGCTGCCGTCATAGGCAGCCTGCAGCTCTTCCAGGGATGGCAGCAGGGCCGGGCCACAGGACATCAGATAGGAGACCGTGGACATGCCGAAGGTCTGCTCCACAAGGGCTTCCACGGCATCCCTGTCCGTCCCGCCCGCATAGCCCGCCATGCGCAGCCGCTGGGCCACAAGCTCCCGGAACGCCATGGCAAATGCCTCATAGGCCGCCTCCCGGCAGGCTTCATAGTTTTCCGGCAGAATATGGCAGCTGAAAGTCCCCTGGGTAGTTCCCCGGGAACGGCCGGTCTGTTCGAAAGACAGATTGACCGAAATAGTTAAACCCTGCATATAGGACTCTGTCTCCTCCAGGGTGATGGAGACGGCTTCTATGTCCTGGAGCCAACCAAGGGCAGTGACAGCGGCCTGTTCCGTCATGTCCAGCTCCGCAGTCCATTCCCCCGAAAGATTTCCCTCATCTGAGGCGAAAAAATGCAGATATGCCAAAAGCGCGGTGGAAGCGCTTAAGGAAAGGAACAGCAGCGTCAATACGATTGTTTTCACGGTTTTGCCCATAGAAATCCCCCCTGACCCGCAGCAGCGTGGGCCGCAGCCTTTTTTGACTTAAATATCGGCCGCGCCTCTGAAATCCGCTGCAAAACCATCATAACATTTTTCCATATTTCCGTCAAATCGTTTTGGCAGCGGTTTCCTCTGCATTCGTATTATCCCAGGAAGCCCTCCTAATGATTCACATCCCCGTCAGCCGCGTCCAACGCTACGCCACCCGCACTGTCCACCGGCACCAGCATGCCGTGGAGCACATAGCGCGCTTTGTAAGGAATTGTCTACAAATAACCGCTACAAGTTTGCAGCAATTTTTGTTGTATTTCCGGGCTTTTTCCTAAACAAATTGTAGCGGTTATTTTCCGACAATTCCTAAATCAAAACCTCCTTCCCAGGCGATTGCCATCTCGATGAATCCCCGGAAAGGAGGCCGTCCCTCTTATTTCTCTATCAAAAATATCATCGGCCAGGGCGGCTGCACCCCATTATCGTAACCGTCATCCCGCATCAGCCCCTTTTCCATCGCCATGCGCAGGGCTATCATCAGCATTGCATGGTCGCTGTACAGATATTGCTTCTGCAGCGGAACGCTTTTGAGATGGGCCGGAATCGGCTTCTTTTTTCCTTTCATGTACTCCTTGAGCGGCGCTCTGAGTACTCCGGCCAGCTCCGCCTGTGTCGCCGCTAACATGCTGGTGATAATCCCGAAATCCGACTCCGAGAATACAGGTATTCTTAATTTCGGCCTACTGTCTTCGTAATACAGGACATTGCACTCCACAAGCCAGGGAATGCTCCTAAGGTAACGTTCCTCAAAGCCGCTCCGGCAGACATCAGCGCCGCTCTCGATAATGTACAGCAGTTTGACGAGCTGTTCCTCCCGAATGCCGTCCCCGCCCTCCGTGAACACCTTTATCGGGAAGCCTTCCGGATAATAAAGGCTCGCGCAGATGCCCTTCGTGTCCAGATAGCTGTCCAGACGTATGATGTTCTGACCGCCATAGGCGTATCTGTGCGCTTCTGCCCCAGCCGGAACCTCACCCGCATCCACATGCCCCATCGCAATCCACCTTCCGCCATTGGGCCTGTCCGGAAAAACCTGCTCCGCCTTTAATGCGTCGGAAAAGGCTTTGTAAGATCCATAATCAAATAGTTTGAAAAAGCAGAACAGCTCCAGCGCGTCACGCCTGACACCGCTCATCCGCTGATATATTTCCGTCTCCCGCAGTTCCCCGTAAAATCTTTCGAATGGTCTCCAGATTTCCCCGAACCAGCGGGCAATGAACTCTTTCTGCTCCGGAAGATATCTCTCCATGTCTTTCTTTGTGTAAATTATGAAATCCGTGTAGAATTTATCCCCGATTCCGGCCATCAGCCCGCCGTCCACCAGGCGCTTTAGAATCGGCTCCACATAAGCCGCCGGGACTCCGACTGCCCTGGCAAGCTCCGTCTCCGTCAGCGGCTTCTCATACGCGAGATATAGCAGGTTCTGCGCTATCAAATCATTCTCCACCAGCGAAGCCGGCTCTCCCGCCATCCCTTCGCATCCGCTGTTGCTGATCGAAAGCCTGACAGGCCTGTAGCTCCTCACATCGTAATGTTCCATATCATCCATCCCTTTCCTCATGCGGTTCCTTCCGAAAGACAGCCTGCTCTTCACGGTTCCCTGGGGGATATCCAGCGCTTCGGCAATCTCCGCGATGCTTTGGCCGTCCATGTAGCGGCGGACGATGACTTCGCGGTACATCTGCGCCAGGAACGCCACTTCCCTCCGCACGCGCACAGCATCCTCCGCCGCAGTCTCCCTTGCCAGCCAATCCTCGGGACAGAAAGCCGCGCCGCTTGTCTCAAACATCTCGTCAATGCTGACCGCCGGCTGTCTGTAACGCTTCCGCAGCATATCATAGTATTTGCGTTCCATGACAGTGACCATCCATCCTCGCAGATTGTCTATCTGGCCGCCCCTTTCCTGTAAGAGCAGGGCCGCCAGAAGCGTTTCCTGCGTCAAGTCCTCCGCGTCCGCGATATTTCCGCATCTGTACAGCGCTGCCGACAGAAGGAACTCCATCTGATCTTCTATTCTCTCCATATGGCACCTCTTTTGAAAGCTTTCACCTAATATGTCGCCGGAATGGCGGTTCGGTTCGATGGGTTTGTCAAATAATTTAATTTGTCTGTCCCCGCAATGGCGCCAGTCCTGAATGTCCATGCAAAAATAATACAGAAAGCCTTGCGAAAGGCCGAAAACTATTATATGATACTGGTAACCATAATTTACAGAAATCTACGGAACAATCCCTTTTGGAAAAATACAGGAAAGAGGTAGAACAATGACAACCAACGAAAAAGCCCTTTTAAAGCATGAAGAATGGAACGGCAAGCTGGAGACCGTCTCCAAGACTCCCGTGAAATCCCGGGAAGACCTGTCCATCGCCTATACGCCGGGGGTGGCGGAGCCCTGCAAGGTCATCGCCCAGGACAAAGAAGCCGCTTACAAATACACCATGAAAGCCAACACCGTAGCCGTAGTCTCCGATGGCAGCGCCGTCCTGGGTCTGGGCAACATCGGCCCCCACGCCGCCATGCCGGTGATGGAGGGCAAGGCCGTCCTGTTCAAGGAATTCGGCGGGGTCAACGCAGTGCCCATCTGCCTGGACACCCAGGACACCGAGGAGATCATCAAGGCGGTCACCTGGCTGGCCCCCGGCTTCGGCGGCATCAATCTGGAGGACATCAGCGCCCCCAGATGCTTTGAGATAGAAGAAAGGCTGAAAGCCGCTCTGGACATCCCTGTCTTCCATGACGACCAGCACGGCACCGCCATCGTGGTGCTGGCGGGCATCATCAACGCCCTGAAGGTGGTGGGCAAGAAGAAGGAAGACTGCCGTGTAGTGGTAAACGGGGCGGGCAGCGCCGGCGTGGCCATCACAAAGCTTCTGCTGACCTACGGCTTCCCGAACATCCTCATGTGCGACAAAGCGGGCATCCTTTCCAAGACTGCGGAAGGCCTGAACTGGATGCAGCAGAAAATGACCGAGGTCACCAACCTGGCCGGCGAGACCGGCACTCTGGCCGATGCCCTGAAGGGAGCCGATATCTTCGTAGGCGTGTCCGCCCCCAATATCGTCACCGCCGAGATGGTGTCCGCCATGAACCATGACTCCATTCTGTTCGCCATGGCTAACCCCGTCCCGGAAATCATGCCGGACATCGCCAAAGCCGCCGGGGCAAGGGTCGTAGGCACGGGCCGCAGCGACTTCCCCAACCAGGTGAACAATGTGGTGGCTTTCCCGGGCATCTTCAAGGGCGCGCTGGAAGGCCGGGCCGCCCAGATCACCGAGGAAATGAAGCTGGCCGCCGCCGAAGCCATCGCCAGCCTGGTTCCCGAAGAAGAGCTGAGCGAGGACAATATCATGCCGGAAGCCTTCAATCCCAAGGTGGCGGAACTGGTTGCGGAAGCCGTAAAGTCCCATATATAGGCCACTTCTGTCATGGGAACCACCCCTGTGATTCCCATGGGAACCACCCCTGATTCCCATGGGAACCACCCCTGATTCCCATGGGAAGAAACGCCAAAGCTCCCCAATGTACCGACACATATCTCTTTATCCAAACTTAATAGCTCCAATGCTAAATTGAATGGACTAGCCTGACCTATTGTATGCCGAAAGGAACCAGACAGAAATCAATGATTTGACCATAAGCAAAGGCATATCCAGTGGGCTCATTGCCTGTGGGAACAGACGAAGCCAGTACAGAGCTGCCTTTTCAGAAAGGAAATAGTGACATGCTGCAAGATCCGCTGACCCTCTACAAATTAATCGTCCTGTATATGCTGAACCGCGTCAATTTCCCCATGACCAATGCACAGGTCAGCGATTATATCCTGGAAAAAGAGTACACGAACTATCTGACCCTCCAGCAGGTGATAAACGAGCTGAGCGATGCGCACATGATCTCCCTGGAGACCATCCGCAACCGCACCCATCTCTCCATCACGGCGGAGGGCCGGGAGACTCTGAAATTTTTCCAGAACCTTATCAACTACGCCATCAAGCAGGACATCGACGACTATTTCCGGGAGAACGAGTATGTCCTGCGGAATGAGGTCTCCGTGCTGGGCGATTATTACTACAGCGCCAAGGCTGGCGGCTATGAAGCCCATCTGGTGGCAAAGGACAGGGACATCAGCCTGGTGGATCTGCGGATATCCGTGCCCACGGAAGAGATTGCCGCCGCCATCTGCGACAACTGGCAGAAAAAGAACCAGGAAATCTACCAGTATCTGGTGGGGCAGCTCTTCTAAGCCCCTGCCGCCGCGCCTCCTCCATGGCGATTTCCGCCCAGCGGGTCAGCCGCTCTCTGCGGTTCAAGGCCTTGCGCCGTTTTCCTCTCTTCTGATCCGCTGCATATGTTCCCGGATCCTAGCTTCGTAGCCATTGCCGGAGGGCCTGTAGAATTCTTTCCCGTCCAGTTCGTAGGGGAGATACTGCTGCTTCACGTAATGATTGGGATAATCGTGGGCATATTTATATCCGGTTCCCCGTCCAAGTTTTGCCGCTCCTTTGTAATGGGCGTCCTGCAGATGGGCGGGAATGGGCAGATTCCCCGTCCGTCCCACTTCCTGCATGGCGCTGAAAATGGCTTCGCAGGCCGAATTGCTCTTGGGCGCACAGGCCACATAGGACGCCGCCTGTGCCAGGATGATCTGAGCTTCCGGCATGCCGATGCGCTCCACGGCAAGGGAAGCGTTCGTCGCCACTACCAGCGCCTGGGGATCCGCGTTCCCCACGTCCTCCGCCGCGCAGATCATGATTCGCCTGGCCACGAAGGCCGCGTTCTCCCCCGCATAGAGCATCCTGGCCAGATAATACACCGCCGCGTCCGGGTCGGAGCCCCGCATGCTCTTGATGAACGCGGAAATGGTATCGTAATGGTTGTCCCCGGACTTGTCGTACCGGGCCGCCCGCTTCTGGATGCACTCCTGGGCCACCTCCAGGGTGATATGGATTTTCCCGTCTTCGCCGCGCCCGGTACTCATGATGCCCAGTTCGATGGCGTTCAGGGCATGCCTGGCGTCCCCGCCGGAGACGTCCGCCAGGAAATCCAGCGCGTCCTCGTCAATCACCGCGTTGTAGGCCCCCATGCCCCGCTCCGCGTCATAGACCGCTTTCTTCAGAAGTTCCCGCACAGTCTCCATGGGAATGGGCTTCAGCTCAAAAATGATGGAACGGGACAGCAAAGCGCCGTTCACCTCAAAATACGGATTCTCCGTGGTAGCTCCAATCAATATTACGATTCCGTCTTCCACAAAGGGCAGCAGATAATCCTGCTGGGCCTTGTTGAAGCGATGAATCTCATCGATGAAAAGGATTGTGCGCTTCCCGTACATCCCCTGTACCTCCTTGGCCTTCGCCACCACTTCCTCCATGTCCTTCTTTCCGGCCACGGTGGCGTTAATCTGGGTGAATTCGGCGCTGGTGGTGCCCGCTATCACCTTGGCCAAAGTGGTCTTGCCTGTGCCGGGCGGCCCGTAGAAGATGACCGAGCTGATTTTGTCCGCCTTGATGGCACGGTAGAGCAGCTTGTCCTCCCCGATGATATGCTCCTGGCCCATCACCTCATCCAAAGTCCGGGGGCGCATCCTGGCTGCCAGGGGAGCCTCCTTTTCCATATCATTGCCCCGCATATAATCAAAAATATTCATGTCCATACTATCCAATACCGTCTCCTATCTGCCCGCGTCCCCGCCCTTCTTTCGAACCAACGCCAGGCAGCCCGCAAAACCAAGCAGACTCCCCAGCGCCGCCGTTCCCACGAACAGGGCCACCAGCTCCGTCAAATAGCAGCCCCGCAGATTGCACACTATCTCACAGACTGCATAAGGAATTGTCTACAAATAACTGATGCGAGTTTATAGCCGTTTTCGTTGTATTTCTGGGCTTTCTCCTAAACAAGCTGCATCAGTTATTTTCCGACAATTCCTAAAGGAACAGAGAAACCCCCGCCCCCAGCGCCCGCTTCCCCGGAGCCCGCAGCCCCAGCCCCATCACTGTGCCGAACACAAGCCCCACCAGCAGAAAAATGGCGGAATCCGACTGGAACAGCTCCTGCAAGATTGGAAAATATCTCATAATCCTCATTTCTTCAGAAAGACCTCATTCTCATGGACCGTCACGGAACTAAGGCTGCGCAGAAAGCTGGAAATTCTGCTGTAGCCAAACTGCTTGTAGTCAATCTGCTTGTACTTCTTGTGCAGCTCATCATTCAGGCTGGCCAGGTTCTCTACCATGCCGCCGTTCTTCTCGATCATGCGGCAGATTTCCTGCTCCAGCTCCGCCTTGGTGAGTGTGGAACGGCGCTCCACATAGTATTGATTGCTGATCTTCTTCACATGGAGGTCCGGAAGTTCCTGGTCGATCATGGTGCTGAGCTTGGAATAGCCGTAATTCCGTACATCAAAATCCGTAAATTTCTCATTCAGGCGATTGCCCAGCCGGGCCAGGTCAACGTGCTTGCCGCCGCTTTCATTGATCAGCGCCAGAATCACCTGCCGCACATCCGCGATGGAGGTAACGTTCTGCTCTTCCGCGGACACCGTATCCATGGCCCCGTACCCGCCGGCCTTTCCGCTCTTCTCTGTCATGGCAGCCCGCATCTCCGCGGCATTCCCCTCCGCTCCATGCATCCCTACTTCCAGGTTCTGCTCCGCCACCAGGTTCAGGTGGATGAATTTGTTACAGGCCCGGGTCAATGCCAGGGGCGTCTTGGACTCGCCCATGCCCAGCACGAACATGTTCTCCTCCCTGAGCCGCATGGCAAGCCTGGTGAAATCGCTGTCGCTGGTGACCAGACAGAAGCCCTGCACCTTATTTTTATATAGGATATCCATGGCATCGATTACCATGGCCATGTCCGTGGCGTTCTTCCCGGTGGTGTAGGAGAACTGCTGCACGGGCATGATGGAATGCTCCAGCAGCATCCCCTCCGACCAGCCGTTCCCCTTGGACCAGTTGCCGTAAATCCGCCGGTAACTGGTCAGGCCGTATTTCTCCAGTTCTTCAAAGATGGTGACCGCGTATTTTGAACTGATATTATCGGCATCAATCAGAACCGCAAACTGCATTTTTTCGTTGGACATTGACTCCATGTTTTCTTCCATAAAATCCCCATACCTTTCTGCATCCCTATAATCTGCATCCCTATAATCCGCATCCACATTTTCCCATATCCGCAGGCAGATTCCCTCTCCCTTCGCCTGTCCTCTGTCCAGTATAACACATCTGCCGGTTTTTTCCTATCTTTTCTTTTATTGTTCGGGATCGGTTCGGGAATAGGAACAGGGAATATGCCGCAGACTTCATTCTCGGCATATTCCCTGGGAAGCATGCTCTTTACCGCCCGTCTCCCCTGGACATCTCGGAGAGCGAAATCGACGCTTCGTTTTTCTTCATGAACAGCAGGCCGAAAGAACCCGGACCGCAGTTGCTGGCGATGGCGGAGGAGGCCTTCTGCAGATAGACCCTCTCGAAGGGGCAATACTGGCGCACCAGTTCCTGGATATACTCCAGGCTCTTCTCGTCCATCCCGGCATAGGTTATGAACAGGATTCGTCTGTCGATATTCCTTGCATTCTTCAGGGCCTTCCGGACATAGCCTTTTATCACATGATGGAAGCTTCCCAGTTCCATGCTTCCCACCGTCATCCGGCTCTTGCGCAGCACAATGACAGGATGCAGCAGCAGCGCGTCGCAGAGAATCTGTACATTTCTGGAAATCTGTCCGGCACGGCACATGGCATTGGTATTGTCAATAATGAACGCAGAGGAGATATACCGTCTCAGCCTTTTCACCGTCCCTACCACCTCTTCCCTTGAGGCATGGTTCTCCGCCATGTAGGCGGCATACAGCACCGAAAGCCCCATGCTGCTGGAGAGATGCCCCGAATCCACCACCGTGACGTTCTCGAAAGACTTGGCGGCCTCCACCGCATTGTGATAGCCGTCGCTCACATGCTTTGCCATGGTGATATGGATCACGTTCTGGGCTTCCGTCAGTCTCTGGGCAAAAAATCTTTCGTAATCCTCCACATCAGGAGGCTGAGAGAATCCCTGCCCCCCTTCCGCCATATGGGCCAGCATCTCATCCGCCAGCAGTTCCGAATTATCCAGGAAGCGCCCCTGTTCCGTACAGATGTAATACGGACATACGTATATGCCGAATTCTTTTTTCAGAGAGTCCGGCAGGTCGCACACACTGTCCGTGGTGACCATCAGGGATATCCTTTTGGCCTGTTCAAATATCAGGACGTCCTTGCCAATCTCGGACTGGCTGGCCTCCTCGCTGAGCTGCACCAGTTCCCTGGGCAGAATGCTCATCACGGCCGCTTCCAGCAAAGCGCCGCTGATCGGCTTCGCCAGATAGCCGCTGAAGCCCTCCTTCCGATAAAGCTGCTGGTTGTCGCTTCCCGCGTTGGCCGTCAGGGCGATCACCGGCACAGTCTGGCACAGCCCGCCGGGCTGGGAATGGATCGCATGAAGGCACTCAATCCCGTCCATCTCCGGCATCAGGTGGTCCATCAGGATACAGTCGTAGTGCTGGTACTGGGTCAGCCGCAGGCATTCATTGCCGCTTGACGCGGTATCTATCTGAATCTTCGTATCCGAAAGCAGCTTGCTCACCACCATCAGGTTCATCTCGTTGTCATCCACCACAAGCAAGTGCGCGTCCGGCGCCTCGAAGCTGTGCTTGTACTGCTCTCCCTCCCGGACCTTCGTCCGGGAGGCCAGAGTGAAGGCTCCCAGCTCTTTCTCGCTGATGATGTCCTGTTCCAGCATCACAAGGAAGGTTGAGCCGTTCATATAGACGCTGTTGACGCTGATCTTCCCTCCCATCAGCTCCACCAGCTGGCGGACGATGCTCAATCCCAGGCCCGTGCCCTCTATATGGCGGTTCTTCTTTTCATCCACCCTCTTGAAAGCGTCAAAAATATACGGAATGTTCTCCTTCTTCACCCCCTGACCCGTATCCTCCACGGAATACCAGACCCTCACTCTGTTCAGCCCCAGCCGCTCACAGCGGACGGAAAGGGTGACGGAGCCTTCTTTCGTATATTTCACCGCGTTGTTCAGCAGATTGATCAGCACCTGTTTGATGCGCACCTCATCGCCGCAGAGCATGCTGGGTATGGACGGATCCACATGCAGCCGGAATTCCAGCCCCTTTTCCCTGGCCTTGATCCATATCATGTTCACGATTTCGGAAAAAAGCTCCCCAGTCTCATAGGACACATTCACGATCTCCATCTTGCCGGATTTGATTTTGGACAGATCCAGGATGTCGTTGATCAGCGTCAGCAGCATCTTGCTGGCCCCCTGGATATTCCTGGCATTCTCGGCAAGGTCATCGGAAATGTCCCCCCGCAGGATCATTTCGTTCAGCCCGATGATGGTATTGATGGGCGTGCGGATTTCATGGCTCATGCTGGAGAAAAAATGGTTCTCCGTCTCATTGAGCTCCTCGATCTCCTTCTTCTGCTGTATGGTGACCTGGTTCTCTTCTTCGTAAAGATGATTCTGGAACAGCAGAAGCACGCTGGTCAGAGCTCCCGCCAGAATCACGGAACGGGCGGAGTCGAAATAGGCCTGGCCCGTGGTATTGGGCAGCACGAACTCCGGGTAATGGAACGCCACATAATAGCACACCAGCGTCTCGACGGTGCACAGTAGGAAGAACACGGCCATCCGTTTCCCTTTCAACGTAATGCTGATATAAATGAAGCAGAGCACGAACCACTCCGGCACCCCGCCGTAGATTCCTCCTCCGGCAAAAAACACCACCGGGAACAGCAAGAGCAGCAGCACCACAATGGCTGTGGCCCCCGTGTTGATGCATTCCTTTCGGATGCTGATCCTCATGACCAGGTACATATAGGCGATGCTCCCGGCCATGATGAACATATTCGCCGTAAATCTGCCCAGGATCAATATGAAAATCAAAGCGATCATGCTGATGCACGTAACCAGACGGAACATCCGTTCTCTCAAGCTGATTTTATGGTCAAATATGATGTCACGCCATTTCTTAATCACGTCAACCCCCATTCGCCCGCTTCAGCGGGCATTCCAATCAGGATAAATATTTTTCGATGCTCTCACAGACCTGTCCGTACATCTCCAACAGCAGAGGATGGTTTTCCCGGATATATTCCGTGTTCCCTTCCTTGCCGGCCCGCTCCAGCTCCTTTGCCCGGCCGGAGAGCTCCTCCGCGCCGATAGTCAGAGAAGTGCTCTTCAGCGCGTGTACTTTGATGGCATAATCCTTCCAGTTGGCTCCCTCGTACAGGGAGACAATCTCATCCCGCTTCTCCTGGGCCTGATCATGGAACATCTGCAGCATTTCCCGGTAGAACTCTTCCTCGCCGCTGCAGTAATCCAGGCCCAGGCTCACATTGATGCCGGCCCTCACCAGGGAACCGTAGGCATGGGCAGGCTCCGTTCCCTCCGCCGCGGTCTCCTCTCTGGGCTGCTCCTCCGGCAGCGGCGCGGCGGATTCCGTCCTCTTCTCCTCCGTCTGCCCTTCCCCGCCCGGTGCGGCTCCCTGGGGCGGCTCCTCCGAAGCCCTGGGATTCATATCATACTGAATGCAGTTCTCCGGCAGAACCCTGCGCAGAACCCGCTCCAGCACAAGGCGCTCAATGGGTTTCGGGATAAATTCCGAAAATCCCTCGTTCCGAAACATCTCCCTGGCGCCGCTCAAGGTATTCGCCGTCAGGGCCACCACCGGCAGATCCTTGTAGGCACCGTTGTTGACCTCCCGGATGCGCCGCAGCGTCTCCACGCCGTCGAAGCCCGGCATCATATGGTCCAGAAAGACGATGTCATAAGCGGTCTGAGAACAGCGCTCAACGGCCGCCTTTCCGTTGCTGCAAGTATCCACTTGCATTCCGTAGCTGCCCAGGACGCCTTTGGCCACCAGCAGATTCATCTCTTCGTCGTCCACCGCCAGCGCCCGGACTCCCGGACAGGTAAAAGGCCTGCGGCCCGCGGCCTGGGCGTCCTCGAATTTGTTGTCCCGCTCCCGGCCGCTCAACAGGTTCACGATGGAAAGGGCGAAAAAGGGCTTGCGCAGCACCAGGAGACGGCTGTCCGCATCCAGGACAAAATCCTTATCCGCGATCACCGCCACCTGGACCGACTCCGCCAGCTCCTCGTAGTAAGGCACATTCCTCATATATTCCGCCTGCGCGATGAAAATATGGGTCAACCGGTGCTCGCGCTGCAGCTTCAGCAGCCCTTCGAAATTGTGCGCCTGATAGCCCTCCACCCCCAGGCCTTCCACCAGATGGAGAATCATATTGTCATAATATCCCCTCACCTCATCACGGCTGTATTTCTCGGGCCGGAAGTAGCAGGCTATGCACATCTTGGAAGCATTGGGCGCTATAATGCTGGGCGTCTCATCCTCCACGCCCTGGGGGATGGCCATATGTACCTTGAGCCCCTGCTGCTCCTTGCTTTCAAAATGGACGAAGCCTCCCATGGAATGGAGCAGTCCTCTGGCAATGGGAATCCCAAGCCCCAGCCCGCCCACATAGCGCTGGCTCCCGGAATCCGCCTGATAGAAATCGTCCACAATCTGCCCAAGCTGAGCGGAAGTCATGCCTATGCCCGTATCATAGATATCGATGATCAGGTTGATTCCATAGCTTTCCCGCCGGAATCCGACGCAGAGGCAGACGCCGCCTTCCTCCGTAAATTTCTGGGAATTATCCAGAAAAATCCGGAGGATATGGGTAATCTTCTCCGCGTCGCCGATCAGAACCGCGGGAATCCTGGGATTCATATCGAACACCAGTTCCAGCTTGTTGCCCCCGTTCTGCAGGGCAGTCATGGTGATCACATCATTTATCACGGAAGTGATCATGTAAGGTTCCTTTACCGCGGCCAAAGTGCCTTCTACGCTTTCTGTGTAATCGAGGATGTTATTGATCTGGCCGGAAAGGCGTTTGCCTGCCAGTTTGATGGAATGTATGTCCTCCCGGATCTCAGGGGTCAGCTCCTTGCCCAATGCCACTTCGCTGATTCCGATGACCATGTTGACAGGCGTCCGCAGCTCATGGGACACATTGGACAGGAACTCCGCATTCTGCCGCACGGCGACGGCAAGCTGTTTCTGCATGCTTTCATATTTTTCCCTTTCCCCAATCCTACGGTTGATCCGGTACCTTGCCACCGTCAGGGAGCCCATCACTGCCGCCGCCCCCAGCACCAGGCGGAGCAGATTCACCTCTCCCATTCCCGCATTGACCGTATCCAGAACCAGGAAATGGTACAAAAGCAGCAGCACATACAGAATAGCAGCCATATACAGCAGCTGCTTTCTGTCCAACAGGGAAAAAAGCAAAAGCGCGGTGCAGGCCACCAGCGGAATGTCATAAAGGCTGGACTCATGCACGCCAAAATAGAAAAAATCAATCAGCAGCAAACCCGTGCATATATTTTCATACAATAGCTCCGATCCGATTCTTCCGATATGGAGCCACCATACCACAAGGCAGCCGATGATGATCAGAGGAATCATCCACAGTTCCCATGGCCGCAGCAATGTGATGACGCTCAACAGCACGCCCAATATACTGAGCGTGCCGGCCATGAGCAGGTGCATACTTATCTGTGCTTCCGTCTTCATTACTTCTCAAACTCCTTTGCGATGCGCTCCAGAAGGTCCTTGGGCAGAAAGGGCTTCTTCAGGTAATTGACGGCTCCCAGGCTGATCGCCGCCACCACATCGTCCTCATCCCCCGATGCCGTCAGGAAAATCACGGGCACCTCCACTCCGTCTTCCTTCATATGCTTGAAAGTCTCAATGCCGTTCATGCCGGGCATGGCAATGTCCAAAAGGACTAAGTCGATGCTTTCCCCTTTCAATTTATCAAGAGCTTCCTCCCCTGACTTTGCCAGGATCAAATCATAATGCTTTTCCAGAATCAGCTTCGTCCGCTTCAAGTTCATCACGTCATCATCCACTACTAAAATACACTTCTGCATACAGCCTGCCTCCTTGTAACCGTTTTAGGGAATTTTATGTCATTATATCATTTATTTTAAAACAGGCCAGCAGTAAAATCAAGTCCCTTTTCCCTTTTCTCTTTTCCCTTCCCGGCGGAGCAGAGTCGTCTGTCCCTGTGTCCATTTATCATAAAATTTTCACATTTTTTTCACCTTTCGTCCACGTTCTTGCTGTAAACTGAGCATAGTTGCTTCCACAGCCCCTTCGGCCTGTACTGCCGCTTCCCCAGGGCAGAACCTCCGGCCGGGAACTGTCCGCAGCAGCTGTCAGAACAGTATCTGCCCGGGGGATGCCCCATGGCCGGAAAGGAATCCGGCGGACAGTACAGCGCGGAGACTGCTGTCTCCGGCGTAGACGGAACCATCTATTCCCGGGACGACCTGACAATCAACGGGACCGGCTCCCTTGCAGTGAGCGCGGTGTATCAGCACGGAATCGTCTGCAACGACAACCTGGCAATCACCGGCGGCCACCTCACCATAAACGCGGTACAGGACGGCATCCATGCCCATGACAGCGTGCGCATCCGCGATGCCGCCCTCTCCATCACCGCCGGAGATGACGGAATCACCGTTTCCAATGATGACGAGACGGCGTTCCTGTATGTGGAATCCGGTGAGATTTCAATCCCGGCCTGTTACGAAGGGCTGGAGGCCATCGATATCACCATTGCCGGCGGAACCATTGACATCCGGCCCACGGACGACGGAATCAATGCCAACGGCAGCGGCGCGGGCTCTGTCATCCGCATCATGGACGGGGATATCACAATCATAAATCCCACCGGCAGAGATGCGGACGGATTGGATTCCAATGGCAGCATCTATATTGAAGGAGGCACCGTCTTCATCAGCGTCACGGACAGCGGCGGGAACAGCGCCATTGATTACGGAAGCGAGAACGGCGGGGAATGCATCGTCAGCGGCGGATCTGTCATCGCCTGCGGCGGCAGCGCCATGGCGGAAGGGTTCCATGAAGAGTCCCCCCAGGGCTTTCTGATGTACAGCGCCTCTGCAGCGGCAGACACCAGGGTCAGCCTGAAGGATGCCCTTGGGGCGGAGCTCCTCTCCTGGGAGGTTCCCTGCAGCTTTTCTTCCGTGGTCATCAGCGCTCCCGATATGAAGACGGGCGATGTCTGTACGATTGAAATCGGCGATGTGCAGGAACAGGTCACGATCGACAACGTCTCCTCCTCCGGCTTCCGGCCGGCGGGCATGTTCGGCGGCGG
>OFGX01000898.1_pt1 | contig 20067 bp, 18 predicted proteins | sample 1521831 | NCBI WGS metagenome assembly OFGX01 (sample SAMEA3504080, study PRJEB24116) | mouse gut metagenome | biome: mouse gut; feature: mouse-associated habitat; material: faeces | place: Denmark | collected 2011 | reverse complement strand
TCTGGCAATTTATACGGATTCAGTCAGTGAAGCATCCGCGGAAGCCCTGGTACTGGCAGAAGCAAACCATAAGATCTGTGATTCCGCGAATGAGGTGGCGGCATCTACGAAGGAGCTGATCTCTGATTATGGGAATGCCACTGCGGAGATGCAGGCCCAGGGGGAATACGCCAGGATTCTGGCAGAGAAGATCGAAGTATTGTCACAGACGGCTGACAGGAGCAATGAGAAGACCCAGGTGATGCAGGGGTACATTGCGGAATTAAATACGCTGGTTCCAGAATTAAACCTTGCATATGATGAACAATCCAAGAGTTTGAACCTGACCAATGAAGCCATTGAGGAATATCTGAATAATAGCCAGAAACAGATTGAGATGCAGGCCGCCCAGGAGTATGCCGTTGAATTGATCAAAAAGAAAACGGAGCTGGAGATTGAGGGCATCAAGATAGAAAATGAAGCAGCGGATCTGAAAGAGAAGACGAACGCCCTGCTGGAAGAGGAAAATGAGCGTGCGGGAGGGGTTGCAAGCACCTATGCCCTGTTAAACGGGTTGAACCGAGACCAGAAGAAAACGTATAAAGAACTGACGGAAGCCCAGGAAGAAAATACGGAAGCTCTGGAAACAAACAGGACTACGAAGGAAGAACTGCAGGCGCAGATTGAAGCAGCTTCCCAGCAACTGGAGCAGTATGGGATCAAATGGTCGGATGTAACAGCGGCCACGGACGCAAACACGGAATCCACCAATACCAATGCGGCGGCTCAGACTGCGGCTGCGGATGTCAACAGCGCAGCGGTGCAGAATATCACGGAGACTTACTTGGGGATGCAGGAGACCGTTTCCGAGGTTCTTGAAAGCCAGATGAACATGTTTGAAGAGTTCAATGCCGGGACCGAGATTTCCAGCGAAAAGCTGCTTGCGAATATGCAGAGCCAGATTGAAGGGGTCACGAACTGGGCGGACAATATGGCCGCCCTGGCAGAGCGGGGCGTCAACCAGGGGATCCTGGATAAACTGGCGGAGATGGGCCCCCAGGGCTCCTCGTATGTACAGGCGTTTGCCGGGATGACGGATGAACAGCTGAAACAGGCTAATGAAATGTGGTCACAGTCTCTGGACATGAAGGATGCCGTAAATGAAAGCGTTCAGGGTATGATTGAGGAATATACCAATTCCCTGAACGGCGGAAAAGAGCAGGTGGCTGCGGCCATGGAGTCGCTTGGCGTGGACGTCAGCACGGGGCTGGGAAATGGAATCCGCTCTGCGGCAGACCAAGGAAAGATTGCTGCGGATGAAATGGGAAAGGTGGTAATCCTCCAGGCAAGGACAACATTTGACAGCCATTCTCCGTCCAGAGTATTTGAGGGAATCGGGCAGGACGTGGTGTCCGGCCTTGCGGATGGAATCGGCGGAAGCCAGGAGCAGGCTGTATCTGCAGTCCAGGCAATGTCAGACCAGATGATTGATTCCGCAAAGCAGGTATTGAATGCGGCTGATTTTATGGGGATCGGGACAGATATTTCTTCCGGGCTCCAAAGGGGGATGCAGTCACAGCAGAATGCGGTTGTCAGCACGGTTTCCTCTATGGGGAGAAGTGTAAGGGATAAAGCAAAGGAGGAGCTGCGGGAAGATAAATTCAAAACAATCGGCAGTGCGGTTTCGAAGGGGCTGGCATCCGGGATCAAGGGCGGACAGTCATCCGTCAGGAGTGCGGCAAATTCCGTCACGCAGGCAGTCATCAGCGAAGGCAGGAAGCTGGGAACCAATACGCTGTACTCTGCGGGGTACAATGTGTCAATCGGACTTGCGAACGGGATCAGCGCGGGGCGTTCTGCAGTGATTAATTCTGTGGCCTCACTTTGTGCATCGGCAGTAGCGGAAGCAAGATCAAGGCTGCGTATCAATTCACCATCAAAGGTATTTGCAGAGATTGGGGGATATACGGCGGAAGGCTTTGGAGTTGGGTATGAAGAGAAGATGGGGGAGGTGAACCGGGTCATCCGCGACAGCATGGACTATTCCGGATATATGGGAACGGCGGGATCGGTAGGAACCGGGGCAGCAGGAACATTTGAAGGGACAGACATTATTCAGATGCTGCAGAAGTATCTTCCTTATCTGGCAAATGTAGGGAACGGAGAGGTTTACCTGTATCCGGGCCGGAGGACATTCAGAAAAGAAATCACAGAGATTGCAAACGAAGGGATTGGTATGAGAAATGTAATGGAAAGGATGCGGTAGGATGTACGTGAAAGGCGCGGTGATCAATGGGAAGCATTTGTGGGAAGACTGGGGCCTGCGGATTGAGGATTGCGACATAGGGCCTCCGGAAGTCAACGATGTATTTGTACCTGTGCCGGGAGGAAAAACGCTGGATCTCTCCGAGGCAAACGGGCCAGTAAGCTATAAAAAGAGGGAGATCAATCTGGAATTGGGAGCTATCAAGGAAAAGAATGCATGGCGCACATTTCTTTCCAGCTTCATGAATGAGTACCACGGAAGAAAGGTGGAGATCATATTTGACGATGACCTTGCGTTTTATTACGTTGGCCGCGCTTATATCAAGGCGGATGTGGAAAGGACGGCAAGGGTCGGAAAATTTGAGATGGAGATCATTGCGGAGCCGTATAAATACGAGATACAGGATTCACAGGAGCCATGGAAATGGGGATCATTCAATTTTATGACTGGGGTGATCCGGTATCTTGGGGAAGTAGAGATCAGCCAGGATCGAAAGCAGATCATCATACCGAAGGGAGAGATGCTTACAGTGCCGGTATTTGAAGTATCGAGAGCCGACAGGCTGAAAGTGCTGCACGGTTCAAAAGCATATGAGCTCAGGGACGGAAAAAACAGATATCCGCAGATCAAGGTGGGTGGGGCGTCCGAGGTAAGGCTGGATTTTCAGGGAACAGGGCTGGTAAAGGTGAGGTACAGGGGAGGGAGTTTGTAATGTATGAGGTATACATAGACGGGAAAGTGCTGTATTATCCTGGGGATGATGAGAATGTGATCATAGAGCCTCAATTGGAGCTAGCATTGAATGATGCGGGTTCTTTTGAATTCCTGCTGCCTCCTGGGAATCCGGAATATGAAAATATCCAGAACAGACAGAGCATGATCCAGGTACTGAAAGATGAAGAGGAGATCTTTTACGGTGAGGTCAGGAGCTGCGGAAAAGACCAGGACAACATCAAAGAGTGCCTTGCGATCGGTGAGCTTGCCTTCCTCCACGACAGCATCCAGACCCAGGCGGAATACCACGACCTGACTACCCGGCAGATGCTGGAGACCTGGCTGAACATCCACAACAGCCAGGTGGAGGAGCGGAAACGTTTCTACGTGGGCATCGTAACGATCCATGATACCAACGACAGCCTGTACCGATACACGAACCGGGAGACTACCCTGGATGCCATCCGGGAGAAGCTGGTGGATCGTCTGGGCGGATATCTCCGGATCCGGAAGGTGGACGGCGTAAGATATCTTGACTGGATCACACTGCCAGAGTATGGAAAATACTGTGAGCAGCCCATTGAGTTCGGTACGAACCTGCTGGACTATGCGGAAACCTGTAGCGCGGAGGATCTGGCAACGGCGGTGATCCCGCTGGGGGCTCGATTGGAAGAGAGCCCCATCGAAGGCCTGGAGGCTTATACAGACATTACATCGGTCAACGGCGGCGTGGATTACTTATACATCCCGGAAGCTGTAGAGCGTTACGGCTGGGTAAGAAAGGTAGTCACCTGGGACGATGTGACGATCCCGGCCAACCTGAAAAAGAAGGGGGAGGAATGGCTCAAAGATAACCAGTATGAGAGCCTGGTGCTGGAGCTCACTGCCATGGATCTGTCTGATCTGGACAGCGACTATGAAGCGTTCGCCCTGGGAGATACGGTCCATGCATCGGCCTGGCCCTACGGGATGGACAGGACCTTCCCGGTACAGGAGATGACCATATACCTGCAGGAGCCGGATCGGAACCGGCTGACACTTGGCACCACCATCCGGAAGAATTATACATCCCAGATGAAGGATTCCAACAAAAAGGTCAGTACTGAACTGGACAATGTCCGCCAGACCACAAGCTGGATGCAGTCCGCCATCGACAACGCCACGGCCATGATGACCGGTTCCAAAGGCGGCTATAAAATATCGGAATACGATGAGGACGGCCGCTGGCTCCGAGACCTGTACATGAACGCACCGAATAAAGAGGATGCTTCCCTGGTGATGCAGATCAACATGAATGGTATCGGATTTTCCAGGGAGGGGTTCGAAGGACCATACAAGAACGCATGGACGATAGACGGTGTATTCCTGGGAGAGTTCATCAAGGCCGGATCGATCTCCGCTGAGAAGCTGTCCGTGGAGTACCGGGAATCTGTGAATGAAGAGATTGTTGCAAAGTTTAATGTAGCAGCCGGGAAGATCGAGGCAGAGGTCACCCGCGCCAAGGGCGTGGAGGTAGATCTTGCGGCTTCCCTGAAAGTGACTGCCGATTCGGTACAGACCAAGGTCTCAAAAGGGGAATTTGGCTCTTACGCGCAGCAGTATTATGACAAGGTAATTTTTGGGTTTAACAGCAATAGTAAGTACGTGCAGATCAATCCCGGAGAGATCGCTATATACGATAACGGCGTATCGGACAGCAAAAAACGGGCTGCTTTTAACCACAACGGGAGCCATTTTTACCGGGACGGCTACCATGTGGGGAAGATCGGGACGAACCAGATGCAGTCGGACGCTTCCAAGAAGGGGCTTGTCTTCGACCTGGAAAATGAGGCGGCGTATATGTCCTGGTCCGCGGCAATGAGCGCCAACGCGAATACGTATTCCCAGAAATGGACGTATACGTTGAAGAGTGTTGGAGGGCAGGCGGCGGATACGCTGAACGCGGGATGCGATATCGATATGCACGGATTTACCTTGAAAAATGTGGATCTGGAAAGCGTGAGGGTTGGGAATACCAGGGCATGGAATGGAGAAATCCCTATTGTAACTCAAGTCAGGGATAATGGGGATGGAACAATAGGCTGGTCTTACAGTACGATCACAGTAGAAGACGGTATTATCATGGCGGCGCCGAGGGCATGATCACGGCGGCGGGAACATACTTGTGGGACAATGCTTGACAGAGGGAGGCGATGAAATGTCAAATACGGCCAGGACGGATGAAGATATCAATAAAGAAAACAGGATAGCCTGGGGCGAAGGATCCCGAACAGGAGCGCAGGAAGCGGCGGCAGTATATGTTTTCCGGGAATGCGAAAGGGAAGTCCGGGACGCCAGGGACAATGAGCAGATGGAAGGGAGGATGGAGCCTTATGGAAGAAAAAACGCGGAATAAAGAAAGCGATATCAACTGCGGCAGTATCAGTGCGGAAAAACTGAGGGCAGATTATAAGAGGAAACCGCAGCCAATGAAGCCGGTGACGGTAAGATTGGATGATTTCCGAAAGAACTTAAACCAGGTGGTGGCTGGATCGGAGCTGCCGCCTTTTCTTTTGGAAATGGTCCTGGGGGAAATGCTCTCGGCCATGAGCAGGGTTTCCGAAGCGGAACGTGAACAGGACAGGAAAGCCTGGGAGAAAGCATGTGCGGAGCTGAAATACGAGCAGAACAAGGAATCCGGTGGGAAGGATTGCAAGGACGGTGAGGCAAATGGCTGATATCAGCAAGGAGATACGGGATTTTCAGGATGCGGTCTACGGGGAGGAGGTCAGGGGAAGTTTGATCTCCCTGGCCGAGAAAGTGAATACGGAATCTACCGCGGCCAAAGAGGCGGCGGTCAACATGGCGGAAATGGCGGCGGATGCAGTTCTGAATGCCAACACGGCAGCCGATCGGGCGGACGCTGCTGTCAGCAAGGCGCAGAAAGCGGCGGATGATATCCAGGAAGCAGCAGAGAGAGGGGATTTTTCCGCAACGATAGCGGTGGAAAGTGTGGCCACCGCGGATGCCGGGGGGCAGGCGTCCGTAGAGAATATAGGGACAGTGAAGGACGCAAGGTTCCGGTTTACCATCCCGAAGGGTGATAAAGGCGACAAGGGGGAGGATGGAACTTCCGTCAATATCAAGGACAGGCTGGATTCAGAGCAGGATTTACCTGAAAATGGGAATAAAGGGGACGCGTATATCATCCAGGGGGATATCTATGTCTGGGACGGGGCGCGGTGGAATAACATCGGAATGATCCAGGGGCCAAAAGGCGACCCGGCCACAATCCGGATCGGGGAAGTAACCGGCGGGGAAGCCGCTTCGGTGGAGAATGTAGGGACGGAAAGGGATGCGGTTCTGAACTTTATCATCCCCAAGGGGAGGGATGGCACATCCGTCGGCTTAGGGGAGCCGGAGATCTCGGTGGATACCGGGACCGGGGAACCTTATGCCGAGGTCACGGTCAGCGGCCCGGATGACGCGAAGGTATTCCGCTTTGAATTTCATAACCTGAAAGGGGAGCCGGGGGCGGAAGGCGCCATTGATGAAAACGCGGTGGTCAAATTTACCGCCGCCGCGGAACTGGGGAATATCCAGAGCGGGGAAACTCTGGCGGTCATCCTGGGAAAGCTGGAAAAGCTCATTTCAGAGATGAAGGAGGTTGCTTTTTCCGGGAAATATTCCGACCTTACAGGCGCCCCGGAGGATGTGGGCGATCTGACCAACAATGCAGGATACGTCACTACAGATACCTGGAAAGCGAATACGGCAGACAGTGAGGGCTATGTGGCATCCGGAAAAGGCCAGGCGGACAAGGTCTGGGGAACAGACGCGCAGGGGAATCCCGGCTGGGTGGACCGGGTCAAGGCGGAAGACCTGAAGAATGACTTCGTCAGTAAATCCGGAGATACGGTAGCCGGAACCCTGAAAGCGCAGACCATGGTGATCGGGACGGCGCCGTCCACAGAAATCGGCGCAATATGGATTGGTTAAAAGGAGGAGTAGGATCATGTTTGATATCGATTACATTATTCCCTGCTATGGGAGCTCAGAGATCATACGGCCGGGACTGCGGAGCTTGGCGAACCAGTGGCACAGTGAGTGTCTTCATGTGATCCTGGTCAATGACTGTTCGCCGAATACGAACTGCGACTACCAGGACCTGGTCGATGAATTTCGGCCATATCTGGACATCCGGTGTATCAGGACACCTGAAAATATGGGCCAGGGGTTAGCCAGGCAGTGGGGGATCGACCATTCCGGCCACGAATATTTTATGTTCCAGGATGAAGATGACATGCTGGCCAACGCCCTGGCGTTTTCCATTTTTATCGGGGCGGTGGAGGATAATATTTACCAGAAGGCAGAGAACTCCGGCGGGGAAGGAAATGTCTATATCCTGGATGGGGAAGAAAAGCCGGTCATCGACAGGACAAAAAAACCGGTGGCGGTGGTGTCCGGCCCGCTGCTTGAATTTGACGACCATCATACCCGGGTGATCGAGGCTGGCAACCGGATCTGGGTCAATTCCAAGCTGTATAACCGGGGATTCCTGGAAAAGCACAATATCCGGTTTAACGAGGCACAGAGCAGGCATGCGGAGGACTATTATTTCATGAACTGTTTCTTTTATTGCCTGGATCATGATCCGGATTATACGGGAATCCTCCTGGATGACCACCAACTGACCTACTTATGGTACCCCAATGAGGGGAGCCAGAGCCGGAAGGACCCGCACTATGGTTTTATGCTGTCAGGGTATACGATGAATGGATCGGTGAATATCCTGGAGTTCATGAAGGACATGAAACGGCATCGGATCGAGTGGAATGAGGAGCGGGAATCCCAGTACCGGCACACGGTCCTGAATATGCTGGTGTATTCGTACTTTACGTTCTTGTCGTTTATCCGGCGTGTGGCGTCTACGGATTATGTCCCGGCGCTGGAGCTGGACTGGTATATGCTGCGGGATTCCTGTAATGCGCTCAGGGAGAAATGCTTGGAATACTATGATACGTATACTTATACGGAGAAGATCGACGAGTATTATACGGTCCGGCATTTTTCGGATGTGCAGTTTACGGAGCCGTGGGTGGATCTAGATTCGTATATTCTGGAGGGCTGCAGGGAGCTGCGCTGGGATTATGAGGAGATGCTGCAGTGTAAGGAGAAGTACCGGTTCAATGAATGGGGAGTGCTGGTATGAGCGGTCTGGCAGTCAGGAATAAAAGTGGGGAGCTGCTGCAGTATACAGGAACCCAGTTTGAAGGGTTAGAAAATACAGGTACGCATCATCTGTGCGTACGGACAGGGGCTGGGGCAGGAGGCGTTAGGAAGTACGGGCTGACGTCTGCGCCCCTGAATGATAAGTATAAGGCGCTCAGGATGCGGATACCGGACAATGCGAGCGGGAACGGCGGGAGGGACGCGTATATTGCACAGAGGTATTCAACCAGTGTTTCCGCGTCTTCTGCCAGGACATATACGGCGTCACGGGTGAGTAATTATGTATCATCCACGACTTTGAGGACGGCAAGCAGTTCGAAGTTGAGCACAGGAACAGCTACCAGAGTTAGTACGCATGCGCCGATTTATTATGGGTCACAAATAGTTAGTACGTTCAGTACGAATGTACCGATTTTTAATTCATATACAACAGCAAAAACAACAAATATAATAGGAAAACTAATTACCTATACATCAGCTACAAAATCTTATAGTATGGCGGGTGGAGTCGGTGTGAACTGCTCTGTTAAAAATCAAGAGGATGGTTTTTATCGAAATTATTCGATTACTATGACAGTTACGAACGGTGCATATTCTGTAACAAGAACTCAGACATCCAGGGTGAGTAATTATGTGACATCTAGGACCTTATCTACCGCGAGCAGCAGCAAACTCAGCACCGGGAACGCAACGAGGAGCTCTGCGTACAATACCAGCAGCAGTGTGTCAACCACAAGCTCAAAGCTGACCCATAACGCAAACCTATGATCTTCCGGCCAGGCTTCATCAGGCTATCGGCAGGCGGCCAGATGCCGGGGGAGAACGGGAGATAAAGCAAAGCCCCACAGGCAGGGTCTTATTTTTATGGAGCCTTTTAGAAAAAAGTACATCAAGAACAGGAGGACATTATGAAGATTCGTGCAGAACCGTCAAGTCTTGATCAGATATCTATTTAATGTGATTTCAAGGAAAGGGGAGAATGTATATGAACGTGAACTACAAAGTTATTTTCGCTGCGGCTTTCGGTTTTTTATCCTCACTGCTGGGGGTATTGGCGATGCCGGTCTTGCTGGTGGTGCTGTGCAACATCATTGATTACGCCACCGGCCTGATGGCGTCCCCGTACCGCTCACAGGATATCAATTCCTATAAAAGTATCCGGGGAATCGGGAAGAAAATATGCATGTGGCTGCTGATCGTAGTGGGCGTCATCATTGACCAGACGTTATTGTATGCTTCGGACACGGTAGGAATCCGGATGCCGTTCACTTTTTTGGTGGCCTGCATCGTGGCGTTGTGGATCATCTGCAATGAGATCATCAGCATCCTGGAGAACGTGAAGGATATGGGAGTAAAAATCCCCGGCTTCCTGGAACCGCTGGTCAGGATCATCAAGTCCCAGGTGGAGGAGATGGGGGAACAGCAGGAAAGCGAAATAGAAAAGAAGCACAGAGAGGGCGAATGATCGTCCTCTCTTTTTGCGCCGGCGCAAAAGTCCGGCAGGAAGGAGAAAGATATGCCAAAACTATTTTACATTGCGGGACACGGTGCTGGGGATCCCGGAGCAACCGGAAACAAATATCAGGAAGCGGAAAGGGTCCGGGCACTTGGAAACAGATTAAAAGCAATCGGTGGAGCCAACGTGATCCTGGGGGATTTTAACAGGAACTATTATGCTGACAACGGGATCAGTACGCTGAATATACCAAAGGATTACCTGATCCTTGAAGCGCACATGGACGCAGGGGCACCATCTGCTAGAGGCGGGCACGTTATCATCAACGCGGGATTTACAGCGGACAAATATGATTCTGCGCTTGCGGCTATGCTTTCCAGGATTCTTCCAGGCCGTTCCAGTATGATTGTTGGGAGAAATGACCTTGCAAATCCGAGCAGAGCAGCCGCACGTGGGTATAATTACCGTCTGGTAGAATTTGGATTTATTACAAACGCAGAGGATGTCCGGATATTTAATTCCAGGATGGATGATATTGCATGCGGGATCCTGGATGCGTTTGGAATTGGAAAATTAGAGTTGAAATCAGAGGAGGAAGAAGACATGAGAGAGATCGTTCAGGCGAAAAATGGAAAAGGGCAGTATTATTTTGACGGATATGCGTTGCATGGCTTTTCATCAGGAGCAGAAAAGAAGGTTATCATGGATATGTATAAGCGGCATACCGGAAGGGATCTGAAAACGCATGTTTATTCAGACGAGGACTTTGAGAAACTGGCCAAAGTTCTTGCAAGAAATGGAAAATAGACTTCGCAGCCAGACAGTGACTGAAGGGGAAGGTGTGCCGATTCCGGCAGCCGCCCGGCAGGGCGCGCAGGTTCGAATCCTGTCTGTCTGGCGGAGTTTAATTTAGAAGAAACAGAAGGCAACATGTCCTTATTTGCACACTGGATTAAAAACACCCACAGCCCGGAACTGAAACTTATTCCGGGCTGTGGATTTTGTCGCTAATTTGTCACTAACGTATTTAAAGATTATTCGTATTTTAAGGAATTAAAAAGCGGTTATTCATGTTCTGAAAACCCACTGTTTACAAGGGATTGTGGTAAAAACCGCATGACACTTATCACTGCGCAAAAAATTGAAATTTTAATAATTTCATAAGTATAGATGTGTCTAATAGAAATATAAAAAGCCTTGAGGGAATTACGCGATTTACAAATTTAAAAAGTTTAAATTGTGATAATAATCAGCTTACAACTTTGGAGATAGGCGGATGTCTTTCTTTGGAGTCATTATCCTGCAATAGCAATCAGTTAACCGCTTTGACTTCGTTGCTCAATCTTCATAAGCTACAATCTTTGGAATGCAGTAATAATCAATTAACATCTTTAGATTTAAGTAAAATGCCGAATTTAACCAGACTATACTGTGAGAATAATAAGATATCAGAATTAGATGTAAATGTCTGTCCGAATTTGAGTGATTTGCGGTGGGATAATAATAAGCCGGTAATAAAAATTGATGAAGAGCATTTTCCGGATGAAGCTTTTCGGGAATGTCTGAAAGATAACTTTGATATAAATGGTGATGGATATTTTAGTCAGGATGAAATTGACAGTGTAACAATTATGGATGCGCGAAATAAGGGAATTAAAGACTTAAAAGGGATTGAACTGTTTACAAATCTTCAATGGTTGCATTTTGGTTCTAACCAAGTAACCAACTTAGATATAAGTAAAAATTTGGAACTTACGGCCTTAAGTTGTAGGAATAATCAATTAAAGAATTTAGACATAGGTAATAACAAAAAAATCATAGCCTTGCAATGCAACGGAAATCAGCTGACCAGTTTAGATGTAAGCAAAAATACAGACTTAGTTAGCTTGAGGTGCTTTAATAACCATTTAGAAGATTTAGACTTATCTTATAATAAAAAGTTACCAACACGAATTGGTGAACCTGCACCACATCCTGATTCTTGGCATACAAGTGGCGAGGGTGGCGCACATATAATTCCTCAAGACATTTCTGCAAACATTGTCTCTACAAATGGCACATGGACGTTAGATTTAGCTGCCATCGTAGGAAAAGGGAATTTCAGCAGGGTAACTCTTGCAACTGATGGAGCAAAACTGTCAGCAGATGGAACCGTAACCTTTTCTGACAGCACAATGCCAACCGAACTGGTATACAACTATGACACAAAAAATCCTGCAGAAGATACTCCTATGACTGTTCATGTTGCATTGACACGAAATAATGTTGAGGATCAGACCGGAAAAGACATTACAGTAGATACAGGTGATTTGGATATAGACAAAATCTGTAAGGAAAACAATATAAGCATTAATGCGAATTTCGAGATTATTTTGTCGCAAGGCACGCCTTCTAAGGAAAGCCTTGATAAATTAACACAAGCTGCAGGGAAAAATGGTTATTCGATTAAAGCTACGTATGAAATATTGATGTCGTTGCTCTCTAATGGACAAAAAATAGCGGATATTACAGATAACTTTGGCCGCATAAAATTAACGTTTCAGGTGGATGCGTCCCTTGCCGGACAAAATGCTATTGTTTATCAATTGCATAATAATTCACAGGTTATCGTCCATGACGGGCTGACCATAAATACAGATGGTACGGTTACGATTACTGTAGATAAGTTTTCGACATTTGCACTGGCGGTTAAACCATCATCAAATAATACAGACAAGCCAGATACAGATCAGCCTGGCACAAACAAACCAGATTCGAACAGACCAGAAACAAATAAACCATCTACGAATCAGTCCAATGCAAACAAACCGAATACAAACCAGTCAAATGGAGGCCAATCGGATATAAAACAAACAAATACGAATCAGCTTTCACCTAAAACAGGAGACAGTACAAATCCACTATTTTGGCTGCTTGTTGCCATGGCGGCATCCATAACAGGTATCTTAAATAGAAAAAGATTTTATACGAAATGATCTTTGTGGTATGATCAAGATTCAGAAAGGAATACGATTTTTAACGCTCATACTAATAAGAAGGTGTTCATTTAGAACACCTGCATGATTTTTGCAAATTCTATGATATTAGAGACTGGTAATGTAATAGTTTTTTAGTTTTGATTCTGGCATGGAGATATACAATAAGATGCATAGGGGTGTTCGTTTCGGACACCCCTATATTTAAATGTCCCTTAAATTATTTGTCAGGTCAATCATATTGAAATATACACGTGAAGGGAGAAGATGAAAGTGAATTGTAAAAAATGTGGAACCCCATTAGAAAGCAGTTGGAAGATATGCCCGAATTGCGGAACAACGACCGGAGTACAAAAGTCAGCCCGGCATAAGAAAAAATCCGCATATAAAAATGGATGGCTCTGGGTGGTGATCCTGCTTCTGATCATCGTGCTGGGGCTTGCGGCATACATAGGCATCCTCTCCAAAAAAGGGACAAAGGATGAAAATAAAACAGAGCCAAAGAAAGACGAAAAAGCAGTAACAGATTTTTCGGGCATTGATATGGAGATTCTATTCGGCCAGTCAGAGGATTATGCAGTAGAAATCGGATTGGAAAATTCAGAAGGGAATCCGACTTATATAGGATTAGATGGCAGTGTACAAGCCGTGTATCAAGAAGGGAACCTTATAAATATCGTGATTCAGGGCAGTGGAGATGCCATCCTTCCATGGGATTAGAACCGGGATGACAAAGGAAGAGGCTGTAGAGAAGATGAAAGACGTTTATCCTGAGATTGTTGATTCCGGAGAAAGCATACAGTTTATGAATCTTGATGCAAAGAGAAATGTAGTCTGTGGCTTAAATGAAAACAATGTTGCCAGTATCAATATCAGTATTATGTCGGATGAAGAAATCGGAAATTACAGGCAGGCTAAGGAAGAACAGATGCGTGCCCAGTATATTTTTCCAGACAGCAACAGCAGGTATCTTTCCGAAGAAGAGGTGAGGGCTGTAGAAACCGACAGGCTTTTTATCGGAAGGAATGAACTATTTGCAAGGCATGGATATATTTTTCAGGATGAAGGACTACAGCAGCACTTTAATAGTATGCCGTGGTATTCAGGAACCGTAACGGCAGAACAATTTAATGCAGATGCAGTGTTTAATGACTTTGAGAAAAAGAATGCCGAGTTGATTAAAAGGATTGAGGATGAGATTAACGGTGCAGCAGCGCAGGATGCAGAAAAACAGGCGGCAATAGACAACGCATATAACGCTGTTGTGGGGAGGAGATTCCACAAGGGAGATTCACAGCTTTTAGTTGAATTTACTGCATCAGGGGAATTTATTGCTATTGGATATTATGGAAGCAACCCATTGACAAATAAATACTGTACCTATTCATTTTCCGCAGAGTATGTATTACATAGGGACGTTTGGCAGTATCTGGTATCTGTAAATATTGAAGGTGTAGATTACTATTTTAGATATTTTAATGATGGGGGCATCAGTTTGGAAGGGAATGGTGAATTTTCTGCATGGTATGAGCCGATGTAATGTCAGGCTCGCAGCAAAGGGATATGGTATGGATGGGAAAATGATATATTAATGACGGTTTATTCATAAGGTGTTCTTTTCGAACCCCCTTCATGGAATCTCTTATTCCGACACTCTGAAAAAATACAGGATTACAATTATATATTATAATAATGATATTTATAATCTTCACATTACACACAGGACAGAATCCAACAACCGGGTTCTGTCCTTTTCTATGTACAGAAGAAGGAGGGATTCCATGGGAACAATCTTAAAAGCACTGATAGCTGCTGCGGCTGTCGTACTCGAAGAAATCTTAGATGAAGATTAGGCAGCTCCATTTATCTCATGTATCTGTAACTACGCAATGCAGTTAAAAAAACAAAAGAAAGAGAGGATTTTATTATGGCAGCAAATGTTGAAAGTATGTTTTATGTAAGGAAAGCACCATGGCATAATTTAGGAACAAAAGTAAAGGAAGCGCCCACATCCAATGACGCACTGATCCTGGCAGGCTTAAACTGGCAGGTACTCCAGGAACCGATCTTCACAGCCACGAATGAACCGATCGAGGGCTACAAGGTCAACATCCGTGATTCAGACAGAAAGCCCCTTGGCGTGGTGACCAGCCGTTATAAAGTGATCCAGAACAATGAGGCATTTGCCTTTACAGATGAATTATTAGGGGAAGGCGTCCGGTATGAGACAGCCGGCTGTCTCCATGGAGGAAAAAAAGTCTGGTTACTGGCACATATGCCCCACGAGTACATTATTTCCGGCGAACAGATCAGCCCCTACCTGTTATTTTCCAACACCCATGACGGCTCCGGCGCGATCAAGGTCGCTCTGACTCCGATCCGTGTAGTATGCCAGAACACTCTGAACCTGGCATTGTCAAAAGCGAACCGCTGCTGGTCCATGATCCACACCGGGGATATCCATGAAAAAATGCAGGAAGCCAGAGACACGCTGCTCAGAGCAGAAAATTATATGCAGGAATTAGGTCAGGAGTTTGAAAACCTCCGTATGAAGAAACTCTCGGACAGACAGGTGACGGAATACATTGAAATCCTTCTTCCGCTGGAAGACAACTCCACACCGCAGCAGACCAGGAACATCCGAAAGCTGAGAGAGGATATGAAGAGACGCTATTATGACGCTCCGGATCTGCAGCATGTAGGAAAGAATGCGTACCGCTTCGTAAATGCAGTCTCTGATTTTGCCACCCATGCAGAGCCCCTTCGTAAAACAGCAAATTACAAGGAAAACATGTTTGCAAAGACAGTGGAAGGAAATCCGCTGATCGACAAGGCATATCAGATCGTATGTGCGGCATAGGTGATAAGATGAGACTGGAACATCAGGAATTAGAAAAGATTTTTTGTTTAAAGATCAGCGCAGAATTAAGCGCCTTTCAGTATGACATGCTTCAAAAAGAAAGGAAGGAAATTTATCAGGCTGCCTACCAGATCGACAGCATGATCAATCTGTATAAACTGCTCATAGAACGGTGCCGGACGATGAAGGAGGAAGTGCTTATCATTGCAATCACGGTCCCGGAAAATCCCTGAAACATTACTACAGCGAGGAAAGGATGGAGGAGACAGCATGAAAAATAACTACAGGATAGAAAGGATGGATAAGACAGCATGAAAAAATTAGTATCGACACTAAATCTGGATAAAAAAGAATGGCTGAAATATCGCAAGAAAGGGATCGGAGGAAGCGATGCCGGAGCAGTATGCGGCTTAAATCCCTACCGCACTGCAATGCAGGTATACAGCGACAAGACCTCAGACACGATTGAAGAGATCGACAATGAAGCCATGCGTCAGGGTCGGGAATTTGAAGATTATGTTGCAAGAAGATTTACGGAGGCCACCGGAAAAAAGGTGCGCAGGGCAAACGCCATGTTCTACCATGAATCCTACCCATTCATGTTGGCAGACGTAGATCGGATGGTAGTTGGAGAAAACGCAGGATTGGAATGCAAGACCGCAAGTCCCTTTATGGCTGAGCACTGGAAGGATGGAAAGATTCCGCTCTCCTATCAGATACAGTGCTACCATTACATGACAGTCTGCAATGCAGATGCATGGTATATCGCCGTGCTCATTTACGGCCGGGAATTTAAGTATTATAAACTGGAACGGGATGAATCCATGCTGGCTGATCTGGTTCGAATCGAACAGGATTTTTGGGAGAACCATGTGATGAAAAGGGTGCTTCCGGAGCCGGACGGTTCAAAATTAGCGGACAGCGTGATTGCGGAATATTATAAAAATTCCGTGGCAAAGATCCTGCCACTGAAAGGATTTGATGACAAATTAAGACGCCGCCAGGAATTGAAAGAGGACATGGAACGGTTGGAGAGTGAAAAAAAGAAAATCGAGCAGGAATTAAAGCTCTATCTCGGAGAGGCCGAACTGGCTGAAAATGAACAGTACAGAGTCTCCTGGAAATCTGTTTCCAGCAACCGGGTCGATGAATCACGCCTGAAAGAAGAACAGCCGGAAATTTACGCACAGTACCAGAAGGTGATCCAGAGCAGACGACTTAGGGTAAAAGCGGCATAAAAATGAGTTGGAGAGAAAGGCTTTTATATTGGGTAATCAAAATTTTGTTGAAGGAGAAATAAGGTTGGCAAAGCAAAATATAAAAGAAGAATTGGCAAAGAAAGCCGGAGCGATCAAAGAGGAACAGCCGAAAGAACAGGCTCAGATATCGGAGCCAGAGAAACAGGTGCAGGCTTCGAAGTCAGAGACACAGGGTCAGATACCGGAGTCAGAGACACAGGCTCAGATATCGGAACCAGAGAAACAGATGCAGATACCGGAGCCAGAGAAACAAGTGCAGATACCGGAGCCAAAGAAACAGATGCAGATACAGGATGCCATGATAAATTCAGACAGCGATAAAAGAGTCATTCGGTTACTAAGGGCGGATGAAATCGAGTGCCGGGTATCAACGATCAATGAAAAAGGGCTGAGTCTGTTTCTTTTCAAGGATGCCCGTGTAGACCAGCGGATTCTGGACGAGACATTTACGCCATTCGGATGGAAACGGACCCACCAGTGTATTGATGGCAACCTATACTGTACCGTCGAAATTTGGGACGAAGAAAAAGGACAATGGATTGCGAAGCAGGATGTGGGCACGACCAGCTATTCCGAAAAGGAGAAGGGTCAGGCATCCGATTCCTTTAAGCGGGCCTGCTTTAATTGGGGGCTTGGAAGGGAGCTTTATACAGCACCGTTTATCTGGGTTCCGGCAACAAAAGTAAATATCCAGAGACAAGGCGACCGTTACACTACTTCTAATAAGTTCTTTGTGCATTCCATAGGCTACAATCTGCAGAGGGAAATATCTGCTCTTGTAATTATTAACCAAAACGGGCAGAAGGTATTTGAACTGAAACAGAAGCCTGAGCGAAAACAAGGACAGAAATCAGAAAGCCAAAATCGAAAACCGGAGAAAAATAGCCAGAAATCAGAGGAACAGAATCAGACACAGGAGGATCAGAAGAGGAAAACAGAAGCAAAGAGAGAAAAACCGGAAGAAAGCCCCAAAACGCAGGAGAAGCCAGCCTCAGACAAACAGTTCATGCTGCTTGAAAAAGAACTGAAACGAACAGGGATTTCTATGGAGGCAGTATTATCCAGATACCACCTGACAGGTGTGGAGCAGATGACAGAGGATATTTATACAAGGGCGATGAACGGGCTGAAAAAGACAAAAGATGCCGCATAAAGTAAGTGGTTCGAAACGAACACAATGGAAATACCATTGGAATAGAAACTTATATGAACGCTCACAGAGATCTTTGGATGAAAAGGAAAACCACTCAGGAACTGCTGTAAAAGGATTCAGAAAGTCAGAATATGAACGTGATTTTATGGCAGTTCCTTCTATAAAAAAATAAGGCGTTATTTATGTTAGAAACGAACACCATAGGAATTGATGCTTCATACAAAGAACACAGTATTTTGAACAACAATAGAATGCATTTGGGGAGCCGGAAAAAGATGTTTGTCCGCAATATATGGTTGTGTGCTCAGGTGGATTACAGCAATTTATTGTAGGTATACAGTCATTTTCTAACAATCCCTTATTGAATGGAAAGATGAAGATTTAGAAAAAAAGATAGTGAGGAATCTATGGATAGGAAGAAAAAAACGAATATGGATGTGCAGTGTCCACTTCTAAAAAAATATAAAGTACATAAGAAATCCTTCTGCAGTAGATCAGGAACAAAGTCAATGTTAGATATTCTTTTTAAAACAAGGTCACACCATGCGCTGGAAGATTGTTTAAAGAAGGATGAGATCTACCAGAAATCAGAAAGAAAAATAGAAGAAGTTCTAAGAAAAATAAACCGGATGGGACTGGATCAGAAACAGTTGGACGCAGTAGACGAGGCATTGTCTATATGCAATTATCACGATTCCCAGTATGGCAGGATTGCATACAGTCTTGGATTTAAAGATGCGGTACATCTTATAATGGAATTTTTTGCAGATTAAGAGAGGATCAATGAATGGAGAATACGAAAAAAATGGAGTATACAGAATTTAAAGAATCCCTGAAAAATCTGGTCCAGGAGAAGTCGGACGATGATATGAAAGTCGAAATAGTCCAGATCATAAAGAATAACCAGATAAAAAGTGAGAATTTAACATATAAAAGCCGAGACTATAATCTGTTTCCATCAATCCGGCTGGAAGAATTGTATCAGAAGTATCAGGAATACGGAATGGACTGGTGTGTAGACATGGCTGTTTCTATTTTGAAGAATGTGAAAAGAATTGATGAAGATCAGTTGATGGAATCCTGGGAAAGCGCAAAAGGACGAATTGTCGTAGAACTGATCAAGGAGTCCTGGAACCAGGAGCTGCTGGAGGAGATCCCTTATAAAGCATTTCTGGATTTGGCAGTCATTTACCGGATTAAGATGTGGGAATGTAAATCTGGAGATGTAGTCCATACGGTAACAAACGAGATGATGGAGCGCTGGAATATCACCGAAGAAGAATTGTATGAAGCGGCACTTGTTAATCTGCAGAAGGAAGAGTTTGAGATCATAGGGCTGCATCAGGTGCTCAAAGATATGACAGAAGAACACATAGATGTAGAACAAAAGGATGAATTTCATGGATGGGCATATGTATTTACCAATCGAAGCAGAATAAAAGGGGCTGCAGCAATGCTCCGTACCGATCTGCTGAACAGGTTTGCCGAAGCACATGGGAGTGATCTGTTTATACTGCCATCATCAGTCCATGAGGTGATCTTACTTCCGGCCAAAGAAGATGAAAATACAGCGGAGCTTCGCAGGATTGTTCGGGAGACCAATGAAGAGATTGTGAATGAGGAGGAATGGCTGTCAGATGAAGTGTACTATTTCAGGAGAAGTATGGGGGCAGTAGAATTAATTCCGGAATAGACGATTCGTAAAAAATGAGAAATTATATATTGATTACAGATGTTACATTGCAACGGCATTTTGCATTTTTAAATTTTTAGAATACATTTCGGAATCTTGCAAAAGGTATTCTCTTCAAAGAATAGGATTTATCCCATCTTTTTTACTGTAGACGAATCGGATCAGGATTAATGGTGATCACGAAAATTTTTATCATATGAAAGGCAGTTATGCTCGTTTGCCTGACTGCCATTTCAAATAAATAACTGTACTTTTTTCATATAAGATTCTGCACTGTGTTCAAAATACACTTCTGTCTTACCCCAAACTTACCCCGCTTTACCCCAAATTTACCCCATTTTTATCACTCTGAACCACTTTCAATCACTCTGAAATACACTGAACTGAAAAAACAAAAATGACTGAAAACCTCGTAAAATCAAGGTTTACAGCCATTTCTTTGCGAGCAGGGGATGAGAGAATCGAACTCCCACCAAAGGTTTTGGAGACCCCTATCATACC
>OFGX01000883.1_pt1 | contig 20329 bp, 18 predicted proteins | sample 1521831 | NCBI WGS metagenome assembly OFGX01 (sample SAMEA3504080, study PRJEB24116) | mouse gut metagenome | biome: mouse gut; feature: mouse-associated habitat; material: faeces | place: Denmark | collected 2011 | reverse complement strand
TACTGTTCGAAGCCTGATTTTGCCAGAGCGTTTATTGAGCGCTGTGTAAATTGGAGGAAATAGCATGTTTATATGACAGCCCGTCAGACTGGAGGGAACTCTGTGAGCGGTTTGGAATTGGCGATAAGCTGAAAAATGCGGTAAAAAGTCTGTCAGGGGGTGAACGTCAGAGGTTGTTTATTGCCTTGGCGCTTATCCCGGCGCCGGAGCTGGTTTTCTTAGACGAGCTTACAACGGGGCTTGATGCGAAGGCAAGGAGGACAGTGTGGAAGATTCTGGAGGATTTAAAAGCGCAGGGGCTGACTATTTTTCTTACATCGCATTTTATGGATGAGGTGGAAGCGCTCTGTGATGAGGTCTGTATCCTGAAAAAAGGTAAGACGGTGTTTTATGGAACAATAGAGCAGGCAAAAGAGCAAAGCGGATGTGAAAAATTTGAGGATGCTTATTTAAAATTTTCAGATGAGGAGGCAGATGCATGAGGACTTTTACAAATCTTTTGAAAACAGAACTAAAATTGAATATCCGAAATATGAATATGGTTATTTTTGCGGTGATTATGCCGGTAGTAGTACTGGTTGTCCTTGGGATTATTTATCAGTCCAGGCCGGCATATCCCGGAGCAGAGTATACGTTTCTGGAGCAGTCTATGAGTGCGGTGTGTACCATATCTATTTGTGCCGGAGGCCTTATGGGTCTGCCGATTGTGGTATCGGAATATCGGGAACGTAAAATCCTGAAACGTTTTCAGGTGACTCCTGTGAGCCCGGTCATGCTTCTCGTTGTAGAATTTACGATTTATGTATTATATGCTCTTGCTTCTATGGTTCTTCTCTTCCCGGCAGCCGCCTGCTTCTGGGGAGTGGCTCTTCGCGGGAGCTGGCCTGCATTTATCGGGAGCTGGCTTCTTACATTGGTTTCTACCTTAAGTATTGGTATGATGGTAGGCGGGATTGCAAAAGATACGAAAATAGCCAGCGTTATAGCCAGTATCCTGTATTTCCCTATGTTGATATTTTCAGGAGCAACTGTACCGTTTGAGGTAATGCCAAAGATGCTGCAGAAGATTGTCGGATTGTTTCCTTTGACACAGGGGATACAGCTTATGAAAGCGGCATCACTGGGGCTGGCTGTTGATAACCTGTAGCGGTCATGGGGGCTGTTGCTATTGTTTGCACGGGAATTGCGGTGAAGTGCTTTCAGTGGGAATAAACATTAGCAAAATATAATCAGTGATTCTGACTATAGGGACTGCGGTGTATAAATGACAGCTATTTGAGGAAAAATAAAATATCTCTCAATGGAGGACAGAATTTATGCGTAATTTTTTTTATGGATGGTATTTTAAATGTCAGTCTGCGACTCAGACGCTGGCAGTTATACCGGCAGTCCACAAGTCAGAACAAAAGAAATTTTGTTCCATTCAGATCATTACAGAACATCATTCATGGAAAGTTGATTTCCCTGTTGCTGCATTTCATCGGACAGGAGAGGATATTCGGATAGGACAAAATCGCTTTGGAAAGAGAGGAATCCTTTTGGCAATACATACGCCAGAGTTAAATATAAATGGAAAATTGCATTTTGGACCGATTTTTCCTTTAAAATATGATATTATGGGGCCATTTTCCGTACTGCCTTTTCTAGAATGCCGGCATAGTGTGCAAAGCATGCGGCATTTTGTTCAAGGCAGGGTGTACGTTAATGAGCAGGAATATTTGTTTCAGGATGCATTCGGATATTGGGAGGGTGACCAGGGATGTTCATTTCCTAAAGAATATGTGTGGACACAGTGCGGTTTCCCGGACGGGTCGCTGATGTTATCTGTGGCCGATGTTCCCGTTGCAGGGTTTCATTTTCGCGGCGTCATAGGTGTTGTGTTATGGAAGGGCAGAGAATATCGGCTGGCAACTTATTTGGGGGCAAGAGCAGTACAGGCTCAGAATGGGAAACTTCGAATTGTTCAGGGAGATTTGGAGTTAGAAGCAAGATTGCTGGAGGGAGTCAAGCGCCCTCTTAAAGCTCCTGCTAATGGAGACATGACGAGGACGATTCACGAAAGCGCGGCTTGCCAGGCATTTTACAGATTTCGGAAGGGAGAACGTATTTTCTTTTCCTTTAAGACAGACAGGGCTTCTTTTGAATATGAATTATCGAAGTAAATGTTGGTTGCCAGCGGATTTTCCGTTGGCAATTTTGCTTTGGCTTTCAGATTAAGCATTCACCTTACATTTTTGTAAGAAAATATCCCATGAGAATAAAATTGCTCTTAGTATTTGTTGCCGTTTCCCATCGTCAATACGTTATATCAAAGCATTATATATCGTCTATGCTCGTATATTATTGACTGATTTACAAAAAAACGGTGTCAAAATTGGTGTAAATGGTGTCAGAAATTTAGCGGAAGAACTGCAAAAGAAGAGTCTGCAGATTAAAGAAAGGGTACTAGGAGAGGCCCATCCAAATGCACAAATTATTTTGGAAAATATGAAAATAGCGTTTTATAAGTGGAATCCAGAGGGAAATTTTGAGCAGTGGTTAGAAGAACAGATGAAAGAATAATCCTATTTTGTGGGCTGTCAATACATAGAACGACGTTTTGTATAAAAAAGTAGCAGGTGGACAACTTTATAGGCAGATTGAAAGGCATATGCAGCAGAGCACATGCCTTTTTTTGGGGGAGCCTGCTGCCGGGTTATAGATTCAGTTTCCGGAAATCAATCCATAAGTCATCATAAATATTGACTTTGATGTTATCGGCAAATGAGTAGATAGCAGGAGCAGAATCATGTTCCATATCATAAACAAGGATAGTCTGTTTCATGGGATCCACAATCCAATACTCTCTCACGCCGGCGGAACGGTACAGAGACAATTTTGTATAGTAATCCATAGGACGGCTGCTAGGAGATACAATCTCGATAATCCAATCAGGAGCTCCGCTGCATCCGTGGTCATTTAGTTTATTCTTATCACAGACTACGGAGATATCCGGCTCCAGATATTTTGAATCATCTGCAAATAGAAAGACGGCAAAGGGGGCGGGGTATACTTTGCATTCGCCGTTATTATTGGCTATGTGGTTTCCGATTGCTAGATGAAGGAATGACAAGATGTCTTGATGCTTTCGGTTAGGCGGGGCCATATAGTATATCTGGCCGTCAATCAGTTCAGCCCTGCTGCCCTCTGGCAGGCTGTAGATATCGTCGATGGTATAGGATTTCCCTTGTGCCAATGCTGGTGTCATAGCAACACTTCCTTTCTTGGATATTGTATTTGTATGAGTGATTTGTATACATAATTCACTCTGACATTTAAAATAGCGGTAACAATGCTGTCCGTTAAGTAGATATAGCCCTGGTCAAAAAGTATTGGCGAGGTCAGGTCATGTTCTTATGCTTCAATGGGTCTATTCATGATTTTACCATAAAAATCTATACATAGCAAGAAATCCATTCCTTTACGGTATCTGTAATAATATCAGCAGATTGCCGGCTTACAGAAATGGCAAAAGAATTTCATCCAGACTTTCTAAACTTGCCAGACGGAAATAACTTGCCGCGCAAGGTGATTCCAGACGGTAAGGAATTGTCTACAAATAACTGCTGCAAGTTTATGGCAATTTTTATTGTATTTCCGGGCTTTTGCCTGAAGCAATTGCAGCAGTTATTTTCCGACAATTCCTAATAGGTTCCTGGAATTTCAGGGGATGCTGCGCCGGGGCATAATCACTCTAAATAGCTTTCAAAATCGCATTCAGACATCCACAGAAGCATTTCGTTCAAGACAGCTTCGTAATTTTCCCTTGTCACCTGGTGCGTTCCGTCCACAAAGCAATGGGTCATGTAGTCGTTCATTTCATGCGTATAATGCGTATAGTCAGTATAGTTGTCCAAATCAGTGATATAGCTGTAGATATTCTGGAAATAGTAAACGGACACATTGGGATAGGAAAGCAGTGTTTCGATTATCTGCTTTTCACCGAAAATTTCTGCTTCCAGGCTGCCCTCCGCAAATCGTGTATACCAGTACAATACGCTATATGGAGGAAAAAATACCGTAAACTGAGTCTCAGGCATGGATTCGATATAAGGGAGGATATAGGAATTCATGCTTTCCTCTATATTATCCGCATAGATGTCCTCCGACAGCGGAGGCAGGAACTGCCCGGGCGCTGAATAGGAGGCCAGCACATGCTCTTTGCTGTAGATAGAGTTATTCCAGGTATAATATATCTCATTGAGCGGCGTGCTGTCATGGGGGGTGAAGACGTTTTTTAAAATATAATCCAGGAGGACATCCTTGTTCAACAGGTAAGGCAGGTCGTTCCAGGGGGAACCGTCGTATAAGTATTGCGGTATTTCCGAGGCCGTGATGCCCGGTTTGGCTTTGTAGGTATAGATGTCGATGCCCAGGAACACCTCTTTCACCTGATTGTGGCTATTCTGGACGATGGCCATTATATTGTGGATGTCTTTGGGGTAAGCGCCGTTATAGGAGAGCTTCACGGCAGTAAGGCCCATGGTTTCCCGGAAAAGCTCTGGATTGAAGTTGACGGTCATGGAAGAACCGAGTATGACACTGTCGTAGTCAAATTTATCCGCAATGCCCGGGTTCTGGCTCAGCTGATTGTCTATGGTGTAGCTGAACCCCTTCAACGGCTTGTGGTACTGGAAAAAGGGGTCGATTAAGGCCACCAATATCATGCACCCCAGAAGGAAAACCCCGGCCAGGGCCAGGAATATCCGGATATGTTTCTTGTAATTTATATTACGCATATAACTTTACCTTTTCCTGTTAAAAATTAAAGTATAAGAAGGTGCTGACTCCTGACAGGGAAACGACGCACCACACAGCCAGCACGGACAGACAGATAGTGCCCAACACGGTGGGCTTATGCCGCTCTTCGCTTTCGTACAGGTTTTTGCAGCCGAAAATCAGAATGACGGCCAGGAGCGTAAAGGCGATCAGGCCATAGTAAGGCGCATAGGGCATTGTATCGATATGAAGCAATTTCAGCCCATACTCTAACTCCGGAAGTTGGAAGAAGAGCGCATATTCCAGAAAAATCCCGCTTCCCTGCACAGGGATAAGCTGTCTCAGCATGTAGACAGCCTGGGAGACGGTATCTGCCCTGAAGAATGTCCATGTGCAGCAGATAAAGAGAAAAGTGCAGCATATGGAAAAAAAGGTCCCCACAGGGCTGCTCTTTGCAGAGGGCCTATGTCTCTGCCAGATACGCGTCAGCACGGAAAGCGCGCCGTGCAAAAGCCCCCATACAATATAAGTCCACCCTGCCCCATGCCAAAAGCCGCTGATCAGGAAGATGAGGAGTACATTGACACAGGTGCGGGCAAGCCCCTTTCGGCTGCCGCCCAGGGGGATATAGAGATAGCGGGTGAAGAACCTTGACAGGGTGATATGCCACCTGTCCCAGAACTCCGTAATATTCTTCGATTTATATGGGGAAAGGAAATTGACAGGAATCTCGATATTGAACAGGCGTCCGATTCCCCTCGCCATATCGCAGTAACCGCTGAAATCGAAATAAATCTGAAAAGTGTAAAACAAGATGGCGACAAAGGTATTCAGTCCGTTTAATATGGTGTAATTCTGGAATCCCCAATTTACGGCCCGGCCAAAGGTATCGGCCAGCAATACTTTTTTGGCCAGGCCCAGTACGAATAGGCGCAGCCCCATGTATACATTTTCCGCCTGTATCTGTTTCCTTGCCGTGTCCTTGAACTGCGGCAGCATCTCTTCGTGGCTGACAATAGGGCCGGCGATCAACTGAGGGAAAAAGGTTACAAAGAGGGCATAATCCAGAGGGCTCTGACGGCCGGCCTTGGGACTGTCCACCAGGAAAGCAATCTGCTGGAAGGTAAAGAAACTGATGCCCAGGGGCAGCAGGATATCAGGCAGGGAAATGTCCGCATGAAACAGATGACTGACATTGTCCAATAGAAAGCGGAAGTATTTGTAATAGAAAAGCAATCCGACATTACAAAGAAGCCCGCATATTAAGACAATCCGGGGATGGTATTTTTTTACGATCAAAACATGGCATAGATAATTCATGCCAACGCTGAAAAGGATGATCCATAAATAGCTGGTATGAAAATAGGCATAGAACCATAAGGACATGCCGACCAGGAAAAACTTCGCGGCAGAATATTTCCGGAAGCGATTGAGCAAAAAGTATCCTAAAAAAGCAATGGGAAGAAACAAAAATATAAATACATAGGAATTGAACAGCATCTCGGTATCCTCGCATTGTGAAAGTATTAAAATTCCACATTGGCAGAATGATTATATCATACCTTGGCGGGATTGACAAGGGCGCTGACGGCGTTCTCTTCATGCCTCCGGCTCCGCTGTGCTCGGGAGCCGGAACGGCGCGGTATAGGGGGATTCCGATTCCCGGGCATCCTATTTTATGATGGCATGGCTGCAGAAGTATTCCAGCCACATCATGTCATATTTGCCCAGAAGGTGCACTTCGTCCCAGGTATAGTCCGGATTCAGGTTCCCGGTCTCGTCCGTCACCACCTCGTTGATGTCCAGGTAGAAGATGTTCTCGCCGTCAGCCAGCTGCGCGATGCGGTCATTGCGGGCCTGGATGTTGGGATTGTTGAAAATCGGGTCGGACTCCGACTTGCTCTGCTTCACGTACATGATGCCGCAGACGTAGATGATGGCGTCCGGCTGCAGCTCCCGCAGATGGCTGACGGCTTCCTCGTAGGCCGCCATGAAGGAATCCACCGTGCCGGTGCCCATTTCGTTGATGCCGATTTCCAGATAGATTTTGCCGAAGGAGCGCTCCTGGAGGGCCTCCTCTATGGTAAGGGTCCTGCCGTTCTCCTTTGCGGCCTTGCACTGGAACATGCTGTAAATGGTCATGCCGCCCTCTGCGTAGTAGGTCAGGTTGTCCCAGCCGGAGTAGAGCTGTACGCCGGTTACCCGGGAGTCCCCGATGAACAGCGCGTCGTCAAAGTATTCCTGGGTCACTTCCGTGAAAGCATACTGCTTCGGCTCTTCCGGTGAGTTGGCTAGGACATCCGAACCGGCGGGCGTCCCCGGCTGCCCGCTGGCAGAGCCGTCCGCGGAAGCCCCCTGCGGTTCAGTGGAAGAACTGTCCGCGGAAGCCTCCTGTTGTCCAGTGGAGGAGCCGCCCGGCGTCCCGGAATCATTCTGCCCGTCCAGCGAGCTGCCAGCGACTGTCTGGTCTGACTGGCCCGCCAAAGCGTCCGGAAGCATGCCGGTGCTGGTCTGGCTGTCCGCAAGCAGAGTGCCGTCCTTCCCGGTGGTCTTGTCGGCGGGCTTCCAGGGGGAACCGCCATGGGCCAGGCCCTGCATCAGCACGGAGATGCTGGGCTGGGACCAGCCGCCGGCATTGTATTTTTCATAAATGCCGTGGGCGCTGACGGTGGATACAAGGCTGGCGCAGAGCATGCTCGCCGCAAGCGCGGATAACAATGGTGTCGTATTCTTTCGTTTCTTCATATTTTTCCCCACTTTAAAAGCTAAGATACATAAACGGGTTCTGCAGTCCGTTGGCGAGCCGATAGATGCAGAACCAGAACAGCCCGAACAGCAGAACTTTTGCCGCCAGCGTATCCCAGTATTTCTTCCAGAGATAGTCCGCCGGGGGACAGGAGACCGCCAGGGCCGCCAGGAAAAATCCCAGATAGTTTCTGCCGTGGTAGATCCAGTCCATCCCGTTCACGGCGATGCCGCCGCCCCAGAAGGGGAACAGCCGCGTGAAATAGATTCTCAGGCTGTCGAAATCCGTAATGGCGAAAACCACCCAGGTCAGCGGAAGCGCGAACCACACATACAGATGCGAGAACACCTTATGGCGGTTCAGGAAATTCCCCAGGCAGAATTTCTCCAATACGATGAGCAGCCCCAATATCAGTCCCCACAGGATGAAATTCAGCGTCACCCCGTGCCAGATGCCCGTCACGATCCACACGGCCATCAGGTTGCAGGCCGTGCGGGCCGCCCCTTTCCGGCTCCCGCCCAGGGGTATGTACAGATAGTTCCGGAACCACCGCCCCAGGGAAATGTGCCACCTGCGGTAAAATTCGCTGACGCTCCGGGAGCGGTAGGGATGGTCGAAGTTCCAGGGCAGGTCGAAGCCCAGTATGCTGCCCAGCCCTACGGCCATCAGGCTGTATCCCTGGAAATCGAACAGCAGCTGCACGGAGTAAGCGGCGGCTCCCATCCAGGCCAGGGGCGTGGAGATGCTCTCGAAGCCCACCGTCCGAATGTCGCGCCAGAGGATGCCCACCGTGTCCGCGATGAGGACTTTGAAGGCGAGCCCCGCAATCATCAGGGACAGGCCGTATTCTATCTTCTTCGCGCTGGTTCTGTGCCTGCGGACCTGGCCAATGGCCTCCTGGTACGCCGTGATGGGCCCTGACAGCAGCTTGGGGAACATGGCGGTGTAAGTGCCCAGCTCCAGCCAGCTTCTGGGGCCCCTTTCCCGGCGCAGGTACACGTCTATGTCCATGGACAGCAGCGTGAAGGTGTAGAAGCTGATGCCGGGGGGCAGGGCAGGCATCCGGTATTTAAAGTAGCAGAGCAGCCCCAGATTGAAAAGCACTGCCGCCAAAAGCCAGCCCCTGTGCCAGGGCAGGGAGCCGCGCCGCTGGTCCATGGCGCTGACCAGCATATAGTTCGCGGTCACGGAGCACAGCAGCACCAGGGCCCCGGGCAGGCTGCCCAGGCCGCAGAAGATGATGCTGGCCCCGAAAAGGATACCGTTCCGGTACTCTGCAGGGCACAGGAAATAGAGCAATAAAAACACAGGAAGAAAGCGGAATATGAAATTCAAGTCTGACAATCCCACGTTGGCGACACCTCCTCTAGTTTTCCGGCCGAAATCCCTTAGGGACTGCGCAGCAGTACCTTATGCTGCATGGCCGGGAGGGTATAGCCGTTTCCTGTCTATAGAATCGATAAAAAGCGACGATTCTTTCAGAATAACCCCATTTTTTGAGTCCTACTATACAGCATAAGGATAAGCCTCATCAAAAAGCCATCATTTTTGCATCAAAGTTGCATACAAAAGTTGCAGAAGACAAACCTCTGTGTCTGGCTGTCTGTTCTATTAGAGCATCGAGAGGCCGGTTTTGTTGCAGGGGAGGACACACAATTTTCAAAGTTCCAACACAGATTTTTCATGGAATCCTCATAGACTTTTCACGTCTTTTTGGTATCTTTTTTCTATCAATACGAGCAAGGAGGTCGTTCTATTATGAAAAAGAAAGTTCTTTCAAAGTATTATTGCTCTGTAGTCGCCGTGCTGGCGGCGCTGTTGTGCCTGTGCCTGTGGTCGTTCCCGGTGCGCGCCGCGGAAGGGTTCCGTTTCTATACGGACAATCCGGGCATCCATGTGACAGCCGGGGACTCCCTCAGCTTCGACCTGCATCTGGAGGGAGGCAATGCCGCGGGGACGGACGTGGCCCTGTCCGTGGTCTCCATGCCGGACGGGTTCAGCGGTTTCTTCAAGAGCGGCAGCTATGAGGTCTCCAAGGTGCACGCAAGCGGCGACGGCGCGGACACCATTGCCACTTTCCAGGCCACGGTCCCTTCCGAGGCCACGGACGGCGTCTATGAAATCGTGCTGCACGCTGCCTCCGACACAGGATACGAGGAGAATCTGACCATAGAGCTGACGGTCAGCGGCCTGGAGGCGGGGGAGAGCAATTTCTATGTGGAATATCCGGATCAGGAGGGCGTCTCGGGCACTTCTTTTTCCTATTCCACCACCATTGCCAACAATACATTGAATACCCAGAATTATAATTTCTCTTCCAACGCGCCCTCAGGCTGGACAGTGGCGTTCAGCAGCGGCGGCACCCAGGTGTCCAGCCTGGAGATAGAGTCCGGCAGCAGCGCCAGCGTGACCATCACGGTGACACCGCCGGAGAAGGTGGACGCGGGGGACTATCAGATAGAATGCGCCGCCTCCTCCGCCAGGGAGCAGCTGTCCACGGCCCTGAACGTGAAGATTCTGGGCACCTATGAGATGGAGCTGTCCACCGTGGACGGGAAGCTGTCCTTCGACGCCTACGCGGAGAAAGAATCCACGGTGACGCTGAAGCTCACCAACAGCGGGAACATCGCCCTGGAGAATATATCCCTGACTTCCTCGGCGCCCTCCGGGTGGGAGGTCTCCTTTGACACCAGCGTCATCGATTCCCTGGAGGCGGGCGCTTCTAAGGAGGTCATAGCTCATGTGACGCCCGGCAAGGAGGCGCTGACAGGGGACTATGTGACGATCGTCAGCGCCTCGGGCAACAGCCAGTCCGCAACGGCCCAGTTCCGCGTCACGGTGAAGACCCAGACGGGCTGGGGCATCTTCGCGGTGATTATCATCATCCTGGTGGCTGGCGGCCTGTATGCGGTCATGAAGAAGTATGGCAGGAGGTAGGATATGGCATCTTCTGGGGAAAAGAGGTCTCCCGGAACAGGGGGAGCCTCCGAAAATGAGGTCAACACCGGACTGGAGACCGGATTGGAGAAAGAGATTCCGGTCTGTAAGGAAAATGAAGACTATGGAGATGTAGTTATACGGACGAAAGAGTTGACAAAGGCCTACGGGAGCCTGGTGGCTGTGGACCATCTGGATTTAGAGATACACAAGGGCGAGGTCTTCGGGCTGCTGGGGCCCAACGGCGCGGGCAAGACCACCACTACGCTGATGCTGCTGGGGCTGACGGAACCCACAGAGGGGGAGGCCGCAATCCTGGGCATGGACTGCACCAGGAATGCCATGGCGGTGAAAAAGGCGGTGGGCTATCTGCCGGACAATGTGGGCTTCTACAGCTCCATGACGGGGAGGGAGAATCTGCGGTTCATGGGAAGGCTCAACGGGCTGAAGGGGAAGAGCCTGGAGGAGCGGATCGACAGGCTCCTGGAGCGGGTCAACATGACCCAGGCCGCGGACAAGAAGACCGGGACATACTCCCGGGGCATGCGGCAGCGCCTGGGCATCGCGGACGTGCTGATGAAGGATCCGGACATCATCATCATGGACGAGCCCACTTTGGGGATAGACCCGGAGGGCGTCCGGGAGCTGATGTGGCTGATTCGGAACCTGGCGGAGGAGGACGGCAGGACGATTCTCCTTTCCTCCCACCAGCTCTATCAGGTGCAGCGGGTCTGCGACCGCATGGGCATCTTCGTGGGAGGAAAGATGGTGGCCTGCGGCACCCTTGAGGAACTAGGGGAGCAGATCAGCCACAACGGGGTCAATACGGTGGAACTGTCCGTCTACCCGGACAACGTAGGGCTGCAGACGGTGCTGAAAAGCGTGAACGGCATTCTGGACATAGAGAAGAACAGCGACATGTATGTCATCCACTCTTCCGTTGATCTGCGACGGCCGCTGTCGAGGAAGCTGAGCGAACAGGGATATACCATCATGCATCTGCGACAGGCCGGGAGCGATCTGGATGAGATTTATCGGAAATATTTTGAAAAGGCAGGTGAGGAACATGAAAAAAGGAAGTCTTCTAAGCGCGGAACCGAATAGCAGCCAGGAGCTGGCAGAGGATGGAAAGCCGGACAGGAAAGCCAGTCAGAACAGCCATGTGATGAAAGTGCTGTTCCGGAAGGAGACGGCAGAGTTCATCAACAGCAAGAGGATGATTCTGTTCGTGATTCTGACAGCGTTGATTACCGTGTCCGGATTGTATGCCGCGGTGTCGGGGCTGTCGGAAGCCGTGGAAAGCGGGGGCGCTTATTCGGGATTCCTGTTCCTGAAGCTGTTCACGGTCAGCGCCAACTCCATTCCCTCCTACAACGCCCTGATGGCGCTGATGGGGCCCTTCATCGGTATCTTCATGGGATTTGACGCCATCAACAGTGAGCGGACGGAAGGAACCCTGAACCGCCTGGTGAGCCAGCCCCTGTACCGGGACCATATCATCATCAGCAAGTTCCTGGCAGGGGTGTTCCTGAGCGCGGTGATGGTGTTCGCATCGGGGCTGCTGATCGCCTCTGTGGGGCTGATCGCCACGGGACTGATTCCCAGCGGGGAGGAAATCGCCAGACTGTTGATTTATCTATGTTTTTGCGTAGTATATATCGCTTTCTGGCTGGCCATGGCCATCCTTTTCTCCACGGTCTGCAGGCATGCGGCCACATCGGCCCTGGCCTGTATCGCGGTCTGGCTGTTCTGTGCCATCTTCATCAGTCTCCTGGCGGGGATCATCGCGGATGCCTGTTATCCCGTGAACGGCAGTGAGATGCAGGCCATGATGAATGAACTGAAGAATTATACCTGTGAGCTGAACCTGAACAGGCTTTCCCCTTATTATCTGTTCGGGGAAGCCACTTCCACCGTGCTGGATCCGGGAGTCAGGACAATCAATGCGGTCACGATTGCCCAGCTGAGCGGCGCCCTTTCCAGCAATCTGACCCTGGGGCAGAGCCTGCTGCTGGTATGGCCTCATCTGACGGCGCTTATCGCTTTGATGCTGGTGGTGTTCGCCGTTTCCTATGTGTCTTTCATGCGCCAGGAAATCCGGTCGCGGTGATGGATTCAGAGATTTGGTTCCGGTGATGCGCCCGGAGATTCGGTTCAGGTGTAGACCCGGAGATTCGGTTATGGTGATGCGCTGGGAGACTGGATTCCAGCGAGGAGCCTGCGGATTTTAGCGATGTTTGCGGCGGTATTCCCCTGGGGTGCACTTCAGGAATCGGAGGAACAGCTTATTGAAGTAGCTGCTGTTGTTGAAGCCGCATTGGGAGGAGATTTCGGAGATGCTCTTGCAGGTGTCCCGCAGCAGGTAGGCGCTCTGTAGGACGCGGTACCTGTTCAGGTATACCACAGGCGAGGACTCCGCTACCTCTTTGAAGACCCGGCACAGATGCTCCCTGCTGACGTGGGTGTGGTCTGCCATGTCCTGTAGGGTTATGGCGTTTTGATAATTGTTGTGGATGTAGTCGATTGCGTTTTTGACTACATCCATTTTGTTGTCGTTTTTTCTGCGGCGGCTCTGCCTGGCCTTGGCCATGCACAGGGCCATGATGTGCAGAAGATTGCTTTTGATGAAAAGTTCATAGCCGAAGCTACGGGACTGGAACCATCCATTGGTCTCCCGCATAATGGCGATGATATCGTCCGTGAGGGGACGTGGAATCACAAGCTCGTTGTCCATCACCGAACGGATGTATGTTTCATAAGAATTCTCGTGCTTTGCAGCGATGAATTCGGGAGAGAACACAATGGCGATGAAGCCGCATTCCTGGTGCTCCGACGACTCTGCGGAATGGAGCGCCCCCGAATTGATGAAGATGCCTTCCCCCTGATTCAGATAAAAAGTATCGCCCTCCAGCTGTAACCGGACCTTGCCCCGGGTCACCAGAAGCAGCTCGAATTCCCTGTGATAGTGTAGGGAAAACAGGATACGGTGCGCAGGCTCGAAATGTGTGTCATAGATTCCCACAGGGAAATCAACAGTGCCGTGGATGGCGTGTTCCTCAAAAGAATCTCTTCCCATACGATTACCCCGCTATTCTGTCAATATCGTTTTAGAAACGGTCAAAATTATTATAGAAAGCATCTGGTTCTGCTAATATAATCATACTATACAGGCTGTATGAAGTAAAGAGGAAAGTGGCTGGGATGGGCAGAACAGCATAGAAACACAACGAGGAGGTATTTTATGTATTTCACAGAGCAAGGCAATCGGCTGTCGGCAAGGCGGCAGAACGAAACCATTTGGATTGAGGCATGGGGCAAGAATGCCCTACGTGTCAGGGCTACCTATAACCTTGGCTTTACAGGCCACAGGGGGGCGCTGTCTGAATCGGCGCCCGGCGAAGTCTCGGAAGCGGCCACGAGCGCGTCACATGGTCTGGTCTCGGACATGGCATCAGGTGCAGAATCTGCTCCGGCATCCAGACAGGTGCCCCAGACATCTCAGGTGGAGATTCGCATGACGGAGAGCGGGGCCGTCATCAGGAACGGGAAGATAAGCTGCACGCTGCACCACAGCGGCTGGCTGGAGTTCGCGAAGGACGGCGAGGTCATATTGAAAGAATACGCCAGAGACTGGTGTGGCGCCAATGAGCACAGCCCCAGCATGAAAGTGTTCGCCCGCCAGTTCAAGCCTGTCAGCGGCAGTGATTACAGCATCACAATGCGCTTCGAGGCTCAGGAGGGCGAGAAGATATACGGCATGGGGCAGTATCAGCAGCCGAACCTGGATTTGAAAGGCTGCGTCCTGGAGCTGGCCCAGCGCAACTCCCAGATCAGCGTGCCCTTCTATGTCTCCAGCAAAGGTTACGGCTTCCTGTGGAACAATGCCGGAATCGGCGAGGTGATGTTCGGAGCCAACTATACCCAATGGCACAGCTGCCTGTCCGAGGAGCTGGACTACTGGATTACGGCGGACGACAATCCTAAGGCCATCCTGGAGAACTATACCGGAGTCACGGGACGGGCTCCCGAATTCCCGGAGAATGCCCTGGGCCTGTGGCAGTGCAAGCTGCGCTACCGCACCCAGGAGGAGGTGCTGGAGGTGGCCAGGGAATATAAGAGGCGCGGGATTCCCCTGGATGTCATCGTGATAGACTTTTTCCATTGGATCAGGCAGGGGGATTGGGACTTCGACCCGGAGTACTGGCCCGACCCTCAGGCTATGATGGACGAACTGAAAGAGATGGGCGTGCGCTGCATGGTCTCCATATGGCCCACCGTGGACAGGAAGAGCGTGAATTTCGGTGAAATGTACGAGAGAGGGCTGGTGGTGAGGACTGAGAGGGGCTCCATACAGTGCTTCGACTTCCAGGGGGATACAGTGATCTATGATGCCACCAATCCGGAGGCCAGGGAGTTCATCTGGAACAAAGTAAAAGAAAATTACTATCGCTACGGCATCGACATGTTCTGGCTGGACGAGGCGGAGCCGGAGTATTCCGCCTATGATTTCGAGCATTACCGCTATCAGGCGGGCGTCGCCCTGAAGGTCAGCAACAGCTATCCCAGGGAGCACGCAAGGGCTTTCTATGAGGGCATGACGGCACAAGGGCAGAAGGATGTGGTGAATCTCCTGCGCTGCGCCTGGGCGGGTAGCCAGAAATACGCTGCGCTGGTGTGGTCCGGGGACATCAAGTCCAACTTTACAGCTCTGCGCGACCAGCTGAGCGCGGGACTGAACATGGGAATGGCGGGAATTCCCTGGTGGGTGTCGGATACGGGCGGATTCTTCAGCGATGTGCGGGATGAGCATTTTAATGAGCTGCTGATACGCTGGTTCCAGTTCTCCGCTTTCTGCGCCGTGCTGCGCATGCATGGCGACAGAGGGCCTCATGATATACCGAATCTGTCAGATCTGGACTACGGCGGCGGATTTTCAGCGACAGGGAGACCCAATGAACTGTGGAGCTATGGGGAGGAAGTGTATGAGATTCTGAAGAAGTATCTGGACATCCGGCTGGGCATGAAGGAGTATATCAAGTCCGTGATGGATGAGGCCAGCGCCAACGGTTCTCCGGTCATCCGCACAATGTTCTACGAATTCCCGGAGGACGGGCAGTGCTGGAATATCGATGACCAGTATATGTTCGGAGGGAAGTACCTTGTGGCCCCTGTGCTGTACCAGGGCATGAGGGAGCGGAAAGTATATCTTCCCAGGGGCAGCTGGAAGAGCATACATGACGGCCAGGTGTATGAGGGCGGACAGACAATTGACGCGGCTGCGCCGCTGGAGATCATTCCGGTGTTCGAGCGGGGCTGAGGGGCTTATTGGCACTGAATCTGGGGCGTGTTCGGAATTGTAAAAGCGGCTGCGGTATCAGGCAACCTTTGGGGGAGCTGATGCGGCAGCCGCTTTTTGAGTGTGTGCCGGGCATGGCACTAATCTTGCTGGTGAAAGTCCAGTCACGGGTATTAACCGCCAAGTGTAGCGAACCACAACATTTATCGAAATCTAAGCTATCTGAACAGGAAACAACAAAACGGACTTAGCCATGAAGAAATATTCAAGGTTGCTAATTCAAGACTTGGCTGGTACAGAAGATGTGGAATGAACGTAGTGAATTTCATAATCAGTAAAGACTTGCTTGAAAATAGGATAAAAGACGGAGCAGGACTGCTCAATCCCCTATCCTATTACTTAGTAAAAGTTGGAATGTTTCATACCCAGCAGCAAGCTGCTGGGTGGTTCATGTCTTGGACGGCAGAATCTGGCAGAGCAGGCTTTTAAGATTTCTTGGGGAGAATGCCTCCCATCTTCTCTATGTAGGCCCGCTCTTTTTCGCGGTTGACCATTTCCCGGAGGGTCTTCAGTTCGCTTTCGATCCGGTCCATCTTTATCAATACGACATTTGTGTCATATTCTTTCTTGTCAAATTTCTTGCAAAGCTTTTCGACCTCTTTGTTCACTTGTTTTACTTGTTTCCTTACATCTTTTTTCAGGCTCAGTATCATAGGTCAGGACGCTCCTTTCTCTTCTCTTTCGGGGCTACTTCTTTATCATATGCTTTTTTTGCCGTAGCGTCAAGAACCTATTGGGGTTGTTTTTGCTGTTTCGGCTGTTTTTGCCTTTGCACCGAGGTTTATTCCTGGATGGCATACTTATTCGGATAATATATTTCCAGTTCGGCAGTGTCGATTTCTCTTCCAATATAGGCTTTCTGCCAGTAGGCCAAATGTCAAGAGTACGAGGTGCATAGGATGGTAGGGGAATACCGCTATGAGGGGAGCGGGAGAAGTGTTTTTTTCCTTGCAATTCCGCTCCGGTCATGATACCCTGAATGCATCAGCAAGGACGGCGATTGGGATTTCGGACAATATTATCCTGGAAAACAACGACACGTTCCTGCTGGACTTCGCCCCCGGCAGGGAGAACCGGGTGGAGCGGGTCAAGGGTCCTGGGGACATCGAACTGGACGCGGGCAATCTGGCCGTGCTGCTGGGCGGCTGCCGGGGGACGGACAGCGTAGCCATGACGCCGGATATCAGGGTGGCGTCCCCGCAGATGAATGCCGGCGGGACAGAACTGGCTCAGGTGTTCTACCGCAAGCCCTGCCATGTGTTGGATTTGTTCTGAGGGATGGATTTTTGGAAACTGTTGGCAAGTGGTTTCAGGAGATGTCATGAAGATTATATTGTCACCGGCCAAGAAGATGAAAGTGGATACGGACAGCCTGGAGCCGGCGGGGTTGCCGGCGTTCGTAGACCAGGCGGGGGATAAGCTCGTGACCAAGGGGACTTATGCCAAGATGGCCAGAGGCGACATGGTGCGGTTCCTGGCGGAGGAGAACATAGAGGAGCCTGGGGAACTGCGGCGGTATCACAGGCTCGGGTATGTGTTCCGGGAGGGATTGTCCACGGAGAGGGAATATGTCTTTGAAAGGGTGAAGACAGATGGATAGTATTATGGCGGGGGCAGAAGAAAATGGCCGATTTATACGACAGAGCAGAACCGCATTTTCCGGAAAGAGGTTTTTGAGGAGCATTCCGATTCCGGGGAGGTGCCTTTGCTGTTTTGGTATGGGACAGGAGAGAAAGGCCGGAGGGAGCCGGGGGTTGATGGATGAATCGAAATCCGCAGGGCTGAAGTGGGGAATCGAGGCATGATATGATGAAGATAGCAGTCTGCGATGACGATGAAAATATTCTGGGGGAGACCCTGGAACTGCTGAAACAATATGAAAAGCTCCCTCTCTCCGTGGACGCCTATTCCAGCGGGGAGGCCCTCCTGGCATCGGGAAAGAGGTACGATATTCTGCTTTTGGACATCGATATGGAGGGGCTCAACGGCATCGAGACCGCCCGGCGCATCCGGGAGGCGGACAAGGAGGTGAAGCTGATTTATGTCACCAATTACAGCGACTATACCATCTTCGCCTTTGGGGTGCATGCTTTCGCCTATCTGCTGAAGCCCCTGAGAGCGGAGGAGCTCTTCGCCCAGCTGGACGAGGCCTTTGCCTATGGGCTGGCAGGGCCGGAGCCGGAACTGGAGTTTGTGGCGAAAGAGGGGATTGTGCGGGTGGTGCCCTCCCGGATTCTGTGTTTCGAGTACCTGGGACGGCAGGTGCTCCTGTATACCACGGAGCAGGTGTGGCATTTGAAGCGGCAGATTACGGAATTGGCCCGGGAGATGGAGGGCTACGGGTTCGCCATGCCCCACAAGAGCTTCGTGGTGAATTTGTATGCGGTACAGCGCATACATGGATATGAAATCACGCTTACAGACGGGAGGACGATTCCTCTGTCCCAGAAGAAATCAGCAGGGTTCCGCCGGGCATTGAACGAGTATCTGGCGGGAGAAAGGGGGCAGGCGGCATGGAAATCCTGATTTACCTGATAATTCCCTGTGTGGGAAGCGTATTTCTCCTGGGGGGCATGTTCTATGGGGCTTACCGGATGTCAGGGGATACGGACATGCCCCGGCGGAAGATTGGAATCATTGCGGCTTATATCCTGGTGTGCATAGCGTGTTCCAGTCTGGGAAATACCTGGGTGAACCTGCTCTTTCAGCTGCTGTTCCCTTTGGTGGCCTGGCGGGTCTATGGGACGCCGAAGATTTACTGCCTGTACTATCTCATCCTGTCCGTGGCGGTGTGGCTTACGGATGTGGCGGCAGTGCTGACGTTTCAGATACTGGCGGCGGAAGGGATTCTGTACCTGAATACGCCCTGGCTTCAGTATATCCTGCTGGTAGCGGTCACCAGGATGACGGAATTCATGGTGATTCTGCTGGTGTCCATGGCGGTGGGGCACAAAGCCGGGCGGCATATCACCCTGAGGCAGGTGGCGCTGTCTGTCCTGCTGCCTCTGTATTCGGTTTTCAATATGTACTGCATGCTGTATCTGATACAGATTTTTCCGACGAAGGAAATGCTGGTTCTGCTGGGAATAAATCTGGCGCTGCTGATTGGCTTGAACATTTACTTTTGTGTGCTGGTGGACATAATGAGCGAGAACCACAGGCTGGAGAACGAGCGGAACCTCTATCGGGCCCAGGCCCGGATGCAGCATCAGTATTATGAGCAGGAGGAGGAGAAGTACGAAGCCTCCCGGAAGCTGATCCACGATATCCGCAACCATATCCAGGCCATGGAGGCGCTGTACGCGAGGGGGACATGCCCGGAGGGGTGCCAGGGGAAAGGCCGGGAAGGTGTTCAGAGAGAAGGCCGGGAAGGTGCCCGGGAAAGTGTTCAGGGAAATGTTGGGGAAAGTGCCCGGGGGGACATCCGGAGGGCAGAAAAGTATGCCGGGGACATCCACAGGATGCTGAACAGTCTCCAGCAGAAATACTATACTTCGGAAAAGCTGCTGAATATCATTCTGAATGATAAGGCGAGAACAATGAAACGCCTGGGCGTGAAAGGAGATATGAAGGTAGGGGAACTGTCCCTGGATTTCATGAAGGAGACGGATGTGACGGCGCTTTTCGCCAACCTTCTGGACAACGCGGTGGCTGCTGCGGCGGAGAGCAGGGACGGCTATGTGCGGCTGCGGGTGAACCGGGTGCGGCAGTTCCTGTCCGTAACGGTGGAGAACAGCTGTGACATGGCTCCGGTAAAGTCCGGGAGCGCTTTCCGTTCCCATAAGGCCGGCCATGAGGGGCTGGGCCTGAAAATCATCCGGCAGACTGTGGAGCAGTACGGAGGGGACGTGCAGATGGACTGGAAGGAGGGCGTGTTCACGGTTCGGGTGATGCTGGCGGCGGAGGGTTCGGGGTGACTTCCGGCTCCGGCCCCGGCTTTCTGCTTTGACGATTGCGCCGCTGCGGGGGCAGGCGTCCCTTTGGGAGAGGGAACGCTGTCTTTCAGGAGCGATATGCCATACCTTAGGTAAGGCATATTGCTTTTTTGGTTTGCGCGCCATGGGCGCGCTCTAATGGGTGAAAGTCCCTAACACGCCTAGGCAACGAGGAAGTGTATAGCTGAACAGCAAGGGTGTCCATCGTGAGGTGGAATCTGAAGGAAGCTGTAGGCAAACCCTTGGTCCGACGGACAGAAATCACATATAAGGCTCGGAAATACGGATAAGTCTGCCAAAAGAGATGAAGTCCAAAAGTTGCCGGAAGTACGAGTAGATGTGGCGGATAGATGAGGGGAAAGAGCGCGCACCTTAAGCGTGGAGGTCTCACAGGCGGTTCCATCAGCCGTAGTAACAACGAACTGTGAGGAGTCAGCAGAAGCCATAGTAGTGAAGAAGTTCCTGTAATGGGAATGGAGCGAAGGGCTGAACAATCAATCAGTTGAAGTACGTTCCACTTCGTAGCCAGAGCATACGCCTGTCGATGACTTCAAAGGCGGCAAAGGCAAAAGGGGCAGAAAGGAAACAACGCATGGA
>OFGX01000878.1_pt1 | contig 20374 bp, 31 predicted proteins | sample 1521831 | NCBI WGS metagenome assembly OFGX01 (sample SAMEA3504080, study PRJEB24116) | mouse gut metagenome | biome: mouse gut; feature: mouse-associated habitat; material: faeces | place: Denmark | collected 2011 | reverse complement strand
CGCCGCGAATGTGGAGATCGCAAGGAAGATTGAACCCAGGGAGCCTACGGTTACGGAGCAGGAGCCGGTTACGATCGCAGCGGACGGCCAGGCGCTGAAGGAAGATTGCTATTATCTGATGGAAGTCAACGGATATGTGGTCGTATATCTGAGCGACAAGAAGACGCCCTATGAATACACGGATATCAAGTGCGACGGGCTTCCCGCCGAGATGCAAAGTGAGATCAAAAACGGGAAGTATATGGAGGACGCAAAGGCGCTGTACGGGTTCCTTGAAAATTATTCCAGCTAATGCGTTCATTATGACAGAGCGCCTGCGAAGTGGGGAGATATCCTGCTTCGCAGGCGTATTTGTCTTAAGCTTGCAATGATTCGGACAGACTGTCTGGTTACGGGGTTTTACTTTTTTGCGGATTAGAGTTTTTTGTCTGTGGACTTCTCGGCCAAGATAGTGTAAGATAAGAATTCAGGTATGAGGATAGCTATAAGGAAGGAAGAGAGCAATGAACGAACAGAAGATTGCAAGGATCAATGAATTGTATCATAAATCAAAAGCAGAAGGCCTGACAGAGGCGGAGTTAAAGGAGCAGCAGATCTTAAGAAGAGAATATATTGATTCTTTCAGACAAAATCTGCGCAGCCAGCTGGATCAGATCTCCATTCAGGAGGCGGACGGAAGCATTACGAATCTGGGAGAAAAATTTGGAAACAAAAAAGGAAATTAGAAGACGGATCCGGCAGATAAGGCGCGAACTGGAAGAATCCGAATGGCGCAGGGCCAGCAGCGATATAGAAGCCGCGGTTATTGCCCATCTCTGGTTTGCGAAGGCAGAGGATATCTATACATATGTGGATCGTAACAGAGAATCAGGGACGCGCAGGATAATTAAGACTGCTTTTGAGACGGGCAAGAAGGTGTGGGTTCCCAAGGTAACGGGAGATACTATGCATTTTTACCGTATTGAGAGCCTGGCTGAGCTTCGATTGGGGGCGTACGGGATCATGGAGCCTAAGGGGGACGGCCCGATGGATGGAGCCGTCTGGAACGAAGCCTGTGAAGGATTGATGCTGATGCCGGGAGTGGCGTTCGATGGGCAATGCCGTAGAGTTGGTTACGGCGGCGGATATTATGACAGGTATCTGGCGGCGCATCCGGGACTGCGTAAGATGGCGCTGGCGTTTGAATTCCAGATCTTGCCGGAGGTGCCTTATGAGGAGCATGATATCCGGCCGGAGATCGTGGTCACGGAGAAAAGAGTGATAAGGAATTGTTGTGATGGAGAGGGGGAACAGGATATGCCGACAGGACTGCCTAAGGATCCGGTGCTTTTGCTGAGCGTTGTCAATATGAAGCTTCGGGATTATTACCCGGCGCTGGATATATTGTGTGAGGATATGGGTGCGGATAAGATGAGATTATAGCTAAGCTAAGAGAGATCGGTTATGAGTATGACGAAGGACACAACCGATTTATATAGGGAGAAAGTCAAGGAAAATATATAATTAACAAGATTCTGAAAAAATACGAGAGGAGGGCGGATAGGGAGGGAATATGGAAAGGAATATAAGTGTTATAAAGGATGTGAATGGAAAACAGATTGTGGTAATAAATGACATATGTTTTAAAGGCAGACAGAATATTGACTGGAATGAGGTTGAACATTATTTAAAGCAATATGTCGGAGAATTTGTAGAAATTGCTGAAAGTAAAGAAATCATATATATAGGCAATGATCTTCCTGATGAATACACAGGTTCCAATTATACGGCAAAGTTGAAAGGTGCTCTTGCAAAGGCGAAAGCAAATGCTACACAGGGAATTCCTGAGATGATTGAAATTGCGGAAAATAAGAGATTCCGAGAAAATCTAGCGAAAAAGCATGATAAAAATGCCAGATTTGGATGGTATCGATATGATTCCCGATTTGCCCTTCCGATTTTTGATGACGATGGAGAAGTTTTACGTTATAATGTTTTTCATGTGGAGCTTGTTATAAGACATGCAGTGGATAGGAAATTGTATCTATATGATATTATAAACATAAAAAAAGAAACAAGTACCCCGCTTAAGCCACAAAACTGTACGGTAACAACTTATTTCTTGTTTTGATTATATGACAGAAAGAGAAAAAAGTCAAGAGAAATGTATCAGGAAATGGATTTCATAAATGTAAAAAAAGAAACGAGCATCCCGTTTGAGGCATAAAGCTGTACGGTAAAAAACGGCTTCTTATTGTGTATTCTTATGATAGAAAGGGAAGAAAGTCTAGGAAAATGTATAATGAAATTGATTTAGATAAAATAGATATCAGCGCGGAACCACCCATGGAGGAACCGGCCAGGCAATACTACTTTATGGCAAAATGCCGGGAGTGGGTTCGGGAGTTTGAACAAAGAAACAAACGTCACCCGTTGGCGTGTATTCAAACCTTCGGCTGTCCGAAAGTGTGAGTAAACAGGAATTAGAAATCTATTGATAAATACAAGGCTTTTCCCGGAAAGGAAAAGTTCTATGGAAGGGTTAAAAATTGATGTTGTGGGGCGCAATTATCCGTATTCAGAATGTAGCGCTTGCCACAAAGTAGCAAACAAAAAATCAGTTGTAGAAGGCGCGGATCTTCGGATAGGAACCTTGTATCATATCCACATTGGATCATCAACAAATTTTCTTTGCCAGAATTGCCTTGAAAAGCTGGCTGGAATATTGAACGATTTTTCTTGTTCGGGAAATGGGGTGGCACAATGGGGAGCGTAAATTTTCAGATAGAAGGCGAATTTGTTTGTGATCTTGCCCGCGTTTGGTTTTGGGACGAAGGCCGCGAATATTCAAAGTGCGAAGAACTTCTTCTTTCGTGCCTTGTGACGGATCAAATTACCCTGGAAGAAAAGAAGAAGATTGTCGTCGAAATCCTGGAAGGGCGGAAAAAACTTGTCGGCGTGAACAGTTTGTCACTTGTGGACGATGGCACCATCCGGCCGCTGACCGATAAAATCGAAGAATACCGGAAGAATGAAATCATTCGCAAAATTGAAGAAGACATTCAGCGCCGGCCGCTGGCATATCTGGATCCGTATTCATGCGATCAGGATCCGGCAGATTTTGAACCGATTAGCGACGATTTGAACTATGACGATAGAAAAGAGATCCGGGAGATATACGGGAAATATTTAACGCCGTATGAAGATTTAAGGTTGTGGGCCTATTCTTCGGATAGTTATTTTTATGGCCGGCGCCTTCTTCCTGGCTTTTGGAGCGCGGAAGATCGCCCGTATCTGGATCAGGGGCTTTATTTAATCGAACGGCCGCGTCTGGTTTTTGAACTGATCGGCGGCCCGGTAAAGGACACTGACAAATTGATGTTATTGCTTCGGGACTTCCTTCAAGCGCTTGTCGATAGAAAGGGAGTGAATCAGGCCGCCGCCCTGGAAATCATTCACCGAAACAAAAAATTTGCCGCGGCCCAGGAAGAAAAGCGCCGCCAGATTCCGAAACCGGAAGAAAAAGAGTTGACCGAAGACGACTTGAACAAAAGGACGGATCCCGATGATTTTCTTTCCGAATACGGCTTGATTGATCCTTCCGGGAATTATTACAGTTGCAAGTTTGCCGGTCATCATGCGAAGGCGTTCCACATTATCGCAAAAAGAGAAGGCCAAAATCCCGACATATATCCCGGCGATTTCGACAAGGCGCTTGACATACTTTATTCTGAAAACTGGGCGATTATCAGGAATCCAGATCCGCGCGGTTCCGTCTTCTTCGATTTCAGGGGAGATCGGCGGCCGACAAAGAAGCAGATTGACGCCGCGTTTACTCATATAATCAAATTTAACGAACCGACGCTTCCTGGAATCGAAAAGTATCTTGAAGATTAGGGGACGCCGCATGAAAAAGATAAATGTCTATTTTTCTAAAATTGACGCTATGAAATTTTTTAGTCCTGGACTTTGGGCCACGATTCCAGAAGCCCAAAAGAACAGATACAAAGAACAAGTTCAGTTTGCGAACAAATACGCCAGTATCAGGAATGAAATAGTTTGCTTATGCGGAAACGACAAGCTGATCCAGATTATCGAAGCAGAATCCGAAGATTATTCGCGGCGCCTGGCGTTCATGCAAACGACGCTTGAAGAACTTCTTGCTGGGGCTGATTATTCAAAATGTGAAACAATCGAAGACATATCGAAAGTTTACGCTGGATCGCTTCTTCGCCGCCTGGGATTTTAGAAAGGAGAATATACAATGTATTTTAAATATTTAAAGGACGCTATGGAATACGCTGAAAAATATAGAAAAGGAATGAAAAATGTTTTCCGGTATGACAATGAAATGAAAATGTTTTATATTAGTCCGATTTAGTGGGGGTGTATGGTATGACAATAAAAGATAGTGTAATAGCGGCATACCGGCGCGGAGATATAAGAACCGACAGCGACTTATTCGATCTTGCCGATTCTCTCAAAACATCAACAAAGGCAGTTAGTAAAATTGTCTTTCAGGAAATGGCGGCTGGGACAGCTTGCGCCGGGTGTAAAAATATAGGATCAAGATTCTTCAATTCGCCAGTGTTTCCGTGTTCGATATGCACACGCCGCGACACGGAATTAAAAGATATGTTTGAAGCTGAATAATTAAAACGGGCGGCCGGCTGGCCGCCCTGGTTATTTCTTCCGATGTTCACACGTGGCAAGCTGGCCGCCGCATATCGGACACGCTTCTTTTTCGCAATCGGCATGATGAAAGCGGCCGAAGCTGACGCCGCACGCCGCACACGCCGCGACTTTCTTCCCTTCGTATGGATCCCCAGGATCACCGACTTTCACACGTCGATAGTTTTTTCCTTTATAGCTGATTGTTCGGATCCGACAGCTTACCGTTTTCCCGATGGTATAACCACACGCGCGGCATTTCGGAAGTTCCGCCGGCGCCGAATATACAAATTCATGTTCAAGCCCATTCACGAACCGGATCTTCTGGACGCGGCCGTCCAGGGCGACGATCTGATCGACAACCTGATCGACAAAATCTTTTAATATTTCATTATCCAGGTCAAGGCACATTTGAATATAATCAATGTGCTTTTTTGAAACTATCCGCTGGGCAACAAGGAAGGCGGACGCTTTCTTGATGAATGACAGATCCGCCAGGTCGGAGCCGTCGCCGGATTCCGTGATTTCTGAAATCTGGCCTTCAATATCGCGGATCTTCTTTGTAAGTTCCTTTTTCTTTTTTGAAAATTCTTCTTTTGTCAAGGCTTCGGAATCATAAAGATATAGTTCAGTAAGCCTTGAAATGGCGTTCTGGCACTTCTCACGTTCTTTTTCCAGGATAGAACGGCGTTCTGCGATAGAAATATCGTCTTCTCCTTCTGTAAGCCCTAAATCGGGCAAATAGGCGCCCTTCCCCAGTCCGCTATATGCCAGGGCCGAAAAAGTCGCTTTAAGGCTTGATTCCGTCAATCTGGCGCCGTTGTATTCATCGCCTTTTAGAAGGGCCGCTTCCAGCTTTTCAAGGGAATCAATCTTTTTGTTTTTAAATTCCTTCTGAACACGCGCCAGGTTAGCAACATAGTTAAAAATAAAAGGGCCGATATATAAATCGCTTACAATCTTTTTATTCTCACAATCAAGCATTTTCGCCCGGCGGCCGCACCGATAATTTGAAGGCCGGAATCCGTTTTCCCTGGCCCGATCCTTTGTCGCTATCATGCCGGAACCGCACACGGCGCAAATTATTTTTCCGGCGAAAACGTGAGTGTGTACCGTTTCCCGTATTTCTGACACGTCGCGCGAAGTTCCGTTTTCGTCCATGATTCTATTACACCGGTCAAATTGTTCCTTGTCAATGATTGCCGGGTGATTGTTTTCCCTGATGATCCATTCGCTTTCAGGCTTCAAAGGGCCGCGGCCGGATTCCCGGAGATTATAGCGGTATGTCCCTATATAGAAAGGGTTCCTGATTATGTCATGGACTAATTTTGAAGACCACATTCCGCCGCGCTTCGATTTCACGTGATTGTTATTCAAGTACCGCGTCACTTGCAAGGCCGAACGTGTCTTTTCGTATTCATCGAAAATAAATTGAACAATTTTCACTTCTTCGGGATCTGGTTCAGGATATTTCGTTTCTTCATTCCAGCGGAAGCCGATCGGCATACGGGCGCCGTTCCACAATCCATTTTCCGCCCGGTCAAGCATGATCCCGGTGACACGTTCCGACGTCATGTTCCTTTCAAGTTCTGCGAAAATTAAAATGATCTTCAACATAGCTTCGCCGATGGCGGTTGAAGTGTCGAATTGTTCATTCATAGAAATAAAAGTGACGCGGTGATCCTTTAATTCCTCATACATGGCCGCGAAATCCAGAAGGTTCCTTGAAATTCTGTCAACCTTCCAAACAATGATATGTGAAAATTCGCCGGCCCTGACGCGGTTCATCATATCTTGAAAATGCGGCCGATCGGTATTCTTCGCCGAATAGCCGTCGTCCTCGAATATCTGGAAGGCGTCTATTCCCATAAGTTTACAATATTCTTTTAGCTTCTTCCGCTGGAATGGAAGACTGTCTTTGTCTATCTGGTAGCGCGTAGACACGCGGACGTATAACGCCGCCTTCTTTTTCGTCCATAGCCGGACGGGCTTATTTCTTTTTGATCTCAAAATGTCCCCTTTCCCCAGGCAGACCAGAAAAAAGGGCGCAAAAAAGAAAGCCCGTTGATTTTTACGGCTTTCAATGATATAATAGGATTGCTTATTTCCAATATCAGAAGCCGCTTGTCGGTTGCCTGGTATTAAATCCGGTTGGCGTTTGCAGACGCCGGCCGGATATTTTATATTGTCAATGCTACTTTATAACAATTTGTGCTTCGGCTTGTTGTTTCTTCCGTAAATCCATAAAATCCAGAATTTATATATCGTTTAAAGGAATTTACAAATTTTTCATCTTTCAAAAGTTCTTTCGCTGATTCTCTATACTGATCGAACCGGTCAAAATACCATTTTCCAGATTTATCTTTCTTAACGCACAAGATATAAAACGCCGCTTTATCTATTTCTGAAAATTGTCCCCATATACAATCATATAATGATTTTTCGCCAGTGAAGTATGAAAACTTTACCTTCTGATTTGTAGCAAAATTTATTAGCTGGCTTCCCGGATCATGCTGATTCTCAATTATTTTGTGCATATAGAAAGTTATATCAATTTTGCAAGCGTTTTTCGGAATTTTATTTCCGTGTTTTCGCATGGCTGAAATCTGATCTTCCGAAGGCGGTTCAAAAGGAACGCGCGAAATAGATATTGTTTCGGGGTTGTATTCGGCCGCCAGCGTTTCGACGGCTTCTGATTCAGAAAATGATTCAATATGAATTTTTCTTTTTCTTCCGGTTTTAGAATAAATTCCTTCGCCTTCAAAAATCATATAATTCATATTGTCATTAAATCGCGGTGCCGCTTCCGTACTTTTTTTAAATATAGAAAATAATTTCATAGCAAGCCCCCTTTCTTTTCGATCAATCCTTTGTCAAGGGCGATTTTGTAAATATGTTTACATGGTTTATGTGTCTTTTTAAATTCTTCACACTGGCACATTCCCAGGTTACACCAGTACACGGCCGGATCGTTGGCGCCGCGGATCCGCGCAAGGCCCTTTTCTTCGTCCTGATACTGGATAGAAAACGATTCTTCGGACGCCTGGCGCCGGCGCTCTATTTGTTCCGGTTCCCGATGAACGCTTTCGTCCCAGCGGTAAAACGGCCGGACGTTTTCTTTCTTCTTCCGTTCCCATTTCAAATAGATTCTGATTTTCCAGGCCCACACGCCGAAGAAAAGCGCCAGGGCCACAATTAAGATTTTCATTCTTTCCCCCTTTCTGAATAATTCAGGTAAGATTTTCCAGTGACTATATAATATAACTTGCGCCCGGCCCTGGAAAGGTGGCGATACTATGGAAAAACATTATATTTATTATCACCGAAGGAAAGTCTTCGCGTTGTGTTATGCGTCTTACAGAAAAATATACTACAATTTGAACTTTGAAGGAAAAACCAAACTATATCTTTTAATCTGGTAGATTGAAACACGCGGTCGGGCGTATTTTAACGCCTAACCGGTTTTCGTTCCTTCATCGGGCTTCTTTGCCGGCGGAAATTGCTTTTCCAGGTCGTCGGGTGTCCTGGGCGCTTCCGCTATGTAGTCAATGCTTTCTTCCGAATCAATCACACGATAGAAGAAATCACGAACCTTTTCCCGTTGTGCTGGGGCAAGTTTCAAATATTCATACACCAGATTGAAGCTAAAATCGTCAAGGTCAAATTCCTTCTTTAATTGTTCCATAGTGCCGGAAGGCGTTTTTGAAAACATTTCCCCGGCGCCGGTTCGGAGCCAGTCTTCATTTACATTACATTTCAATTTCAACAATTCGATTGTCGATTCCGTTATATTTTTTCTGTCTTTTTCCATATCCGATACATGGCCGTTTGAAGAATTTACTATTTTCGCAAATTCGATTTGCGTCATTCCTAAAGCCTTCCTGATACAGAAAAGGCGTTCGCCGGAACCGTCATAAGCATTGTTAATCAATGTGTTCACCACCTTTCTAGTGATACTATATCACACAAAATTTCGCTTTGCAACAATTATTTTTTTAAAATGCGAAAATAAGGGTTGACAAGTTTAGCAAAGCGAAATATAATGTTAGCATAGCAACAGCGAAAGACAAAGAAATTTCGCTTCGCTAGAAAGATATACCAAAAAGAAAGGGGGCCTTTGAATGGCTGACAAAATGGCTATAAAGGAAGCGAATGTCACAACCGTAAATGAAGCGGACAGAACATTCATTCGTTCCTTGATGTCGCTTTCCCCTGAAAAGAAGATTCTTGTCAAGGGAATCTTGATCGGAATGGATTTACAGGAGAAGCCGGCAACCGTCGCGGCCCGATAGTCACGGGCCGGACGTTGAAAATACAGCCCAGGAAACCGACTGCAATCGGGCGGCTGATTTTGGAAATAAGCGCACATTGAAAACTGAATAGCGAAAATGTAACTGGAAATAAGCAAAAAGGAAGAAAGGAAAATGAACAAAAATAGTTATCGAATCCACGACACTACTATTTATTACCGGAACAATACCGTAAAGGCGCCGAAGGGCGCTGATTCCTGGCGGTTCAAATATCCGCATTTTGGAACGCTTCACCGGTTGTTCAATATGCTTCGCGCTGAAGGATTCACGATCGAAAACGACGCCGAAGTCGCAAAGTGTATCAGGGACGATTATTTCATAGGCCGCCACGGTGATCTGGAACTTTACGCGCACCGTTACCCGGCCGGATTTGAAATCATGTTCTTTCAGAATATCGTCATAGAGAACCGGAACGGCGGAAGGTATGATTTCGATAAATTTCAGAAAATGCCCTACATGATCCGCCTTCGGTTTATAAAGTACCGGGATAAGATCATCGCCCTTCTGAAATCCGTTGAAGACCTGGAAGACGACACGAAACAGAGTCCGCGGCTTGCGGAAGAATGGATCAAGGCCAGATATGCGGAAGAATGGCACCATGAACAAACGGACACAAATTTTCTTCTGTCTGATCTGGACGGCCAGACGCAAGAACCATATAACGGACGCGATCGGGAAGGTCTGACGCTTCACAACGGCGATATAAAGTATTTCAGGGCTTGGAACGGTCGTCTTTACCGCGGCCGCGTCTATCACAATATCAATAATATGTGGTGGGTTATCGTTGACCGGTTCACGATTAAAAACGTGGCGTCGTTTGAATTATTCGACTTGAAGCCGGAAGACAACCGGCGGCGCCAGGCCCGGCCGCGGATCCCGGAAGCGTACCAGAAGCGGCGCCAGGCAATCGAAGACACGAAGACAAAGGAACTTATGAACGAACTTCGCCGGCGCGGCGTGAAAGTAGGGTGAAAATGGAAGATATGAATAAGAGCCAGGCGGAAAGCCAGGAACCGGAAGTTGAAAACTTCATCGTCAATTATAGCGATGGCACACAACGGATCATTGACAAGGGCTTCTTCTGCGAAATCAAGGAAGAAGAAAGCGGAGAAAGCGTCTTATCCTTCATCATGGCGCATTGTGCCGGCCGCGATCTGGAAACTATTATTCTTGGTTGCGTCCAGTTGGGCGTTAAGCTGGGAATGATTTAATGGGGGGTGACAAATGGATTTAGAACATAAATCAATCGAACGGATCAAAATGGCTAGTGAGATAGCACTTGCACATTACGGAAAACCGGTTGTATGTACTTATTCAGGCGGAAAAGATTCTGACGTAATGCTTGAACTATTCAGGCGAAGCGGCGTTCCTTTTGAAGTACATAACAGCCACACGACAGTTGACGCGCCGCATACGGTTTACCATATCCGCGATAGATTCAAAAAATTAGAAAATCAGGGGATAAAATGCGAAATCGAACTTCCACCGGTTAATAAATCGGATCCTCAAAAACGGCGCTTTACTATGTGGAGTTTAATTGTAAAGAAGAAATTTCCGCCGACGCGGTTAAAAAGATATTGTTGTTCAATTTTGAAAGAAGGTTCTTGCCGTGAAAGAATGATTGCAACGGGCGTTAGATGGAAGGAAAGTAACGCCAGGGCTTCGCGCGGCGAATATGAGATTTTAGGAAAGACAAAAGCTGATCGAATTACAATCACCGACGCGGAAATGACCGGAAAGGAAGAAGAAAAAGAATATCAACAAATAGCTATCCCTGGCCTGGAAGAAGAAGTCGGCGAAATAATGCTGATGAATGATAACAGTAAAAGACGGAAATTTATTGAACGTTGTGTATTAAAGGCAAAAACCGTCTGCAATCCCATTATTGAATGGGACGAACGCGAAATATGGGACTTCTTGGAATCCGAAAAGATTCAAACAAATCCCCTTTATAAAATGGGTTTTTCACGTGTGGGTTGCATTGGTTGTCCTATGGCGGACAAAGGGCGGTATTTTGAATTTGAAGTGTTTCCGACTTACAAAATGGCATATATACACGCCTTCGATAAAATGTTAGAAGCTATGAGGGCAAGCGGAAATAAAAAGCCGCGCTGGAAGAATGGAGAAGAAGTCTTCGCGTGGTGGATGGAAGACGCAACAATCCCAGGTCAAATCGAAATGGAAGATTATATCGCTGGGATCGAATAAAGAGAAAGAAAGGAAATAAGCACATGAAAGAACACAAATTTGTAAAAGAAACACCGGTCGTTATCTACGACAAAGACGGGTTCCCGTCTATGATGTTAAAACTTGAAAACACGGCGCCGTCGAAGGAAGAAGCGGATCCGATTTTCATTGTCAAGGGCCAGGAATACGATTCTGTTTATCTTTCCCGTTTTGTCAATTCCATTATGGACGGCCACGCGGTAAGCCTTCCCTTTATGAATCCGGCCGTTTCCCTGGATATGGACGAAATGATCGCCGCTTGTAAGGCAAAGGGCGAAAAGTGGCACTTGCTGACTATCCGTGAATGGCGGTACATAGTTGACCGGGCGATCGAAGGGCTTCACGGGAACACTTCTTTCGGAAATTCCCACAAAGACGCCAGCGAATACGGGATCAAGGGGAATTATGGCCTGACGCTGACCGGTTCCGGCCCGGCGTCCTGGTTCCATAATGGCGACAAGGAAACCGGGATCGCCGATGTTGTCGGCCTTGTCTGGAAGACCGTCGCCGGCCTTCGCCTGAAAAATGGCGTCCTGGAATATATGAAGGACAATGACGCCGCGGCGCCTGACGCTGATTTGTCGGCGGATAGCAAGGAATTTTTACAGATTATGATTGACGGCCTTCCGGTAAGAATCGGATCCGACGGCGACGGTTTGAAGATTACCACGGACGAAGTATCGGAATATAACTGGGACGAAAGACGGAATGTCGAAGTTGACCTTGTAAACGTGCCGGAGATTTTGAAAGATTTAGGGATCGTCACTGACAACATGGAAGAAAGCCGCGAATGGCTGGCCGCGGATCCTGAACTGGAAGAATGTGTCTGTTACGTGGGCGCCGGTTACTCCCACGCGTCGAACTCTGGGCCTTCCGCGTTGCATTTGACCAACGTCCGGTCGAGCGTGGGCGCGTACATCGGCTTCTTTTCCGCTTTATTGGGGGAACCTGTGATCCGATAACTGTAAATCTGTATATCCGCCCGATAGGGCGGCTAATAGGCCCAGGAAGGGCCGGAAAGGTGGAACCATGAGAAAAGCAACGAACCGCACTTCCTACAAGGAAGTATGCGCCTTATACGAAGCCACGGGGCGCACTGATTACCGCTTGCAGACGGTCAATGATATTAAAGTCATTCACGGCTTCGACATTCTGGAAACAACCGGCTATGAAGACTTGACGGAAGAACAGAAGGAAACCTTCGTCGCCTATGTCCTGAAACACTTGAACAGTGTCGGCATGAACACAAGAATTACAATGTTTCCGTATTCCGTCCACTATGTACGGGAAATCAGTCTTTTAAGCGCCGAAACATGGTGCGAAGAAGATCAAAGAAATTACCGCGAAGAACTGGGCCGGGAATATCTGATTGTGAAGGCGAACGGCAAAACGAAAAAGTGGAAAAAATTCTTCTACGAAGAAGGAACTGAAAACAAAGTTGATTCCAGGCGCGAAACGGAATTTCTTCGCGTCGATTGGAAGTACGGAACCGGCCGCGAATGGTTCCACGTTTCAAAGGAATTAAGCTATTACTAGAAAGGCGGTGAAGCGATGAAAGAGAGCCAGAACACGGCCAGCAAGGCGGAGCGCCTGAAAGATATTCTGAAAGGCTTCGGAATAAAGACAGCTAAAGACCTTGACGAAGCGTTGTCCGGCGCCCTGGGCGCTATGACGATCGGTATTATGACAGAAAGACCGGTTCAGAAAAATTCGGCATAATAAAAGCGGCGCAACGTGGAAAGATTGGAACCCTGACACGTTGCGCCTAAACGGCCACGCGCGAAAAGCGCCGAAGCCTTTAATAATATTAAGGGCTGGAAAGGAAAATGTCAATAGGGGAATATGAGAAAAGACACCCATTTTATAGCGATGGAATAACAAAAGTGACGGATCCGTTCTGGCGGTCGGTCTGTAAGAAGTGCGGACACGTGTTTCTTGCTTGCCTGGCGACTTCCAGTTGTCCGGTATGCGGAAGCAACGAAGCGGATCGGCGCCTGGGCGACATTCCCTTCGATCAAGTTGTGGCCGAACGTGGTTTTCCGATTAAATCCGATTAAATCAGAGAATATCAGAGTTAATCAGAATTTATCAGAATAAATCAGAGTTTATCAGGGTTAGAAAGGCGGTGAATCTTGAATCGGTTAGGTTTTATTATTCTTTCGATTCTTCGCCAGGAAGGAGCCACGAACAAACTTTCGTCTATGACGGTTCGTGAAATCGCTTCGGCGGAAGAATTTGGAATAAAAGAAAACACAATATTTAAAAAAATAAAGGACTTTGAACAATCCGGCTATATATGCCGCGGTCTGAAAGAGGGCCGCGCCGCCACATTTTACATAACGCCGGAAGGTTGCGAATGTCTGGAAAGGGAAAAACAATGAAAAATAAAATTGCTTTTGTGGCGGTCGGCCAGGCCGGCGGCAACATTGGAAGACTTTTTGAACAGAAGGGCTTTTCTGTCCTTTACATGAACACGTCCCAGGAAGATCTTGACACGCTGGATCACGCGAAGTTCAAACACCATATCACGGGCGGCGAAGGTTGCAATAAGGACAGAAGGAAGGCGAAACAGCTTGTCGTCGATGATTTCGACAATATCGCCGCGGAAATCGAATCAAAGATCAAGGCCGGCATGATTTTTGTTATCTTCGCCAGCGGCGGCGGAACCGGTTCGGGCGCTGGGCCGATGTTGTCGGATCTGTTAATAGACGAAGGAAAAACGATCGGCATGATTACGATTCTTCCGGCGCCTGATGAAAGCCCGAAGTCACATATAAATTCTTACGAATGTTTTTCGGAACTGACGGAGATTTCCGGGACGGGCGCTTGTTTTATCCTTGACAATGCGAATGGGGAAAAGCTGAACTTAAATTCCGGCTTCGTGGAAGCCTTCACGGCGTTTCTTGAAATCCCGTCGAAACATAAGAGCGTAAAGGGGAATATCGACAAGGCAGAAATCGAAGAAACATTGAAAGCGCATGGAATGGCCGTTGTCGTGCGCCAGAAGGCCCAGGACAGCGCCGGAGTGATTCAGGCTATAAAAGATAACGCCTTCGCGCCCCTGGAAGCCGATCGGGCCGTTAAATACATTACCGCGTCAATGGCCGGGAATGTAAGCATGGCAGACATTGAAAAGGCAATCGGGACGCCGCTTGACAACTTCCAGACGTTCAACGATGAAGAAACGATTTGTTGTGTGTCCGGGCTTTCATATCCTCAAACGCGGCTTGATGAAATCTATAACAAGGTATCTGAAAACAAGGACACGATCAAGAAAAATCTGGCGGCAACACACGAAACCAGAATGAAAAACGATGTGAATTTCCTTTCGGAATCAGAGCCGCCGAAGAAAAAGAGCGAAGCGCCGAAGCCCAAAACAAGGCGCGATATTATGAGCAAATATTTGTAGATTGGCGGTGATTCTATTGTCTGAAATTAGCTGGATAAAACTTCGGATTGATATGTTCGACGATGAAAAAATCAAGATCATTCAATCCATGCCGGAAGGCGACGCGCTTCTTGTTATCTGGATCCGCCTGATCGCCCTGGCCGGCAAATGCAACGCGAACGGCCTTGTCCTGGTTGAAGACGAATTTCCGTATAGCGACGAAATGTTATCCGTTATTTTCGGGAAACCATTATCAACGGTTAGACTTGCATTAAAAACCTTTGAAAAATTCCGCATGGTAGAAACCACGCAAAAGGGAATCTACATAACGAATTTTGAGAAACACCAGAACGTCGAAGGAATGGATCGGATCCGGGAACAAAACCGGATCCGAAAACAGCGCGAACGGGAACGGAAAAAGGCGCTCCGCCTGGAAGAATCGAAGGTTCCGTCCCTTCCTGATTTTGGCGGTGACGGTTCACACGACGTCACACAAACGTCACGTGACACTTCACGCGAAGTCACGGAACAGAGAGAAGATAAAGAGATAGAGAAAGAAATAAATAATATATCTTCTAGCGAAGATATTGTCGGCGAAGCGCCGCCGGCCGCCCTTCCTGAACAGAAGGCGGAACGCCTGGTTTATAACCTGATTATGGACGACTATAACAAGACGTGCGCTGATTTGCCTAAAATACGGGCTATTTCAGACGCCAGGAAAAGAAGCGTCCGGGCGCTTCTGAATGAACTTGAAAATCTGAAATTTTTCCCTGGCTTTACGCCGTATGAGAAATTACACCAGATTTTCACAATGGCCCAGGAAAGCGACTTTCTGTCCGGCAGAAATAAAAAATGGGACGGTTGTTCGTTTGATTGGTTGATGAATAAATCTAACGCCTTGAAGGTGCTTGAAGGAAATTATAAAAACAAGGGGGGCTTCGATGGACACGACGCAAGAATTACACAACCTGGATATAACAGCCCTGACGCGGCAGAGGTTGGAAACACTACGTCGGACGCGCTTGAACGGTTCCGGCGAAACAATAGCGGATCCGGTCTATAAATGCCCGAAATGCCGTGATACTGGCTGGGAAGAAGTCAAGGGCGAAAACGATTATACTTTTATGCGCGAATGTTCGTGTGGCTTGTTGCAACGTCATAAAATGGATCGGAAATTAAAGTTTGCGGCTATTCCGAAGGAATTTCAGAATCAGACAGTCGAAAGTTTTATGACGGATTGTTATTCTACGCCGCAAAATAGAGAACTGGCGCAAATGGCAAAGATTATTGCAAAAAGATATGTCGAACAATTCGAGGAAATCCAGGAAACCGGAAAAGGGTTGTATTTTTATTCTTCCGTCAAAGGTTCAGGAAAGACGCGACTTGCCGTTTCAATCGCAAACGATCTAATCCGCCAGAAAATGATTTCCGCGAAGTTTGCGACTACGCTTCAAATTCTGGATCAGATAAAAGCAACCTGGGGAGAAATTAAAAAGGCCGGCCCGGAAGACGGCGGATCGGAACAACAGCTTGTCAATGACATTATTTCCGTTCCCGTCCTGGTTATTGATGATATAGGCGCCGAGAATGTGAAAGACTGGGTAAACGAGAGATTTTATAATATCCTGAATGGCCGCATGATAGAGAAACGCATAACAATTTTTACTTCAAATTGCCGGATTGAAGACTTGAAACTTGACGAAAGAATCGTCAATCGAATTATAAAAATGGCATTACCGATAGAGTTCCCGGCCGAATCTATCCGGGTATCGCTTGCCAGAAAGGAGAATAGCGATCTTCTGGATCGCTTGCTGGGTAAATGATTATTGCAGTAGATTTTGACGGGGTTATTATCCCGGCCGGGTGCTGGCCCGGAGTTGGAGAAGCGAACGCGCCGCTGATCGAATGGCTGAAAGAACTTCGCGAAGCTGGAAATAAATTGATTTTGTGGACGAATCGCGTTGACGAAGCGCTGAATCTGGCCGTTTCGTTCTGTGCAGAACGCGGACTTGAGTTCGACGCGGTGAACGACAATCTTCCAGAAATCACGGAATACTTCGGTTCAAATAGCCGGAAAGTTTACGCGAATGTATATATCGACGATCGCGCCGTATGTATCAGGCACGAAAAGGGGGTTGAAGCAATCAATGAACGAATCACAAAACAAAGTTATTGATAAAATCGAAAAACTGTTAGCGCTGGCCGGTTCCGATAATGAGAACGAAGCGAAATCCGCTATGATGAAGGCTCGTGAACTTATGGCAAAGTATGAAATCAAGCGCGAACAGCTTCACGAAGGACAGGAGGAAGAACGGGCGATCGTTCACTATACTTCGCCGCCGTTCCGCGATGATTGGTGTAAAATGATTGCTTCTGTAATTGCGGATAATTTTAGAAGCCGCGTGATTTCAAGTTCGCGGCGCGGTTCTGGCGGCGCTTACCGTCTGAAATTTTTCGGATATGATGAAGACGCGGAAATATGTATCAATATTTTCAACTATGCCGTGAAGGTTATCAGGAACCGCTTCGCCACGTTACGCGCTATCTACGCAGACGCCGGCCGCGAATTTGAAAGAAATGAAAAAATGAATTATGTCGAGGGATTTTGTTATGGCCTGGAAAGAAATTTTGAAGATCAAAAGGCGCAAAGCGAATCTTTCGCCCTGGCGCTGATTGTTCCGCCGGCCGTGTGTGAATACGTTGATAATATTCCGGGGCTTACAGAATCCGCCGGCCGGGAATATGAATCAAACAAGGAACACGCGCTTCTTCGGAAGACTGGCTATATTGACGGAAAGAATTTTCAGAACGCCGGCGACAAAGAAAGAATCACAAACTAAAAACGGGAAGGTGGTTGAATGAACTTTGATAAATGCAAGGAAAAGTATTTCGTCATTGTGGAAGGCGAAGAACGCGCGACAATCCGTGAATCCCTGGCGGCGGCGGAGAAGAAAAGAAAAAAGCTGGCGAAATATAGCCAGGGAAAGAAGATATTTATTTTCAAGGCGACGGAAAGAAGCTGAATCCCAGGATAAGAAAATTTATAAAATGCTTGAATCCATGGATTTTAATTTCGGCGGCAAAACCTATAAAGTGGGCGAAGCCGGGTTGATGTTCGTTTATGAAATAGGCGTTGAGCGCGGCCAGATATACGTTATAGCGCTTACGGAAAAATTCGGGACAATTATATTCTACATACCGGAAGAAGCGGCGGAAAGGATAAAAGAGCGCGTCCAGCAGATCCCGTATTCACTGAATGATTACTTGTCATTCCTGATTGAATTTAAGGATTTTGAAGCAACCTTGAAGCCGTTTAGAATAAGCGGCTTGTCAATAAATGACGCGGCCGCCGCCCTGGGACAATTAAGTTCTTTCGGAATAGCCGCCCAGGACGCGGCCGGATCCCTGGCTGATTTTGCCGCGGCATACAGAGAGAAGGCCCAGGAGCCGGAGCCGGTTCCGAATAACTGGCTGAAAATACACGGCTTCCCTATGCGGAGAAAAGGAAGGGGGAAAAGAAAAAGTGAACAAATGGATCGGAAGCGGAAAAATAACCGAAGAACCGACTATCAGATATAACGGCGATAAAGCGTCTTTTGTTGCGTTTACCATGATGTGTAAGCGGAACCGGAAAATAAAAGAAGGCGATCAACCGGTAGATTTCATTGATTGCGTATGCGTCGGACAGAACGCGAAACTGGCCCAGGAATTTCTTCGCAAGGGGAAGAAAGTTGAAGTATGCGGCCCGTTGCAATCCGGCAGTTATACAGCAAAAGACGGACGGAAGGTTTACACGAAGACGGTATTTGTTGAAGATTTGTCCTTTGCGGAATCGAAACTTGAAGAAGAAGCGCGTCTTCTGGCAGAGAAAGACGAGAGGCCGCCGAAATACGGTTCTGACTTTATGGATATTCCAGACAATGACGACGGCTTACCGTTTCAATAGGGGGCGCGGCTATGAATCAGAATGATATAAAATACAATGCTTCCGGCTATCGTGACAAAGTGGCGGAAACAGCAATCAGGAAGGCAGACCGGACGCCGCCGGAAATAACGGAACTTGTTGACGTGATTAAAAAGATTTCTGGCGCCTATGGCTATGATGTGGAAGGCCGGATCGCGTTCAGGTGTAAGAAAACAAATATGATTTACAAGTGAGGTCTGAAAAATGATGAAAACAATATGTATATGTGATCGTTGCAAGAAAGAATTTCCGGCTAAAAAGGCAAAACGAATTATTTTTGAAAGTTCTTTACCGGAAAAAGAAAATGCCGGATCAAAAATAGTTGATATGATAATGACTTTGTTTCCCCTTCCGGTATCACGTGACTATTGCCCGGAATGTGTTTCTGAAATTAAAGAATTTATGAAAAAGAAAGAAGGCGTAAATGATGAAAACTGTATTGATAAGCATAAGGGCGAAATGGTGGAAACTGATTCTTTCGGGGAAAAAGACGGTGGAGATCAGGAAGACGGCGCCGGCGGAAATTGATTTCCCCTTCCGCGCGATCGTCTATGTTCCGAAGGTTGGAATCGTCGGTCTGTTTGACTGTGAAGGAATAACGCGGACGAATCTTTATGATTCCCTGGCGGAAAGAAGCTGTCTGACGGCTGAACAGATTTCAAAATATGCTGGCGGCGGTAAGATTTGCGGCTGGCTGATTGAAAAGGGATCGCCGGTGGAATTTGACAATCCGCTTCCCGTTGAAACGTCCGGCCAGACGCGGCCGCCGCAAAGTTGGTGCTATATTCCGAATTACCGGGCGAACCTGGTATCGTATAGCTTCGACAATGAAACTTACGGTTGCACGTATGCAAACACGGCCGAAGCGCTGAAAGACGCCGCCGCGGATCTGAAAAGCTGGGCGCCTTATTATCAGACAGACGGAAAGAAAATATATGTCGGAACTTGTGAATTTTTCAAGCCTTGCCTTTCGGCGTGTGCCTTCGACGCGGTGGAATCCGTTATTTGCCAGGCAGACGACGAAGGCTTCGGAGAATGGGCCGACGATTACTTATCGGACGTAACAAAAGAACAGTATCAGGAGTTGGAAGAACAGCTTGACGCCGTGTTCAATGCGTGGATTGAAAAGAATGGCCTTCACGCTGGATTCTATAAGATAAATTCATATAGTGAATATTTGTTTGACAAGGCGGAAGGCGAATTTGTGACGCCTGAAATATATTATAGCCGCCGCGCAAAAAAAGAATTTTCGGGAAAGGGGAAAGAATGAAAAGCCAGGAAGAAAGAATCAAGGAATTTATGAAGGGTATGTCTGAAATGACAGAGAAAACCGGCATAACCTACGCCGTGGAAGCTGGCCGGAATATGGTCGTTTTCGATGTTTGGAACAATGATCCGGTTGAACTGGAAATCACGGTCGGAACGGAAGTTGTAAAGAAAGACGGGCGGACGTCAATCACAACTTTTGACCGGTCAAATATAACTGAATGAACGTCGGACTGATTGACGTTGACGGACATAGCAATTTCCCGAATTTGCCGCTGATGAAATTATCGGCATGGCATAAGAAACGCGGTGACACCGTTCGATGGTACAATCCTATTTGCGACAGCTTTCCGCGGCCGCCTTTCGATCGGGTTTATATGTCTAAAGTGTTTACATTTACGCCGGATTTCCCGTATTACATAAACGCGAAGGAAGTTATAAAGGGCGGAACCGGATATTCATATCCAGACGGCGGAAAACCGCTTGATCCAGAGATAGAGCATATATATCCAGATTATTCTTTGTATGGGATAACTGATACGGCATACGGATTTTTAACACGCGGTTGTC
>OFGX01000876.1_pt1 | contig 20394 bp, 21 predicted proteins | sample 1521831 | NCBI WGS metagenome assembly OFGX01 (sample SAMEA3504080, study PRJEB24116) | mouse gut metagenome | biome: mouse gut; feature: mouse-associated habitat; material: faeces | place: Denmark | collected 2011 | reverse complement strand
TGTAAACATCGTACAATCGCCGATGAGATCCAGCCGGAACATAATGGCTTTTCTGGAGTGATAATTCCAAAAATGCAGCTTGGTCAGGATTACGTACCGCCAAAACAGTCGCGATGCTCTGTTTCCTTTATGCAGGAGTCCTTTCACTCGCCTCAAAAAACCTTTCACGGCTAAACACCTCAATCTACCGAACATTTTATCTTATGTACAATCGACGTCGTAGACAATCCCTGCTCTAATTCGATGAACTCAATCCGGCCGCCGTAAGAACGTACATACTCGCTACCAGCCACTTCTTTTCCCTTCCAGTCCATGCCCTTGACCAATACATCCGGCCTTACCCTTTCAATCAATGCCTGCGGAGTATCCTCATAAAATGGAACAACGAAGTCCACACACTCAATCGCGGACAAAAGGGATATACGGTTCTTCAGATCGACGATAGGCCGCGACTGTCCTTTCAGGCGGCGGACGGATTCGTCCGAATTCACACCTACGACCAAAATATCTCCAAAGCTCTTGGCCTGCCGGAAGCTGCTGATATGTCCCGCATGGACAAGATCAAAACATCCATTTGTGAACACAATCCGTTTCCCGCAATCCTTCAAGCATTCGATCTGTTCAAGCACAGTATCCAGATCATACGATCTTTTCACCGGCTGCTCCATTACCTGGCTCAGTTCCTTAATCGACACCTGCGCGGCTCCAAACCGGGAAATCACGATGGACGCTGCAACATTTGCAATTTGAACACACTCGCTGATAGCAAACCCGGCCCCCGTTGCCAATGCAATACTCGCCACCACTGTGTCGCCGGCACCAGTGACATCAACCACTTCTTTGACAACTGCTGAATAATCCTTCTTTTCTTCTGCGACCGCGTCAATAACAGAGATTCCTTTTTCAGAACGAGTACAAATCAAGTAGCGCAAATCATGCTCTCGGCACAGACGCAGTGCAGCCGCTTCAATTCCAGCCTCATCCGGCATGGTGGACAGGCCTGTCAAGTCAAGAAATTCTTTACTGTTGGGTGTGACGGCTGTCGCGCCTCTATATTTCGACGCATCTTTCCCTTTCGGATCGACCAGCACAGGAATATCTCGCGCTCGGGCTGCCTGAATAATAACTTGAGATAGCTCCTCTGTGACAAACCCTTTTGCGTAGTCCGAGATGATGACCACTGTGATATCCCGGAGAACAGTATCGATGGCCTGATTGATCTGCCCGATCTCCTGCTCAGAAGGAGTGACAATCAACTCTTCATCAATTCTAATAAACTGCTGGTTACAGGCTGCCACACGAGTTTTCACAATTGTTCTCCCGCTGGTGACAATATAGCGGTCATCAACATCCAGATTGCGCAGGCTCTCCCTTACGAACTCTCCGCCCGCATCCTTCCCCACACGCACGAGGGCCCGGACCTTCGCGCCCAGGCTTGTGACATTGGCGATCACATTGCCCGCGCCTCCAAGTCTGCATTTGACTTCGCTTTGCAGCAAAACAGGCACAGGCGCCTCTGGGGAAATGCGCTCAACGGTCCCAAAGATATATTTATCTACCATGATGTCGCCAACGACAAGTACTGATTGGTTTTTAAGCGCTGATAGATTTCTCAAGTGAATCCCTCTATTTCTGTGACAATGGCATTCGCAAGGATTGGGACTAATATTTCGTGTGTTCCAATGAGGTTAAACCCCTTCCCGCCGCACGACGCGGGACGTTTTACGACATTGGTAGCCGGTCTATAATGGATCTGCATATCCATATTAACCGTGTTGAGGCCCTTCATATCGTATCCGAGATTCTGAACAATAGAAAAAGCCTTCAAAAAATACTCCGGCAGGATAACCGCCGATCCGATATTAAAATAAACTCCACCCTGGCCGCAGTTCGGCAATATGGACGCGAACGAAAGGAAGTCGTGATGCGCAGCAGAACCTATCGCGGCTCCGGACGCCTCCGGGTGCATATGAGTGATATCATCACCGATGGCCACAGCGACGAACACTGGAACACCCAGCTGATGCGCCGCATACAGAATGCTATGATCTCGATACGCAAAATGATTTTTCGCAATATATCCGCCGAGTGAAGAGCCAAGACCTGTATTGGTCTCGTACGCCGCCTTGACCGCCTCATTGTGCATCCGGCCAGTTTCCTCCGCCATGCCGAACGCCCCCTCCCCGAGTACCGCCTGAACATTTTCACTGGTCTCGCCGATCATCGCGATCTCAAAGTCATGGATAGACGCCGCGCCATTCATCACGATGGCAGAGATAATACCACGCCGCATCAAATCAATGATGATATCCCCTAAACCGCACTTGATGACATGCCCGCCCATGGCAAATATCACAGCACGGTCTTTTCGCCTTGCTTCTCCCACCAATCTCACTACCTCTTTGAGGTCTCTCGCGATCAGCATATCAGGGAACAAAGTTATGATACTGTCATTTTCACCAATTTTTTGGCCCGCGAGCGGGGGGGGGGGGCAAATTGACGAACAGAGACTTTGTTTAACCGGTCTTTGATTGCATAGCGTTTAAGCTTCTTCAGATCAATTTCATAAGCTTTCATCCAAGTCCCTCCTTTTTAGTTGCTTCAAAAACATATTTTTTTACCACTAAGTTACATAATTTTACAATCAAATGGTTAATCATACTGAAAAGAATCGTTAGCAAGGCCATTATCATGACGGAAAATTTATAACTACGTGCTGGAAACACATTCTCAACAATTACACGCGCGGCCCAATGATTGAGAAAAATATCAAATGATATAGGCGAAAAATACCTCATCCATCGAAACCTAAATAGTTTGCTGACATTGCTCTTACCGCTGAACGTTATGGCAACTGTGATTGGCACTGTCAGCAACACAGACATGACATTTCTAGCAATAAGGCTATTATCGAAAAATAGCGTCACAACAAAGAACAAGCAATATAAAACAACCTCTAAAAATGTATAGAATACATTTGGTAATTTATCATCCTCACAGATTTTGGAGTAAATTGTATAGGCACATATTCCAAAGTTTAATCCTGCCAGGGCTCGGATCAGCCCTTCATAATGAACATTAATTATTACGTTGACAAATATATATGACCATCCATAATCGTTTGCCATGCACATAACTCCCAGCGATATCACGGCACTTAATGGAGCACATACGTACAGCATAAAGTCGCTTTTCTTTATCAGCAAATACGCCATCGGAAGCATACAAATCAGCATGGCGGAAACATACCACATAGGTGGATTAAAGCGAATATCCATGCCTGCTTGGTTGATAAAAAACATCTCCGGGAAAATAGTTGTTAAATTGTACAATATCGCATTCAAATCCTTATAAACGCAGATAGAAAGGACGCTGAATGAAATCAACAACGCCGCCATGCTTTGCGGCAACATACTTTTGACTTTACTCATCAAAAAAGTCATAGCGCCTTTTCCCGGTTGGGAAATATATTGATCTGAATAATGTTTATAGATACTGTTGGCCATTAGCATTCCAGAGATGATAAAAAATACGTGGACCGAATCTCCTCCTATATTTGCTGGCAATTTAATCCTGGTATTTTCGCCAACAAAACACTGTGTATGACTTATGAAAACATATATGGCAAGAATGAATTTAAAAAAATCCAATTGATAGCTTCGGAATGTGTCGTCATTTTTACCATTTTTTCGTTCCGGAGCCCCCCCCGGGGGGGGTAAATTGACGAACAAAGGCTTTGTTTGGCCGGTCTTTAATCCCGTAACGTTTAAACTCCATCCTGATCCAACCTCATCGCATTTCTCATCCTTAACCTTTTGATATTTGCATAATCTTTCGAATTTTTTCTGCGTTACCCCACACCCCGGGAGAGTCATAGGGCCTGTCTGGGAAAGCACCGTAGTCAAGGCGGATAGAGTACCCGCGCTCTTTAATGAAGTCCTCCACCTTTTCCGCCAAGCTCACCGGATGCCCCGTGCAGCAATTGATGACGCCCGCCGCCTCAGTCTGCGTCACACAGGCCGCAATCTGGCGGGCGAGCTCGTCCACCGTGATGAAATCATAGAGGTTCCTGCCGGACGTAAACGGGAAAGACTCCTGTCCCGCCTCCTCCGCCTGGCATATTTTGGTGAAAATGGAGTGGCTGCGCAAATCGTCTCCCAATATGTAATAGGCTCTGAGCCATTGCAGGCAGATTCCCTTTTGCTTGGCTGTCAAGGTCATACCGCGCCGCAGGGCATCCTTCGCAATCCCATACATACTCTGAGGGTTACATGGGGTATCCTCATCAATCGCGCCCTCCCAGTAGCCGACCTCATGCATGGTTCCCATCACAGCCAAATGCTTTAATCCCCCATCAATCATGTCGCGCAGGAACGCATAGTGCTTTGACAGGTCCGACATATGCGCGTCGGAATCATGAATGAACCCGTCCCGCCAAGCCATATGGAGACAGGCATCAGGACACCCAAACTCCTGATAGAGATCCTTTTTTCCGCTGAAAATATCACAAGACACAGCAGCTGCCCGGCTGTCTATCCCCTCTGTCCGGAAATCCACCGCGACCACATCTGCGTCTCTGTCGCACAGCGCGCTCACCACATATCTGCCGATGTACCCACCGGCCCCGGTCACCAGTATCCTCATATGTTCTCTCCTTACTTACGATAGCCACCCGCAACGCGGAAAGCCGGCTTTTATGCTCTACACCCTGAATATCCGTTTATCTCCTTTAAATATCTTGCCAGAGCATCCTGCCAAGGCGGAAGCCTGCTGAAGCCCATCTGCTTCAGCTTTTCCTTGCTCATCCTGGAATTCAGCGGACGCCGTGCCCGGTCCGGATACTGGCTGGTAGGTACCGCGTTGATATGGACCTGTTTCCCCGCCTGCAGAAAAATCTCGCGGGCAAGCTCCGCTCTGGAGCACACACCCTCGTTCGTTGCGTGATACACTCCATATTTTTCTGTCTCCGCCATATCGCACAGCAGAGATGCCAGATCCACCGTATATGTCGGGCTGCCAATCTGGTCGCACACCACATCCAACTCTGCTCTACAGTCCGCCAGCCTGAGCATGGTTCTTACAAAATTAGTTTCACTTTTTCCAAATGCCCAGGAGGTGCGAACAATGAAAGACTCTTTCAAAAAGGACCGCACCGCCAGCTCTCCCGCCAGCTTGCTTTGTCCATACACGCATAGAGGTTTGACACAATCATCCGGTTCATAGGGCCGGTCCCCCTCGCCGGAAAAAACATAGTCCGTAGAAAGGTGCACCAGTTTCGCGCCAATCTTCCCGCAGCCCTCCGCCAGGTTTCGAACACCATCTACGTTCACGGCCCAGCACTCTCCGGCTTTGTCCTCCGCCTGGTCGACTTTGGTATAAGCGGCACAATTAATTACCACGTTCGGCCTGTACGACAGCAGTCTTTTTTGAACCGCCGCTCGATCTGTAACGTCCATTTCCCGGGCGGATAATCCCAGATACTCGGTCCCGCGCACCGCTAATTCCTGGGATACGGCATATCCAAGCTGTCCACAGGCGCCAGTTACCAATACCCTCATGTGCCTCTCCTTCCGAGATAATGCTCAGATGATGTTTTTCCGGATCAACCATATGACCCAGCGAATGGCTGGCTCTGGCAGCCATCGCAGCGCCACTTCAAACAATGCGGCAAGCGGACTGAACTGCCGGCATTTCCAAACAAGCTGCTTGCCTTTTCCCGTGGCCCAATTCTGCTGTCGAGCTTCCATCCACAGACGGCGTTGTCTAATCGCCTCTTTCAGGAATTCCCGATATGGGAATTCGCGTTCCAGCCATCGAAATTTCTCCAGCGGCAAATCAATCCGAATTTGCTGATAGCTTTTTCTTCCTGTCACCCCAGCCATCAACCCCGTCTGATTCCCGCCGTGTATTCGATACCGAATCAGCGGCCGAGAAAGGGACCGAATCTCGCCAGCCGCCGCGCAGCACAGCGCGATATAGTGGTCATGGACCATATGAGGACAGAACGGGACAGCCTTTCGAGCGGACTCAGCACGCACCAGCATTGTGCACCCTGTGACAAAATTTGAGATCAGAAGCCCTTCGGCAAGTCCCATCCCCGAGCGGAACACATGACGGCGGCGTACCTTCGTGATGCTATCTGCCGTCTGTTTTCCGTTTCCGTCGATGATGAACATATCTGAGCAAACCAGCAGAGCGCCGCTCCTCTCCAGCTCTTCCCGCAATACCGTCAGCTTTTCCGGCAACCAGATATCGTCCTGGTCGCAGTAGGCGAAATACTCGCCTTCCGCCTCTTCCGTGAGGCGCTGAAATGTCCCGTTGGAGCCGAGGTTCTCCTCGTTGCGCGTGATCGTCCACGGGAAGCTGTGGATACACGCTTCCACGCACCGCTCAATCTCCGCGAAGGGCGCCGTAGGCGAGCAGTCGTCGCGGATATACAGCCTCAGATTTGAATAGGTCTGGGCCTCAAGGCTCTCCAACTGCTCCCGCAGCCAGTCCATCCTAGGCTCATATACCGCCATGAGGATAGCGATACGCGGTTTATCTATCTCCATACATCCGTTCATAATAGCTCTGATATTCCCCGCTGACGATCTCCTCCCACCAGGACCGATTGTCCAGGTACCAGCGGATGGTCCTCTGGATTCCATCCTCGAACCGGGTCTGAGGCAGCCAGCCTAATTTCTCATGAATAAAGCTGGGATCAATCGCGTAGCGCATGTCGTGTCCCTTCCGGTCTGTGACATAAGTAATGAGGCTCTCCGGCTTGTCCAGCGCTTTGCAAACCAGCTTCACAATGTCAATATTCCGCATCTCGTTGTGTCCGCCAATGTTGTAGACCTGACCCACCTCTCCCTGTTCCAGAATAAGGTCAATGGCCGCGCAGTGGTCCTCCACATAGAGCCAATCGCGCACGTTGAGCCCCTGTCCATAGACCGGCAAAGGTTTATCCGCCAGTGCGTTGGCAATCATCAGAGGGATCAGCTTCTCCGGGAACTGATACGGACCATAATTATTAGAGCACCGGCTGATGGTGATGGGCAGGTTATAAGTCCGCTGATATGCGCTGCACAGCAGGTCAGCGGACGCTTTAGACGCCGAATAGGGACTGGATGTGCGCAGAGGAGTCTGCTCCGTAAAAAAGAGATCCGGCCGGTCCAGGGGCAGGTCACCGTACACCTCATCAGTGGATACCTGATGATACCGCCGGACCCCGTATTTCCGACAGGCATCCAGCAATACCTGCGTACCCAACACATTGGTCTGAAGAAACAGTCCAGGATTCTCAATTGACCGGTCTACGTGGCTCTCCGCGGCAAAATTCACCGTGATATCCGGCTTCTCTTCCTCAAAAACCGAGTCAACAAGCGCCCTGTCCGCAATATCTCCCCGGATAAACTTAAAATTGGGGGCATCCATTACAGAGGCCAAAGTTGATAAATTCCCCGCATAGGTCAGCTTGTCCAGACAGATGATACGGTACTCCGGGTGCTTCTTCCGCATATAAAAGATGAAATTGCTCCCGATAAACCCGGCGCCCCCGGTCACTAAAATATTCATTCTCACCACTCCTCAAAACCGGTGACGGCGTCCTTCAAATAGGGAGACCTACTGTCCTTCTCGGACAAAATGGGAGCCTCAACACCCCAATCCACCCCAAGGTCCGGGTCGTCCCACCGGATGCCGCCGTCTGCCTCCGGAGCATAAAAATTGTCTGCTTTGTACAGAAACTCCACGTCGTCTGTCAATGTCAAGAATCCATGACCAAAGCCCCGAGGAATCAGGAGCTGCCGTTTGTTTTCCGCCGACAGCTCAACTGCCACCCATTTTTTGTAGGCCGCACTGGACGGTCTCAGATCCACCGCCACGTCCAGCACCTCCCCTTTTATACAGCGCACCAGCTTGGCCTGGGCTTTATCTCCCCGCTGAAAATGAATACCGCGCAGCGTCCCCTTCACCATGGAAGAAGAGTGGTTATCCTGCACAAAATCATAGAACAGCCCAGCCTCTTCAAAGGCCCGTTTGGACCAGCTTTCCATGAAAAAGCCCCGATGATCGCCAAATACCTGCGGCTCTACTACATAAACGCCTGGAAGCTCTGTTTGTGTAAATTTCATGGCGCACCTCAATATATGTATTTCCCGCAGGTCACATTGCGCAAATGCCTGCCATACGGGGATTTCCCATAGGCTGATGCCGACTCCTCCAGCCGCTGCTTTGTAATCCACCCGTTCTGATAAGCAATTTCCTCCGGCGCGGAGATTTGGATCCCCTCCCGCTGCTCTATCACCCGCACAAACTCTGCCGCCTCATTCAAAGAATCCACCGTCCCCGTATCCAGCCAGGCATAGCCCCGGCCCAGGGTGATTACGTTCAGAGAGCCCTCCTCCAGATAGATACGGTTCAGGTCGGTAATCTCCAACTCACCGCGCGCCGAGGGCTTTAGTGCCCTTGCCCGTTCACACACTTTCTCATCATAAAAATAAAGCCCCGTCACCGCATAGTTGGACTTCGGGGATACCGGTTTTTCTTCAATTGAGATTGCCTGTCCCGTCCCGTCGAACTCTACTACGCCGAACCGCTCAGGGTCGTCCACATAATACCCAAATACGGTAGCGCCGTGCTCCTGCGCCGCCGCCGCCCGCAGACGGGCTGTCAGCCCTGCTCCGTAAAATATGTTGTCGCCCAGAATCATTGCGCACCGGGCTCCTCCGATAAACTCCTCTCCCAGGATAAATGCCTGCGCCAGTCCGTCCGGCGAGGGCTGTTCCTTGTAGCTCAGCTGAACACCAAACTGTCTTCCGTCTCCCAGAAGACGCTTAAAGTTGGGCATGTCCTGGGGCGTGGAAATGACCAGGATTTCCCGAATTCCCGCCAACATCAGTGTGGACAGCGGATAATAAATCATAGGCTTATCATACACTGGAAGCAGCTGCTTGCTGGTTACCATCGTCAGCGGGTACAGACGTGTCCCACTGCCGCCCGCGAGGATAATTCCCTTCATAATAAAATCGCCCTCCTGTCACTTGGTGTTCTCATATTCTGAACAGACCTCTTTTGAGCACCCCATCAGTTTGACTTTACCCTGTTCCAACCAAACCACCCTCCCGCACATCTCCTTGACCTGCTCAATGCTGTGCGACACAAACAATACCGTGGTGCCGCCGCCCATGAGCTCCAGCATCCGCTTTTTACTCTTCTCCTGAAACTGCGCGTCTCCTACGGACAAAATCTCATCCACAATCAGGATTTCCGGCTGGACCACTGTGGCGATGGAAAAGGCCAGCCGGGCCAGCATCCCGGAGGAATAGTTGCGGATGGGGACCTCAATAAACTGCCCCAGCTCGGAAAACTCCACAATCTCGTCATACCTCGCGTTCAGGAACTCCTCACTGTAGCCCAGGATAGCGCCATTCAAAAAGATGTTTTCCCTTCCCGTCAGGTCCATGTCAAACCCAGACCCCAACTCCAGCATGGGCACCACGTTTCCGCGGCACACCACGCTGCCCTCGGTCGGCTTCAAAATCCCGGAAATCACCTTCAGCATGGTGCTCTTCCCCGCGCCGTTTCTTCCAATCAGCCCCAGCGTCTCCCCTTTTTTCACCTCAAACGACACATGATCCAGCGCCGTAAACTCCTGATAATTCAGCTTTCCCCGCAGCGCGGTGGTCACATATTCCTTCAGCGACATGATTTTGTCGCTGTTCATCCGGAAGCGCATGGACACGTCCGAAACCTCGATCATCGTTTTGCTCATAGCCACCTCACAGATACAGCACAAAGCGGTCCTGCGCCTTGCGGAACACCAGCGCGCCGGCGAGCAGCACGCCCAAAGCGATCAGCAGGCACTGTACGTAGACAGCCGGCTCCGGAGATATTCCGTTCAAAATACACAGCCGCGTGTTTTTCAGGAAATGGTAAAGGGGGTTAATCCGCAGAATGAGTTTGAATTCTTCCGGCAGGATCGTCTCAGGGTAGAAAATGGGGGTGACATACATCCACATCATGCTGAGCACACCCCACAAAAACTGCGTATCCCGAAAAAACACCATGGAGGTGGACAGCAGCATTCCCAGCCCCAGGCAGAAAATAACCAGGCAGGCCAGGAAAAAAACCGCCAGAACAGCGGATTTATGGAATTCCACCCCGGTGATGACACATACGATCAGCAGCGGTATCAGCGAGATCACCAGGTTTACCACCGAGGACATGACCCGGGTCAATGGATAGATGTACTTGGGCATATAGACCTTGGTAATCAGGCCGGCGTTGCCCAGGATGGAGCCCAGCGCCATGCCGCAGGCCTCGCTGAAAAAGTTGAACATGACCGTACCGATAATCAGGTAGGCTGCAAAGTTCGGCACGTCACTTTTGAAGATGGTAGAAAACACAAAATACTGCACCAGCATGGTAAGCAGCGGGTTTAAAAAGCTCCAGAACATCCCCAGTACCGACCGTTTATACTTGGTTTTGAAGTCCCGCGCCACCAGTTGACGAATCAAAAACTTGTATTTCCGCAATGCGATCACCGCGTTGACCACATAGCTGCGCTTTCCGCTCCGTACGCGCAGGCAGACCACGGCAATAAACAGCAGGAGCAAAGCCAGCCCCGCCGCCGCAAACTGCCAATAGTGCAGGCCTGTCCATATGTAGTCCGTGCCGGACAGAGCAAAGCAGAGTATACCGGGTGTTGGAGCTCCATTGAGGCTAAGCTCCCAGCTCTCCTCCTGCCCCTGGGTGTTCATCAGCGGCGAGACAGCGCTGCCCGGCTGACTGTCGGCGGTGATTCGCAGAAGCAATGGCGCCTGATACAGCCCCTCAAGAGGCGTATCCGCCGTCAGCGTGGTCAGCCCGCCCTCCTGGATTCCGGCGGCGTCAAAGCTCCGGGACAACAGCACCGCGCCGGAACGCAAATCCACCAGCTCCACCAGGGCAGTCCCGGCGTTGGGCCGGTAATAGGTCCCCCACTGGATGTCAATTTGCTCCAGCCGCTGGATTTCTGCAAAAAATTGCTGCTCCACCACGCTCCCGGAAACCAACTCCACCGTGCCGCTGTCCGCTTCGGGCAGAGGATAATTGCCCCGGGACTCTCGGAGATGAAGCTGTTCCCCCGCCAGGAAGTAGAAGAGAATTACCGCCGCAAGGTATCCGATGACCAGACTTAGCGTCAAGCGGCGAAGCAAAACCATATGATTCTCTTTGTCCTGACTTTTGATCTTCTTTTTCATGAAATATATCACTTCTATGCTGCTTAAAATTTAATGAAGCTGCTTATCCCACCCGACGGTCAGCTGCTCCTCCTCCAACATCCGCTCCATGGCCTGCTCTGTCAGCAGGGCGATGTTGCGCTCAATGCTTTTGCTGGTGGTTTGATACATCTTGCGCAGGCAGCGGGGGCTTCCCTTTTCTTCCGGCACCTGTGCCGCACCGCACAATCGCCGGATAGAGACGGTCACATTGGTGCGGTCCAAAAGCTTCCCCGTTCTCGTACGGAAAATCGGCCCGGATTGAACTCCGCTGCGCCGGGCGTAATCCAGCAGTTCCTGACAAACGCGGTTTGGGAAGCGTATGATTTCCTTCGAGCTTTTGCACCCGCTGCGGCCTACACTCAGCATCCCGGCATAGGCCGCCTCCACAGTAAGCCGGCTCAGATCCTGAACAGGGAGATTGGAGTTGCCAAATACCTTTATTAGAAGATAGGTCTGCTCCCGCCCCAATAGCCGGGCCGCCGACAACAGCCGCAGGTATTCACTCCGAGTCAGCTCCGGCTGAGGCGACGGCGTAGAGCTCAGCATATCAGTTACCTGAAACTCCCTCGCGCCCATATATTCCAGATAACCGTTGGCGGCGATTATGCATTGATTGATAGCCCCCGCGGGAAATCCATCCTCCGCCAGCTTGTCCCGCCATTGCAGCAAGGTATCCCGCCGAATCAATTTGCTGTTTTCGGGCAGCGCTTGGTAAAGCCGCCTAATCTTTCGCCGGTAGCTGTCAAGGGTGCCCTGGGCACGCCCGATTGACCGCAGATACTCCAAATAACCGTCGATGCTGTCCTGAGTTAACGGCAATTCTCTTTCTTCCTGCTGCAGTGCCGCAATGTTCGCTCTTGCGTTCACCTCTGCCATCCCTCACACCCTCCCGCGCCGCCAACTAATCATAAAATAAAAATTTTGTGACTTGAACTGCGAAAATACTTTCCCGCCCCCCAAAATTTACTCCATTCTACTACATGAGCTTCCAGATTGCAAGCCCATTTTTGGAAAAAGTCATGTCAAGCAAGCTGGTCCCCTGAGACCGGCTTGATTTGTCATGTCTACTTTTAATATGCGGAATGATATTTATACTATTTCAGACTATAAAATTGTGTTTTTTTGTTTTTTTCGAGACTAAATTTTTATTTTGTGACTATTTTCGTCAAAAATAAGATTCAGCCTGTCCATACGCCGGACATACTCATCTCCCGTGGAAATGAGGTAAATTCGAGTGGTCTCCACGCTGGAGTGTCCCAGCACATCCGCCAGCTGGACCACATCCCGGCAGGCCTTGTAGAACGTTTTGGCAAACAGGTGGCGCAGGTTGTGGGGGAACACCTTTGACGCGGCCACGCCCGCTTTTCCGCAAATGTATTTCATCTCGGCCCAGATCTGCCTGCGTGAAAGTCCCTTTCCGTTTCTGGTGAGAAATATCTCACCGGAGACGATTTTTTGTTTTTTGGCATACTTTTGCAGCTTCCGGCGCAGCTTCCCGGGAATTAAAATCGTACGTATCTTGCCCTTCAGACTGATCTCTGCCCTCTCTGCGTTCACCGCCTCCGCCGTGATATACCGGACCTCCGACACCCGTATGCCGGTTGCGCAGATGGTTTCCATCAAAAGGGCCAGCCGCTCCCTGCCTGAGCTGCGGGCTGTCTCCAGCAGGCGGACATATTCCTCCTTTGTCAGTTCCTTGTCCCGCCGCCGGAATATTTGGCGCTGCACCCGCACAGTTTTGACCCGCAGCTCATCCCAATGCTGAAAACGGAAAAACTGATTCACCGCGATCAGCATAGAATTGATGCTGGAAGCCGCATAGTGTTTTGCACGCAGGTACTCCTTCCAGGCCATAACGATTGCTTTATCCAATGGGCGCTCACCCAGCCATTTGGCGAATGCGCGGATGTCCCGCAGGTATTTTTCTATGGTTCCAGTGCTCCGCTCCTCCAGTCGCAGATGATTTCCAAACGCTTCGATTTCTTTTGTGCCAATTTGCTTCTTCATAAAAATGCCTCCCCAGCTTATTTGCTTCCATTTTACACGACTTAGAGCCTTCGGCATTAAAATGTCAGAAAAACAGTGTGACAGATGCCCATCTCCTTACAGAGCTGGGACTGGGCCTCCCTCTCCACCAGAAAATTACTTGGGGACTTTAAGAATAGACCCCTTCCTTCGTTTTATGAAAAACACAACTCGACAAAACAGGATTCAGAGCGTATAATACAATATCATAAATACGGAGGCGTCTGTATGGAATATCCTTCCGCTATACAGAAAATCGAAAAGAGTAATTTAGTAGACAATGTAATCAGGCAGATGCAGGGGTTGATTCAAGGGGGCGTTTGGAAAGAGGGGGACAAGATAGCCTCAGAAAACCAACTTGCCAAAGATTTCAACGTAAGCCGGGTTGTAATACGAGAGGCACTGCAAAGTCTGCGCAGCCGGAATATGATCATCACACGCCACGGTTTGGGATCATTTGTCTGCAACCCCAACAACTTTTCCGCCCCAGCTGAGGGCAGCGACCTTTTGGAAATATCAGAGGATGACTATCTGAGCCTGTGCGAGCTACGCGCCTGTGTTGAAAACCGTGCCATTCAGCTATCGGTTGAATATGGAACACAAGAGGACTTTGACCGAATCTACGACGCGTTACAGAGGATGAAGAATTCGGCCCACAATTCGGTTGAGTTTACCACAGCGGACTTGGATTTTCACATGGCTATTGTGGACAGCGGGCACAGTAAGCTGCTAATCAAGGCCTATCACAGCTGCCAAAGCGAGTTGTTCTTTATCCTTCAGGAGATGAATCGGGTTCGGGACAGCCCTACCTATGCCCTTGCTACCCATCAGGGAATTTATGAGGCCATTGCTGCGCGGGATGCAAAGCGCGCCCTCGCACTTTTCAAGGATATGGGGAAATTTAACAAGGCGAGATATGCCAGCATGTTTAAAGATAGCATACATGGATAGCACACAATTTGTACAATACATACAAAGTCAGCCCTTGAATTCTATTCGGAAAAGAGAATTCAAGGGCTGCTTATTGACTTTCTCAAATGAATCTGCTAAATTCTAATCATGTTGTCCTACATGTTACAAGCTGGCGGAATACAGAAGTGAAGGAGGAATTTTATGGTAGGAATGATGCGGGCGTTGGTCATGGAGCAATACCTGGATTTTCAAATGAAGGATTGGCCAATTCCCCAAATCACAGACACACAGGTCCTGATAAGGGTGCGGGCGGTCGCCATATGTGGAAGCGATATTGGCGGCAGCAACGGAAAGAGCGGACGCCGGATTCCGCCCATCATCATGGGCCACGAGGCCAGCGGCGACATTGCAGAAGTTGGGAAAAATGTATCCGGCTGGAGCGTGGGACAGCGCGTAACCTTTGATTCCACGGAATACTGCGGCGAATGTCGTTTCTGCCGTAAGGGGCAGATCAATCTCTGTGACAATCGAAAAGTACTGGGAGTATCCTGCGGAGAGTACCGCCGGCACGGCGCTATGGCAGAATATGTGGCCGTTGAGGCGCGAACACTTTACGCTCTGCCTGAAAACGTCTCTTACGAGGAGGCTGCTCTTGTGGAGCCGCTGAGTATCGGTGTACATGCAGTGGCTATCTCTCCCATGCAGATGGGGGACTTGGTGCTGATTAACGGCTGTGGAACCATCGGACTGATGACGCTGCAGGCGGTTAAGGCCAGGGGAGCCAGCCGCATTATTGTAAGTGATCTGGACGGAGCACGTTTGGCTGCGGCAGAAAAAATGGGGGCAACCGACCTGATTAACGGCGGCAACGTCCCAGAGCAGGTACATGCGCTCACCGGCGGCAGAGGTGTTGATCTGGCTTTTGACGCAGTAGGCCTGGAGCCCACCGTCCAGAATGCGATCTACAGTCTGCGGAAGGGCGGCTGCGTGGTGGCCATCGGCAACATTGGGCAGGAGATTAAATTTCCCCTTCAATACTGCATCACACGCCAAATACGTCTGCAAGGCAGCTGTGCCAGCAACGGAGAATATGACACCTGTCTGTCCATGATCGCGTCGAAGCGAATTGACCTTGAGCCCTTTTTGGCCGAACAGATGCCGCTGGAGCAAGGAAAGTCCGCGTTTGACCGCTTCTACAACAAAGAGCCCAAGCTTTTGAAGATTATCCTCACGACGTGAAATCCTCGGGCCTTGAACTGCTTTGTTGAGACGGCTGGCAAATACTGGGCAATCTGGCAGTAGAATCATTTGTATCCCAGAGGTAGGACAATCATTTTTCAACAACCTATTTTCTATACTATGTACTAAAACAAATGCCATAATTTTAAGGAGGATCATCATGAAAAGGTTTCTCGCTATGGCGCTTGCGCTGACTATGGCTCTGTCCCTTACCGCTTGCGGCGGAGGGACCCCGAACACAAACAACGCGCCCGGCTCCGGCTCTGCTGGCAGCGGCTCCCCCTCTGGCAGCAGCTCCCCCTCTGGCGCGGCCGACATCACTCAGGGCGATAAGCTGAATATCAAGTGGTATGCGGTTCTGCCTGACAATCACCCCACCATTACCGCCTATGCGGCGCTGTTTGATGAGATTAAGGAAGAAACCAACGGCCGCATCACCTTCACCATGACCGCCGGCGGCGTGCTGGGCACCGAGCAGGAGGGCTTCGACATGATCCGTGACGGCACGGTGGACGGCGGCATGATGAACACCAGCTACTACGAGAGCTACGTACCCAGCAGTCAGGGCTGGATGATGCCCTTCACCTTCACCGATTACGAGATCGCGCTGAAATATTTCAACGAGGTGGCCCTGGCGGATTGGAACGCCGAGATTACCTCCGCCACCAACACCGTCGCAGTAAATGCCGTTTCCCCTGGCTTCCGTTGCCTGACCATCAACTCTCCCGTCTACAAGCCTGCGGACGCCGCCGGTCTGCGGATCCGCTCCATGGAGAGCCCCATGAGCCAGTCCTATGTCTCCGTTATCGGCGGTGTGCCAGTGCCTCTGGCCTGGGCTGAGGTCTATATGGGCCTGTCCACTGGCTCTATTTCCGGACAGGAGAACCCCATCGCCCACATCGAGACCTACAACCTGTTTGAGGTTCAGGACTATCTGGTTATGACAGAACACGCCCTGATTCTGTCCTGGTCCATCTTCAACGCTGATTTCTGGAACGGCCTGGCTGAGACTGACCGCGCCTATCTGACCGAAAAGTTTGTGAAAGAGGCCCAAATGTCCATTGAATCCGTCAATAAGGCGACCGAGGAGACTTTCGACAAGCTGGAGAGCGAGTACAATATGACCGTCATCACCCCCGACAGCGGTTTGGATAAGCAGGCGTTTATTGACAATGCCGATAAGTTCCTGAAGGAGAATTTCACCGCCCCCGAGTACGATAGCTGGTGGGAGTACCGCAACGCCGCCGTCGAGTGGTGCGAGGCCAACGGCTGACCTGCTATTTGATTCGATCAATGAAGTGGCCCGTCTGTCCTGAATACTCAAGATAGGCGGGCCGCCTTTATAATTGCGGAAGGAGATTTGCAGATGAAAAAAGCGCTAGTCTGGCTGTGGAACCATTTTGACGATGCACTGACCTTTATTATGTTTCTTGGCCTGTTCCTTACCGTGCTGCTCCAGCTTGCTCTGCGGGCCACACCAAAGGGCGGATTTGTGTGGACGGAAGAGCTTTCCCGTCTGTTCCTGATGTACGCCTGCTTTGCCTCTCTGCCCCGTGTGCTGAAAAAGCGGGAGGAGCTGAAGCTGACCATGCTGGTAGACCGGCTGAACCACAAGCAAAAACAAATCTTTGACATTATCGTTCAGCTCATTTCCATCGTTACTTTCCTGTTCCTGGTCTACTGGGGCCTTAAAACGATGGAGTTTCAGGCCGGCAATATCATGCCCGCTATGCGGTTCTCTATGGCATGGATGTATATCGCTTTTCCCATCAGTATGGCCGGCGGCGCAATCCGTGCGGCACAGATGATTGTGGAGGACGTGAAAAGGCTGAATAAGGAGGAGAAGGCATGAATTTGGCCGTATTTTTTATGTTGTTTTTCGCTCTGCTGCTTATTGGTGTGCCGATTTATATGTCGATGCTGGTCCCCTCGGTCCTCTACCTGGTAATCAATGACATGTCGCTGCTGATGATAGCGCAGAAGTGTATGAACGGTTTGAACAGCTTTACCCTGATCGCAATTCCCTTCTTTATCATGGCGGCTCAGGTGATGAACAGCGCCTCGGTGACAAACCGCATCTTTGATTTCTGCCGTTCTTTGGTAGGCCATTTCAAAGGTGGCCTAGGCTACGTGAATGTGCTGGCCAGCGTGATTTTCTCCGGTATGTCCGGCTCCGCCGTGGCCGATGTGGGCGGCCTGGGACAGGTTGAGATCAAAGCCATGCGGGATTCCGGCTACGACGAGGGATTTACCATCGGCGTAACCGCCGCCTCTGGCACCATTGGCCCTATCATCCCGCCCTCCATCCCCTTCGTGGTATACGCCACTTACTCTGGAGCCTCCACCGGGGCGCTGTTTATGGCTGGTATCCTGCCCGGCGTATTTATGGCTATTGTGCTGTGCTTTATGTGCCGGTATATGGCTATCAAGACCAACAGCCCCTCCAGTCAACGGGCTTCGCTGCATGAGCGGCTGCACGCCTTTAAGAAATCCGTTCTGGCTATACTGATGCCTCTGATTATCATTGGCGGCATCTGGACCGGCAAGGCCACCCCCACAGAGGCAGCTCTGGTGGCAATCCTCTACGCGTTGATTGTCTCCGGCTTGGTATACCGGGAACTCTCTCTGAAAAAGCTGTTTGACATCGTGATGGAAACCATTGACAACACCATGCCCATCATGCTGGTGATTGTGGCGGCCACTATTTTCAGCTTTATTGTATCCTATGAGCGTCTGGATGTTATTATGCTGAACTTCTTCGTCAGCCTGACCAGCAACCGCATCGTGATCCTGCTGTGCATCAACCTGATGGTGCTGATTCTGGGCATGTTCTTCGACTGCACTGTGATTGTTATGCTGCTAACCCCGCTTCTGCTCCCCCTGGCCGCTACCTTTAACCTAAACATGACCCACATCGGCGTGATTGTGGTTCTGAACGCCATGATCGGGCTTTTGACTCCCCCTGTGGGCTACTCCTTGTATGTGCTCAATTCGGTAACCGGCCATCCGGTCTCAAAGATCGCCAAGTGGTGCATGCCATGGATGATTCCGCTGATTGCCACCCTGTTGACTATTACGGTATTTGACGGCATCAGCCTGTTTATCCCCAGAATGATGGGAATCGCGTGACAGGAGAGAACAGCATGGAAAATCAATTTGTTGAGATGAATCAAATCGGAATTTGTGTTTGGGATCTGAACAAGGCAATTGCCGGTATGAAGCAGGTTTTTGGCTGTGACCCCAGCTTTGTAGGCGAGACTCTCCGGGACGGACGGAAGTATTTTGGACGGGATGGAAACTTTGCCGCGAAAATCGCGCTCTTTGACTTTTGCAATATCCAGTTTGAGTTCATGATGCCCACAGAGGGAGAAAGTATTTGGAAGACTTATCTGGAGGAGCACGGAGAGGGCATCCAGCATGTCAGCTACCGGGTCAGGAATTTCGGAGCAGCTGCCGATCAAATGGTCCAGGCCGGCGTAATGCCCAGTCAGCAGGGATGGGCCATGGCAAGACCCGTCCGCTGGGACTTTTTCGAGACCGAACCGCTGCTTGGCTTTTCCGTAGAATGCAGCAGTCCTATGGAACACCCCGAAGAGCATCCAAAGTACCCATTCCAGCTGCAAGGATAAAACGATTTGAGGTGAATGTGATATGAAAATCACAAAGATGACGCTGTACAAGCTGCCACCCCGCTGGCTGTTTTTAAAGGTAGATACAGACGAGGGACTCTGCGGCTGGGGCGAGCCGGTAGTAGAGGGCAGCGCGGACACTGTCCGCACCGCGGTGGAGGAGTATGCCAAATATCTAATTGGTAAGGACCCCATGCGGATTCAGGATCACTGGCAGGCAATGTACCGCACCGGCTTCTACCGCGGCGGTCCAGTGTATATGAGCGCAATCGCAGGAATTGACCAGGCCCTTTGGGATATCAAGGGGAAGTTCTACAACGCCCCCGTCTATGACCTGATGGGCGGCCTGTGCCGCGACCAGCTGAAGGTTTACCGCTGGATCGGCGGCGACCGGCCTAGTGACATCAGAAGCAGCGTCACCGAGGCCTATGAACAGGGCTACCGGGCAATCAAGATGAACGGCACTGAGGAGATGCACTGGATAGACTCCTTTAAAAAGGTAGAACGGGTATGCGAGCGTGTGGCGGTCATCCGGGAACTCTACGGCTACGATATGGACATCGCAGTAGATTTTCACGGGCGTGTCCACAAGACGATGGCCAAGGTGCTGGCCCGGGAGCTGGACCAGTTCCGGCTGATGTTCATTGAGGAGCCGGTGCTCCCCCAGAACAACGAGGCCTTGCGGGAGATCGTCCAGCACACAGCCACCCCCATTGCGCTGGGTGAACGCATGTTCAGCCGCTGGGAGTATAAACAGCTGTTTGAGGACGGCTATGTAGACATCATTCAGCCAGACCTATCCCACGCCGGGGGACTGTCCGAATGCCTGACCATCGCCCGGATGGCGGAGGCCTATGATGTAGCCGTCGCCCCCCACTGCCCGCTGGGTCCCATTGCGCTGGGCGCCTGCCTGAACCTGGACTGCGTTGCGCCCAATGTGTTCATTCAGGAGCAAAGTCTGGGCATCCATTACAACAAAGGCGGGGACCTGCTGGACTATCTGAAGGACGCCAGTATCTACAAGTATAAGGATGGTTTTATTGACATTGTGGACCGGCCTGGACTAGGTGTGGACATCAATGAGGAGTTCGTTAGAGAAACAGCGCAACAATTCGCGGCCGCCGGCGGAGACTGGAAGAACCCGGTCTGGCGCAACTACGACGGTACAATTACAGAGTGGTAAGGAGGAAGCTTTGTGAGAGAGCAGGTTTTGCAGTGGGTGGAGCGGGAAAAGATCATTGCCATCGTCCGCGGGATTGAAAGTGAAAAATGCGTCAAAGTGGCCCAGGCCCTATATGAGGGAGGCATCCGGCTGATGGAAGTTACATACGACCAGAAGG
>OFGX01000874.1_pt1 | contig 20424 bp, 18 predicted proteins | sample 1521831 | NCBI WGS metagenome assembly OFGX01 (sample SAMEA3504080, study PRJEB24116) | mouse gut metagenome | biome: mouse gut; feature: mouse-associated habitat; material: faeces | place: Denmark | collected 2011 | reverse complement strand
CAGCTGATGCCGGAAGCCGCACTGCCGCACTTTGTGATTCTGGGAACGGCGGCCTGTGTCCCGGAGCTTATTGAAAAGTATGCCGGACGGATGAAGAGCCTGAAGTGGATTCTGCCCGAGGCAGACTGTACGGAGGAAGTGCAGGAGTTTGTGGAAAATTTCTATATCGACTCAGGGCTTGCCGTTTCGCTGCAGACAATTCCCTCTGCCGGCGAATTCCGGAGACTGCGGCAGATATGCGTTTTACCGTCAAATATTATTGATTTTACCGATGAATCCGGAATGGGTACGTGTGGGGCGGCCGGGGGAAGCATCTGGCTGGATATGCGGTCAGTGGAGGAGAAGAAAAGGCGGATACAGGGGCACGGCGCAGAGGTAACTTATATTTCCATGAAAGAGAAATGGAAATATGTACAAAGACGCTGTAAGAGTCCCGTATTGCCTTGACACTTTCCGGAAAAGTGGTATAATACGGAAGAATCACAAAAGGGGCTGCGCGGAGACGGCATCCGGAGCAGGGATCCCCGGAAAAGATGACAGTACAGAATAGACAATAAAGATAGAAAACAGGAAAGGTGTAGGAAGATGCAGGAGAAGAAAAATATTCTGACCTATGAGGGACTCAGAAAATATGAAAACGAGCTGCACGAGCTGAAGGTAGTGCGCCGTCAGGAAGTGGCACAGAAAATTAAGGAGGCCAGGGAGCAGGGCGATCTCTCCGAGAATGCCGAGTATGATGCGGCCAAGGACGAGCAGCGCGACATCGAGGCCAGGATTGAGGAGCTGGAGAAGATTCTGAAGAACGCCGAGGTAGTGGTTGAGGACGAGGTGGACCTTGACAAGATTAACATCGGCTGCGTGGTAAGGCTTCTGGATATTGAGTATAGTGATGAACTGGAATACAAAATCGTAGGCTCCACGGAGGTGGACAGCCTGAAGGGCAAGATATCCAACGAGAGTCCGGTGGGCAAGGCCCTGATCGGCTGCAAGGTGGGCGACAATGTGGAAGTGGAGACCGCAGCCGGGACGTTCACATATAAAGTTCTGGAGATTCAGAGAAGCAGATAGGAATGCTTCCTGCAGGGGCATGACAGGTATACGACAGCGGGGTTGGCCATGGGGCTGACTCCGCTTTGTACTTGGGCGGGGTAATACGGCGAGCCGTGCGTTGGCCGCGAGACTGCCCCTGCTTTGTGCTTGGGGCGGCCGGGGACATTTTGCCGTGACTCGTCACTTTAGCTTGTTTTTACCGGGGTTTACTGGTATACTGATGGTAATGGGACAGGCCGTGAATCCGCTGCCATACCCCTGTATTTACATAAAACAGTGCTTTCGATACAAGGTAAGACCAGATACAGGAAAAATTAGAAGATTTTAGATTTTCCCGAAGCCTGTGGGCAGGGAATACTGTTATTCCAGAGAGAATAAGGAATACGATATCCGAATGTGGAAAAGGGATTTTCAGGATCCCGGATGGGAGTTACATGAAAAAGCTTAAGGATGTCAGGGTGGGGATACTGCAGATACCGGTTACCCGCATTGCCCTGCTGATTTTTGCAGATTTACTGTCCGTTTTGCTGGCCTCCGTGTTCAGCCTTTACGTGCGTTACGACTTTAAATTTATGGAGGTGCCCAGGTATTTCTGGGAAGCGATTCTGGAATGCTATATTCCGAATGTGGTGGTGCTGCTGATTGTATTTAACATATTCAGGTTATACAAAAGCGTGTGGCGGTATGCTTCCGACACGGAACTGGTAAATAATGCCATTGCGGTACTTTTCTGTGCCGGTATGCAGATTGTCATCTCATGGATCAGCGGGATCAATGCGTCGGGGGACCATCCTTTTCTGCCCCAGAGCCATCCCTTTTTCTATGGGGTGTTCCTGCTGATATTTACGGCGGGGATACGGTTCAGCTACCGTATTATAAGGGTATTCCAGAACCGGAGGCTCAGCCGCAGGAGCGGGCTGACAAAATTCAACTGTATGATAGTAGGCGCGGGAGCCGCGGGCAATGCCATTTTAAAAGAAATCGAGACCAGCCATTACCTGAACATGCATGTGTCCTGCGCCATTGACGACCATCCGGGATGCCACGGGAAGTACCTGCGGGGCGTACCCATCGTGGGAGGCAGGGAATGTATTCCGGAATGTGTGGGAAAATATGATATTGACGAGATTATCATAGCCATTCCTTCCGCCAGCCGTTCCAAGCTGAAACCGCTGCTGGATATCTGCAAGGAGACGGGCTGTAAGCTGCGGATTCTGCCGGGAATATACCAGCTCATTACCGGGGATGTGAGTGTGTCCCAGCTGCGGGAGGTGCAGATAGAGGACTTGCTGGGAAGAGACCCCATCGAGGTCAATGTGGACGACATAATCGGCTATGTCCGGGACAAGGCGGTGCTTGTAACCGGGGGCGGCGGTTCCATCGGCAGCGAGCTGTGCCGCCAGATTGCTTCCCACCGCCCGGCACAGCTTATTATTGTGGATATTTATGAAAACAATGCCTATGACGTACAGCAGGAGCTGCAGGCAAAGTTCCCGGAGCTTTCCCTGTCTGTGCTTATTGCCTCTGTGCGCAATACCAACAGGGTGAACTGGATATTTGAGCATTACAAACCGGATATCGTCTATCATGCGGCTGCCCACAAGCATGTGCCGCTGATGGAGGACAGCCCGAATGAAGCGATTAAGAACAATGTGCTTGGTACACTAAAGCTGGTGCGGGCAGCTGATTTTTATCAGGTGAAGCGGTTTGTGATGATTTCTACGGATAAGGCGGTGAACCCGACGAATATTATGGGGGCGTCGAAGCGGATTTGCGAAATGATTATCCAGACGTACAACAACCGTTCCGAAACGGAGTATGTGGCGGTGCGGTTCGGCAATGTGCTTGGGAGCAACGGGAGCGTAATCCCGCTGTTTAAGAAGCAGATTGAGCGCGGCGGGCCGGTGACGGTTACGCATCCGGATATTATCCGTTATTTTATGACGATTCCGGAGGCGGTTTCTCTGGTGCTGCAGGCGGGCGCGTATGCAAAGGGCGGCGAGATTTTTATCCTGGAAATGGGCGAGCCGGTTAAGATTGTGGATTTGGCGAAGAACCTGATTTTGCTTTCGGGGCATAAGCCGGGGGAGGATATCCAGATTGTCTTTACGGGACTTCGCCCGGGCGAAAAGCTGTTTGAAGAGATGCTGATGGATGAAGAAGGGCTGCAGGAAACGGCGAACCGGAGAATCCATATCGGCAAGCCGATTGAGTTTGACGAGGAGCGTTTTCTGGAGCAGCTTAAGGAACTGGGCGAGTATGTGATAACGGAACCGGCGGATATCAGGGAATGGGTGAAGCGGATTGTGCCGACGTATCATCCGGAGGAAGCGCCGTCGGGGCTGTGCTGACGCGGCAGGAAAGGGGGATGGGCTGTGAGCAGGCTGTCGTTTCAAACGTTTTGCATTGAATTTTACAGCCATCATATTAAGCAGAGCAGCGATAAGGTGTTCCGGCTGTTTGAACGGGAAGGGGTTTTGGATTTGCTGGAACGGGAATATGAGGATCTGCACGGTATGGGGATGGAATACATGATGCAGTTTTTGGATGAATATTTGGGGGAGCGGGTGGAAAAATGCTGCATTGCGGGTAGTGGAATTGATAATGCAGGTGAGGGCATGGAGCATTATTTGATACGCGCAACGATTATACCGGGTATTGTGGAACGGATACAGGAATATTACCATATGACGGAACGGGAGGCGCTGCGGGCGTTTTACCATTCTGCGACGGGGGCTTCGTTAGCGGATGATGAAACGGGGCTGTACGGGCAGTCGGAGTTGTTTTTGTTTGGGTTATTTTTGGAAGAGGAGCGTAATTTATGGGAAAAGTAAGAAGGGCAGTGCAGTGCAGTCGGAAAAGTAAAAGGAAGCATTGCCTTACGGCGAAGCAGAAGAGGTATCTGAAATTAAAGCGGGGGCTGGATTTTGGAATGAGCCTGGGAGCCTGCGTGGTATTGTCCCCGGCGCTTTTGGCCTTAAGCGCGGCAATTAAACTGGACAGCAGGGGCCCGGTGTTGTTTAAACAGAAGCGCGTGGGAATCCATAAGTCTTATTTTTCGATTTATAAGTTTCGGACGATGCGGATTGATACGCCGAAGGACACGCCGACGCATCTGCTGGCCGACCCGGATCAGTATATTACGAAAATGGGACATTTTCTGCGCAGGTCTTCGCTGGACGAACTGCCGCAGCTGTTTAATATTTTAAAAGGGGATATGAGCTTTGTAGGGCCGCGTCCTGCGCTTTGGAACCAGGACGATTTGGTGGCGGAACGCGAAAAGTACGGAGCAAACGATGTGCCGCCGGGCCTGACCGGGTGGGCGCAGATTAACGGACGGGATGAACTGGAGATTCCGGTGAAGGCGAAACTGGACGGACAGTATGTAAAACGGATGGGATTCTGGTTTGACGTCAGGTGTTTTCTGGGCACATTCCATGCTGTGGCGAATGCGGACGGCGTTGTGGAAGGCGGTACCGGGCGCATGAAGCGCATGAAACGGAGAAGAAAGAAATAATCCCTTCGGGGACAGTGAGATAAGGTGGCTTATGAAACGAGTATTGATTACCGGGCAGCACAGTTATATCGGGACTTCTTTTGAACAGTATATCCGCAAATACTGCCCGCGCTGGCAGGTGGATTCGATTAGCGTACATGGGGACGGCTGGAAGCAGTATGATTTTGGCGGTTATGATACGGTGCTGCATGTGGCGGGTAAGGCGCATGCCGATACGGGGCGTGTTTCTGAGGAAGTAAAACGGGAATATTACAGGGTAAACTGCGATCTGGCAAAAGAAGTGGCAGAAGCCGCTAAGGCGGCGGGAGTGCGTCAGTTTATTTACCCGGGAAGTATCATTATTTACGGGGAGAGCGCGCCTTACGGCAGGCAGAAGATGATTACGGCTGATACGAAGCCCGCCCCGGCAAATTTTTACGGGGACAGCAAGTGGCAGGCGGATCTTGCGGTGCGGGGTTTGGCAACGGATGCGTTTCATGTGGCGGTGCTGCGCCTTCCGATGGTATATGGGGCGGAGAGCAAGGGGAATTATCCGATGCTGTCTAAGCTGGCGAACTGGCTGCCGGTATTTCCGGCGGTGCAAAACAGCAGGAGCATGCTTTATATTGAAAACCTGTGCGAGCTGATCCGGGAAATTGTAGAACGGGGAGAGGGCGGTGTTTTTTTCCCGCAGAATGCGCAGTATGCTTCGACTGCTGAGGTGGTGGAGGCGGTTTCGCACGCGGTTGGAAAAAGGGTTGTTCTGCTTTCGGTTTTGAATCCGTTTGTAAAGCTTTGCTGCAGGATGCCGGGGAAAATCGGGCGTTTGGCGAATAAGGCGTTTGGGAGCTTTACATATGAGAAATCGTTGAGCGAGTACAACGGGAACCGTTACCAAAGGTATGATTTGAAGCAGTCCATCCGCAGGACGGAGCGTGGAGGCGGCAACAGGGGAATGTCCGGCGGGCACACTTTTGTACCTTCCGGTGCGCGCGTGCCGTGCGGCGGCAATCGGCAGAGAAAGGCTTTGGTTACGGCTTCGGTGGCTTCTATGATTGATTTGTTTAATATGGACAATATCCGTATTTTACGGCAGCTGGGGTATGAGGTGCATGTGGCAAGTAATTTTGCGTTTGGCAGCATTACCAGCCAGGAACGGGTGGATGCGTTCCGGGAGGAACTAAAGCAGGCGGGGATTTTAGTGCACCATATTCCGATTCCAAGGAGCATTGGGGATCTAAAGAATATTTTTCTTTCGTACCGTCAGATGAAACGGCTCTGTACGGAACAGAAGTATGATTTGATTCATACACAGTCGCCGATTGGCGGAGTGATTGCGAGGCTTTGCGCCAAAAAGCTGAGGGCGGGCGAAACGAAGGTGCTCTATACCGCGCATGGGTTTCATTTTTATCAGGGCGCGTCCAAGAAGAACTGGCTGCTGTTTTATCCGATTGAGAAATATCTGTCGCGCTTTACGGATGTTTTGATTACGATTAATAAAGAGGACTATAAGCGGGCGAAGCATTTTCATGCGAAGCGGGTCTGCTATGTTCCGGGGATCGGCGTGGATACCGAACGGTTTGCCGGAGCTAAGGAGGGCGCGGACAAGCTGCGGCAGGAGTTTGGATTTGCGCAGGATGATTTTGTGGCGGTCAGCGTCGGGCAGCTTTCCAAAAGGAAGAACCAGGAAACGATGATCCGGGCCATGGCGCATATTCCGGATAGGAAAATCAAGTACCTGGCGGTCGGGCTGGGCGAGTGCGAAGCAGAGGACCGCAAGCTGATACAAAAGCTGGGATTAAAGGGGCAGGCTGTATTGGCAGGCTACCGGGAGGATGTGGACGCGCTGCTGAAAATGGCGGATTGTTTTGTGTTTCCGTCCGTACAGGAAGGGCTTCCGGTATCCCTGATGGAGGCCATGGCGGCGGGCGTGCCCGTTGTGTGCAGCAGGATCCGCGGCAATACGGATTTGGTTACGGACGGCGTGGAAGGGCTTTTGACCGAACCGATGGATGAAAGCGGGTATGCGAAAGCGGTTTTGAAGCTGAAACAGGATTCCAGGCTTAGAGAAACGCTTCGCAAGAATGCGCGGGAAAAGATAAAGCGGTATGATGCAAAGCGGGTGCATGGCAGGATGCTGCGGATTTATCAGGAATGCGCGGGCAGTTCGGGCTTGCGGACGCCGGACGGGAACGGAACAAAAGGGGTGTAGGATGGAAAAGCGGGACGGGGAAGGAAGCAGACAGCCTGTTTGTGGAAAAGTTGAAGGATGCTGTAACTCGGGCGAAGAAAAACAGGGAATGGAGGCATGAGTATATGACATTGCAGATGCGGGATCAGGAAAATCTTGAAATGGGAATGGCAAAAGGGCAGGAAATGATGCTGGAATTGATTCAAAAATTAGCGGAAGACGGACGTCTGGCGGAAATTTCCAAAATAAAGGAAAATAAGGATTACTGTCAGCAGCTGTTCCGGGAATACCATATTTTTGCCCATAAATGATATAGATAGGAGTACAAAAAGGAGATACCAATATGCCAGAAATATCCGTAGTGATGTCCGTATATAATCTTTCGGAGGGACAGATATTAACAAAGTCAATTACTTCTGTCTTAAACCAGGATTTTAAAGATTTGGAACTGTTGATCTGCGACGATGGTTCTACAGACGGTACGTACGAGCTTCTGAAAAAAATCGCGGCGTCCGATTCCCGCATCCGTCTGCTGAAAAATAAAACAAACCGTAAGGCGGGTTATGCCAGAAACCGGTGCATCCGGGCGGCAAAAGGCGAATTTATAGCGATTATGGACGCGGACGATATTTCGGTTCCCAATCGCCTCAGTATGCAGTACGCTTTTTTGAAGAAGCATCCGGATATGGCGTTTGTGGGAAGCCGAGGGGAGTTTTTTGTAAATCAGCCGGGCGACGACGGGGAACGGTACTGGTACGCTGCAAAGCCGAGGCCGGAGGATTTTTTGTTTTCCCTGCCTTATGTGCATGCGTCCATTCTGTTTCGGAAAGAAGCGCTGCAGAAGGTGCGCGGCTACGGCACGTCGAAACGGGTTACGCGGGCGGAAGATTATGATATTCTGCTCAGGCTTTACGAAAATGGCTGTTACGGCGCTAATTTGTCGCAGGTGCTTTATTATATCCGCCGGGACGAAAACCAGTACAAACGCCGCAAATACCGTTACCGGATCAATGAAGCCCGTATCAAATGGCGTTCGTTTTATCATCTGGGATTGTTTCCGAAAGGAATTTTCTTTGCGGTAAAGCCGATGATTGTGGGATTGATTCCGATTCGCCTGCTTTCCCGGATCCAGAAAAAATATTATGCGTTAAAAAAACAGTGATAGGGTCCGGCGGCGACGTGTTCCGGGGATAGTGCCAGCGGCAGAAATGAGGAAACAAATGACAGGAATAATTATTTTAAACTATCAAACGTGGGAAACCAGCTTAAAATGTATGAAAAGCGCCGTCCGATCCATGGAAGGCGGCGCTTATGCCGTCTATCTTGTGGATAACGCGTCCACAGAGCCGATGCCGGATGCGGTGAAGCAGTATATCCATGCGAACGGGGTGCATTTTTTACAAAGCAAAAAAAACGGGGGTTATGCGAGCGGCAACAATATCGGGATTAAAAAGGCTCTGGAGGACGGCTGCGATTACCTTTTAATAAGCAATAATGATATCCTGTTCCGCGAGGGCGCAATACAGTCCATGGCAGCTTATTTAAAGAGCCATCCGGATACCGGGATTGCAGGGCCTAAGGTTGTAGACAGGGCGGGACGCGCGCAGTATAGCTGCTGTTCTATGAGAACCGGGATGAAGGAGATATTCCAGATTTTTACGGCTGCAAAGCTGGTATTTGGCAGGAAGTGGAAACGTTATTACTGCCTGGACCGCAATCCGGATAAGGGAAGGGATGTTTACTATGTATCCGGGTGCTGCTTTATGATGTCTGCTGCATGTGCAGGGCAGATTACGCCGCTAGACGAACATACGGTTTTGTATGACGAGGAGTTGATCATCGGGATCCGCATGGCTCAGCGCGGCTTAAAAACACATTACTGCCCGAAAGCGGTTGTGGAACATCGCCACGGGCATACGACGGATCGGATGAAGCCGTTTATGTTCCGGTGCATCAGTGAGAGCGAGATGTATTACTGCAGCGCGTATCTAAAGGCTCCGCTCTGGCAGATATTTTTACTGTATCAGTACAGGAATTTGCTTTATACAGTCAGAAGTATCCGCAACAAAGAACTGCGGGACTATAAAAAACAATATAAACAGGCAGTAAAAGCGGCGTGGAAGCGCTGCCGCCGTTACCAAACATAATGTTGCTATTTCCTGGCAAGGCTGGTATAATGTCAGGGATATGAAAGAATAGGACAGGAAAGTGATTATCATATGAAACCAAATCAACCGCTTGTATCGGTTCTTGTCAGGACATGCGGCCGTCCGCAGGTTTTAAAGACGGCGCTAAACAGTATCAGAAGCCAGACCTATCCTAATATTCAGGTTGTGATTGTGGAAGATGGGAAAAGTACGGCCAAACGGATGCTTGACGTAGAATATGCGGATTTAAATTATGTCTACGAAGCGACCGGGACAAAGCAGGGGCGTTCTAAGGTGGGAAACCGCGCGATGCAGCTTGCAGAGGGGAAGTATCTGAACTTTCTGGATGACGACGATTATTTTTTGCCCGAGCACATTAGCACGCTTGTAAACGCAGCTATGCGCGGGCCGGAGAGAGCCGTTTACAGCGTTGCCAGGGAAGATCAGATTCTGCCGGGCCGCGGCGGCGTGACGGCGCCGAGGGTAAAGCGGAGCGTTATCCGGTTTAGACAGCCGTTTCACAGGCTGTTATTGTATACGATGAATTATATCCCAATTCAGAGTATGCTGTTTGAACGGAGCCTGTTTGCGGAACTGGGCGGATTTGACGAAGCGCTGGATACTTTAGAAGACTGGGATTTGTGGGTGCGCTATTCCACCGCGGCGGATTTTGGGTTTGTAAACAAAGTGACGTCTTGCTACCATACGCCGTATGGCCGCCGGACAAAGCAGAAGCGGGCCGGCAGGCTGAAGGATTATAGGACGCCGCTTATGGCAAAATACGAAGGATACCAGGTAAACATGTCCGTAAGGCAGTTAAACCGGGAAATGGAATATGTGCTCCGGGAATACAAAGACCGCGGGCTGCTGCGTTATCTCAGAATATTTTTCCGGGTGGTTTTTCTGGGGGAAAGGTAGGCGAAAAGAGATGGAAGAAAAGGTATTTGTAACAAAATCCTCCATGCCTCCGTTTGAAGAATATATGGAAGAAATCAAAGATATGTGGGATACCCATATTCTGACCAATATGGGGCCAAAGCACAGGGAACTGGAAAAAAAGCTGGAAGAATACTTAAATGTAAACCAGGTATCTTTGATGGTAAACGGGCATATGGCGCTTGAATTGGCGATCCAGGCAATGAATTTAACGGGCGAAGTTATTACGACGCCGTTTACGTTTTCCTCTACGACGCATGCAATCGTGAGAAATGGGCTTACGCCGGTGTTCTGTGATATCGATCCGGATACTTTTACACTAGACGCGGATAAAATCGAACCGCTGATTACGGATCGGACGTCAGCTATTGTTCCGGTCCATGTATATGGAAATATCTGCGACATAAATAAAATCAGGCGGATTGCGGAAAAATACGGATTGAAGGTTATTTATGACGCGGCCCATGCGTTTGGCGAAGAATACGGCGGAATGGGCGTGGGGAATTTCGGCGACGCTTCCGTATTCAGTTTTCATGCAACAAAGGTTTTTCATACGATTGAAGGCGGCGCAGTCTGTTTTGGGGATCCGGAATATGGGATGGACTTATACCGCCTGAAAAATTTTGGTATCCGCGGGCCGGAAACCGTGGATTATGTAGGTGCAAATGCCAAAATGAACGAGTTTCAGGCAGCAATGGGGCTTTGCAACCTGCGCTATGTAGATCAGGAAATTGCCAGAAGAAAATGCGTATTTGCACAATATGCGGAACGTTTAAATAAGCTGCCAGGGGTTGAGATTATGAAACTGCAGGAAAATGTAAAACACAATTATGCATATTTTCCTGTTTTTTTTGATGAAAAAATTTACGGCCATACCCGCAATGAAGTATATGACGCGCTTGCGGCGGAACAGATTTTTGCCAGAAAATATTTTTATCCTCTGACAAGTACGTATGACTGTTACCACGATCAGTTTGACGCAAACCAGACGCCCGTTGCTTTGCGCATATCCAAACGGATTTTGACCCTGCCGATTTATGCCGGTTTAAAACCGGATACGGTTGATAAAATATGCGGTGTGATTGAGAGCATGAAAGGGGAATAGGTTGGATTATATCATTATTTTTTCGGGTTACAATCAACGGGCCGTCACCGCGTTTTTGCGTACGCTTTCTGCAAATCAGATTGAAAACTATTTGATTTTGGCATCATCCCCGCAGGATAGTATTTTTAAGACCCAATACGCTTCCCATGTGTATGCGGCCAGGACGAACCATCAGTTAGACCTTGCGGAGATTACGGCGATTATCCGCAGGGCCCAGGAAGAAAAAGGGTTCCGGCAGTTTTTGGTTGCGCCGAGTACGGAAGCGCTAAACCGTTTTCTGCTCCGTTATGAGGAGACGTTTACAAGGCTTGGCTATCGGTCTTCCCTTCCGTCGCAGGCATTGTATGAGCAGATTTCGGATAAGTCCCGTTTTTGTGCGCTGTGTGCAGGGCGCGGCATCCGGATTCCGCAGGAAATAAAATTTCCGGAGCGGTATGAACGGGCGTTTGTGGCCAAGCCGGTTTCCTATTCTGATGCGGACGGAGCCGTATACAGCCCGGTACTGATTTGTTCCGAATCGGATTACCAGGCGTTTGTCCGGGAATATGCCCAGGCGGCGTTTTATTACCAGCGCTATGTAAAAGGGCAGAGCGTTTATTTATTGTATTATTTTCCCAGAAGGGATCAAACGGGAAATCATATCTTAACATTTTCCCAGGAAAATCTGATGCAGCAGCCGGGCGGGAAATCCATTCTGGCGGCAAGGCCGGGGACGTTCCACCTGCATCCTGCCGCGCAGCAGTTTAAAGAACTGTTTTTGTCGGTAGGTTATGTGGGATTTGTGATGGTGGAAGTAAGGCTCTCTTTGGGGCAGTATTATATGATAGAGGCAAATCCCAGATTTTGGGGGCCGTCCCAGTTATTTGTAGACGCGGGATATAATTTTTTCGAAGAATATCTCTGGGATTATGGATTTTTGGAACGGCAGGAAAGAAACCGGGCTTTTCATCCGGATGCGAAGTATTTTTGGCATGGCGGGACAAAACCGTCCTCCGACGGAAGGCAGCCTGCGTTTTATTCCGGATTTGAGAAGACGTATCTTAAGGATTTTCTGGAATATGCGCAGTGGGATATTTATAGAAGAGAAGATACGGAGCGGTTGTTTTTCGAGTACGAATAATTTATGAGGATAAATGTATGGACAGTAAAATCAGAAAGTTAGTGGAATTATACGGGCAGGCGAGCAAACATTCCAATTACCAGATCCTGCCGGAAGAACTGGCGCGTTTTATACCGCAGGAGCAGCTTTGCGTCAAATCCCGTTATGAAAAGGAACGCATGGATTATATTCGTGCAAAGCTGGATCTGAACGGCGTTTCGTTTTTTGATATTGGGTGCAACTGCGGGTATTTTTCGTTTGAACTGATAAAAGCAGGGGCAAAACAAGGCGATTTATACGAAGGCAACAGCGTCCATGCGGAGTTTGTAGAGACGGCGGCCAAAGCGCTTGGCATGGAGGAGAAGCTTAACGTACACAACGAATACTTTGCCTTTGCAGAAAATACGGGGCCCGTCTATGATGTCGGACTGCTGCTAAACGTGCTGCATCATGTAGGGGACGATTACGGAAACGTAAAAAATACCAGGGATGCAAAGGATCATATTTTAAAAGAACTGGCCCAGACGGCTTCTTATACGGACAGGCTTATATTCCAGCTTGGTTTTAACTGGATGGGGGATCGCGGCAGATGCCTGTTTGAAACCGGTACAAAGGAAGAGATGATAAACTGGCTTAAGGAAGGAACCAGAAATCATTGGATCGTAAAAGAAACAGGTATTGCGGTGCGCCGGGAAGAAGGAATTGTGTACGAAGACTTAAATTCCGGCAACATCAGGCGTATGGATGAACTGGGCGAATTTTTAAACAGGCCTATTTTTATATTGGAGCGTAAATCTGACGCTGCGTCCGGCGAAGAAAGGGTAAACAGATGAGTGAAAATGCGATTTCCATCCGGAATTTAACCAAAACCTATCGGCTGTATGACAGCAATAAAAAGCGTATTTTAGAGGGGCTGTTTCCGTTTGCCAGGCAGCGGCACCAGGATTTCCATGCGCTTTCGGACGTATCGTTTGACGTTGGGAAAGGGGAGATTGTCGGTATTATCGGCAAAAACGGCAGCGGGAAATCGACGCTGCTTAAAATTATTACCGGGGTTCTGACGCCCACTTCAGGAGAGATAAACATTCATGGCCGGATATCCGCGCTTCTGGAACTTGGGACAGGTTTTAACCCGGAATATTCCGGCATGGAAAATATTTATCTGTCCGGTACGCTAAACGGCATTCCACGGGAGGAAATGGAAAAGCGTGTGCCGGATATCCTGGATTTTGCAGATATCGGCGAATTTATCAGCCAGCCGGTAAAAAATTATTCCAGCGGGATGTTTGTAAGGCTGGCATTTGCGGTGGCGGTCAGCGTGGATCCGGAAATTTTGATCGTAGATGAAGCGCTGTCAGTCGGCGACGCGGCGTTTCAGGCTAAGTGTATGGCCCGGATGACGCGGATTATGAAACAGGGGGCTACGGTATTATTTGTAACGCATGATATGGATATTGTAAAACGGCTGTGCGAACGGTGCATATACCTGGAAAACGGTAAGATTATCCGGCAGGGTCCTGCGGCGGAACTGGCGGATTTGTATCTGCGGCGCGCAAGGGAACATATGAATAAAGAGAATATTTCCCTGCAGAATGAAATCGGAGACCAGAATCCGGACGAAAAAGCGGCGGAAGGCTCTGTGAAAACGTCAGAAGCGGTGATTTGCGCAGATGAAGAATTTGAAAAACGCGTACGGCGTTTTAGGGAGGGCGACGGCAAGGCGGCCGTAATCAGAGTGGATATGACGGATGATGCCGGAATGGAACGCGCAAAATACAAATACAACCAGCAGATCCATCTGCGGATCTACGTCCAGCTTCGCGCTAAGCTAACCCATGTCGGGGTTGGGTATCATATCCGGGACGGCAAAAATACCGAAATCATTGGTTCCGGAATGCAGTTTGAAGGAATAAAGCTTCTGTCAGGGGAGGCGGGAGACATATTCTGCGCGGAATTTACGACGCGGCTTCCGCTGATGGCGGGCCCGTACAACGTGACGCTCGTGGTTTCATCGCCGCTTGTAAAGAATACGACGGTGGTATTTCACGACATGATAGAAAATGCCATAGTATTTGAAGTAGAGGAAAAGGAAAGCGCGAAGTTATGGAATAAAGTATATATTCCGAATACGGTTTCCGTTACAAAGTGCAAAAGTGTGGGGGAAAAATGAAAGTTTCTGTAATTCTTACGTCTTATAACCATGAAGCCTATATTGCGCAGGCAGTTGAGAGTATTTTAAATCAGACCTACCGGGATTTTGAACTGATTATTTATGACGACTGCTCGTCGGACCGCTCCGTAGAGATTCTCTCGTCTTACCATGACGAGCGGATCCGGCTGGTTGCAAGCCCGTTTAACAGAGGAACCGCTTTGGTCAAATATATCGTGGAGCATTTTGTGGACGGGGATTTGGTAGCGGTCGCCCATTCCGATGATTTCTGGGAAGCGGACAAGTTAAAAAAGCAAGTGGCGTATTTAGAAGAACATCCGGAAGTTAGCGCCGTATTTACGCAGGTTCATGTAGTGGACGAAAACGGCATGCCGTATGAAGATGAAAACGGGTTTTATCATCATATTTTTGACCAGGAAAACCGCAGCCGGTTTGACTGGCTGCGCTATTTCTTTTATAAGGGGAACTGCCTTTGCCATCCGAGCGTATTAATACGCAGGGAGGCGTATGCTTCTTATGGAATGTATACGAAAGGGCTGCGGCAGCTTCCGGATTTTTATATGTGGATCCGTCTTTGCCTTCACAGTGAAATTTATATCCTGCCGGAAAAGCTGACGGATTTTCGGGTCCGCAGAACAGAAAAAAACACCAGCGGGTTCCGAAAGGATTCGAGCGTGCGTTCCTCCGTGGAACTAAACCTGATTACGAAGCAGTTTCTGGATTTGAAAAACTGCGGCGATTTTGTCAGGGTTTTTCCGCAGGCCGCGCCGTACGCAAAGGAAGAATGTTTTATACCGGAATACGCGCTGGCGCGCGTCTGCCTTATGGAGGAGGTCCCCCATTATAAAAAGCTTTATGGCTTACAGCTTTTGTTCGGGCTGTTAAACGATGTAAACGCAGCGGAGCGGCTGGAAAAATATTACGGTTTTACCAGCCAAGATTTCTTTGCGCTTACAGGAAGATATGATATATTCGGACTGTATCCTTCCGCGGCGTCTTATAGCTGCAGCCTGTATTATGACTGCGGCGGCGGCTATTCCGAGGCGCATGTCCTGCGAAACGGGTACGAGTTATGGCGGGACGTGCAGAAAATTGACCTCGTCTTGGATTTGGAAAAGACGGCTGCGGATCGCATGGCGCGGGTCAGGTTTGATCCGATTGAGGGAATGGCTGTCTGCTGCCGGATTTGCGGATTTTGGGTAAATGGCGAAGAACAAGTTCTTTTCCCAGTCAACGCGTCCGGGGAACAGGAAGGGCGGGATGTGTTTTATACGGCGGATCCGCAGTATGAATACATCGGTAAAGAGACGCAGGTAATCCGGCAGATTGCCGTTTCGTTTGAACTGAAAGCGCTTTCCATATGGGAAATGGCACGGACGCTGGAAGCAAGCAACGGGCAAATTGCCAGGGAAAGGCAGAAATACAGGGCGGAGGCGGAAGAATACAGGCAGGAGATAGAGAGGCTTTCGGCGGAAGTGGAATACAGGGGGCGTTTGTTCTGGCGCCTCAGAAGAAGATTTAGGAGGAAAAATACGTGTTAAAACAGATCATAACGCACAGAAAAAGCTTTTTTGAACTATCCAGGAATGATTTTAAAGCAAAGTATGCCAATTCGCTTTTAGGGGCTGTCTGGGCGTTTGTAATACCGCTTGTGATTATTTTGGTTTTGTGGTTTGTCTTTGAACGGGGGCTTCGCGCGCTTCCGGTCGGCGACGTGCCGTTTATGCTTTTTTACATTCCGGCGTTTATTGCATGGAACTTTTTCTCGGAGGCGTTTTCTTCTTCCTGCGGCTGCCTGAGGGAATACAGCTATGTAGTGAAAAAGATGAAATTTGAGGTGCGGCTTTTGCCGGTCATAAAAATATTGTCTGCTTTTTATGTACATTTCTTTTTTATCCTGTTTGCATTCGCCGTATTTATGGCGTATGGGTGGATGCCCTCTTTGTATAACCTGCAGGTTGCGTATTATCTGATCTGCCTTCTGGTTTTGCTATTGGCGCTGTCGTTTTTGTTTTCATCGCTGGCGGCTTTTTCCGGCGATGTAAATAATATCGTATCTGTAATTTTACAGGTGGGATTTTGGGCGACTCCGATTATCTGGTCGTCGGACAGCATGCCGCCTAAGGTGCAGATGATATTAAAGCTGAATCCGATGTACTATATCTGCAACGGTTATCGGGAAAGCTTTGTATACAAAACATGGTTCTGGGAAAGCCCGGCGCTGACGGCCTATTTCTGGGCGGTTACGCTGTTCTTGCTTTTGGTGGGGACATATGTTTTTAAAAGGCTGCGGCCTCAGTTTTCGGATGTGTTATAGAATGCGGGTTGAGGAGAAAAATTATGGATATCATATACGTTTCATATAATTCCCAAAAATGGATCGATATGTGCTTTGGTTCTTTGTTAAAATCGGATTATGACCTGAAAAAAGTAAACGTGTGGATTGTTGACAACGCTTCCACAGATCGTACAACGGAGAGTTTAAAGCAGTTTCAAAGCAGTCATGGAGCCTCGTTTGGCAGTTTTTCCATACTGGAATCCGAACAAAACCTTGGTTTTGGAAAAGCGAATAATCTGGGATTTCAAAATGGAAAAGATGAGATTGCCTGTTTTTTTAATATTGATACGGAAGTTTATCCGGATACGCTGCGTAAGCTGGAAGAAGATATAAGCGCATCAGAAGATGAAGTCGGGCTGTGGGAACTGCGCCAGTTTCCATATGAGCATCCGAAGCTTTACGATCCGCTGACGCATGAGGGAACCTGGAGCAGCGGGGCCGCGTTTGCGGTCAGGCGCAGCGTCTTTACACAGGCAGGCGGTTTCGACGAAGCGATTTTTATGTATGCGGAGGATGTGGACCTAAGCTGGCGTATCCGTTCGTTTGGCTACAAATTAAAATATGTGCCCAAAGCAGTGATCACCCATTATGCGTACCAGAAAGCAAACGAGGTAAAGCCTGCCCAGCATGTCAACAGTGTAATTAACAACCTGCTGCTGCGCTATCGGTTCGGCGGCCCGCTTACCATTTTAAAGGGACATTACCGTTTCCTGCGCTGTATGTCGGCGCCCGAGGCGTTTCCCGGTTCAAAAAAGCTTTTGTTATTGGCATATCTTAAGCATTTTGGCAAAATTGCCCATTTTCGCAAAAAATCCTTTTTGGGGCCGCATAAAAAAGGGGTGGCGCAGTTTATCGGTTTTGATTATTCCGCGAACCGCCAGGGCGCGTTTTATGAAAATGAATTTCCCGATGAAACGCCGCTGGTATCGGTGATTGTAAGAACCTGCGGCAGGCCAAAAGTCCTGCGGGAAACGCTGCTTTCCCTGCGGGCGCAGACCTATCCGAATGTGGAAGTGGTTGTGGTGGAAGACGGGGAAGACTGCGCCGGGAAGATGATCCGGGAGGAATTTTCCGATTTGAATATCTTATACCATGCGACCGGGGAAAAGGTGGGCCGCTCCAAGGCCGGGAATACGGCGATGGAACTTGCGCACGGGACGTATTTGAATTTTCTGGATGACGACGATTTGTTCTATGCGGATCACATTGAAGTTTTGGTAAAGACGCTGGAGCGGACTAAAAACAGGGCGGCGTATGCCTATGCGTTTGAAACTCCGGTGGATGTGGAAAGCCGCGATCCATATATTTATAAGGTGCATCATTATCTGGAAGTCTACAAAACGAAATTTAACCGGGTGGAGTTATGCTATCACAATTATATTCCAATCCAGTGCATTATGTTTGAAAAAAGCCTGTTTGAAGAATACGGCGGGCTGGATGAAAGCCTGGACGCGCTGGAGGACTGGGATCTTTGGGTAAGATATGCCTGCCATACGGATTTTGATACGGTGGAAAAGACAACTTCCGTATACCGTGTGCCGCAGAAGCGGGATGTCAGCGAAAAGCGCCAGAAGGAACTCGACGACGCTTTGCTGTTAGTCCGGGAAAAACATAAATCATATGTGCAGCGGGTCAGCGCATATGACCTGGCAATGGCATACGAAAAACAGTTAAATTAACGGCTGTTTGCCTGCGGGGAGGGGAGTATGGAGCCAAGAGAAAATAATTTTGGGATGATTCGTCTGATAGGCGCGTTTTTGGTAATCTCGGGCCATATGTTTGTCCTGACCGGGCAAACAAAGGTTCCTTCGATATTTTTTACGACGGTTAACGCGGCAGGGCTTGCGATATTTTTTACGATTGGCGGTTATCTGATAACGTTAAGCTGGCTGAGGGATCCGCACTTTTTACGGTATATCACAAAGAGAATATTCCGTATTTTTCCGGCGTTTACCGCATGTATCTTTTTTACGGTATTTGTGATAGGACCGCTTGCTACGGAACTTTCTTTTACGGAATATATAAACAGCCGGGAGACATGGGAATATCTGAAAAACTGTTATTTTACAATCCGGTTTTCATTGCCGGGCGTATTTACGCAAAATCCGTCGGCAGGCGTTGTAAACGGTTCTATTTGGTGTCTGCCGGTTGAGTTTATGATGTATTTGATTGTGCCGGTTTACGTCAGTATTGGGAATCAAATGCCTTTGCCCGCAAAGAGGACGTTTTATGGGATCTGCACGGTTATCATTATGGGTGTGGGCGCGGTCTGGTCAGCGTGGTTTTATGAAACGCATTATTTATTTTTAGGGATGGATTTTTCTCAGGTTATCAGCGTCGTGCCCTATTATTTTGCCGGAGCGCTGGTAGCGCTGTGTAAATTAGAGGGAATCCTGGATCTGCAGGCTGCCGTGGCGGTTCTGCTGGTGGCTGCGGGACTTAATTATGTTCCGGCCCTGTTTTCCTATTTGGGCAGGTTTCTTGTGATACCATATGTTGTTCTGTCTCTGGCTTTGGTGGAAAAGCCGGTTTTTGCATCCTGCGGCCTGTTTCGTTCGGGCGTGCTGCCGGACATTTCTTACGGAATGTTTCTGTTTAGCTTTGTGATACAGCAGTTTTTGATCCAGATATTTGTTTCATACCGCATTTCGCTGAACGTATGGCTATTGATGGGGCTTACCATCCTGTGTTCTATCCTGTTTGGCGTATTGACCGAGCGGTGCGTGGAACGGCCGGCGGGTTTTTTGTGTAAGAAAATACTGCAGAAAATATAGGAGATAACGGAGCGGATATGATAGAATATGATAAAAGGAGACTTCATGCTGCATGTGTAACGGCATTTTTGTTCGTCCTGTTCTTTGCGGCGGTAAGCCCGCAGATAAGGCAGTTTGAAAAAACAGATATTTTTGTATATGAAATTTTTTATGCGCTCTTTTTGGGGCTTACCTGCCTGACGGCGCTTTTTTCGGGACGCAGCCTGCCTGAAAAAAAGAAACGCGCGTATGCGGTTCTTTTATTTGCCATTATGCCTTCGGCCAGCTTTGCCATGTTTGAAGTGGTTTCCGGCAATATCCGGACGGTGCTTGCCAATGGGACGGGTATCATTTTGATGAACCTGTTTTTATGGTATCTGCTGTATTTTGCGGCCTTTGCCGTAACTAACCGTGTGCGGACCGCGATTCTTTTGATGAACGCGCTGTCCTACCTGCTTGCGGTAGCCAATGCTTTTGTAGTAAGCTTCCGGGGGCAGCCGATTATGCCCATGGATTTAAATTCGCTGCGGACGGCGGCTACGGTAGCCTCAGAGTTTGATTATACGTTAACTCCGGAAATGATTTTAATGGGGCTTATGATGCTGCTTTGCAGTTTATGCGCCTGGAATGTAAACTGCCGCCTGACGGCCCGGAACGTGCGTCTGGCTTTTGTGGTCATATCTGCAGTTTGTTTCTTTGGGGTGTATGACAGTAATGCAGCCAAAGCCGCCGTCCGGAAAGCCGGAGCCAGCGGGCTGGATTTTTTCCGGTTTAATGAGACTTACAAAGTAAACGGTTATCTGTTAAGCACGCTGCAAAGTATCTGGTCTTTGACGATTGAAAAGCCGGCGGGTTATTCTGCGGCAAAAGTAAAAGAGCTTGCGGATTCCGTAGAACAGGCGCCGGCCGAAGAAACGCAGCTTCCGGAAAATATTATTGTGATTATGAATGAATCTTTCGCGGATTTATCCGTGTTAGGTGATGTTTCCGTATCGGAGGAAGTGCTGCCGTTTACAAACAGCCTGACCGAAAATACGGTAAAAGGAAACTTATATGTGTCGATCCATGGAGGAGGAACCGCCAATTCAGAATTTGAGTTTTTGACTGGCAACAGCATTGCCTTTCTCCCGGCAGGCGCC
>OFGX01000873.1_pt1 | contig 20426 bp, 30 predicted proteins | sample 1521831 | NCBI WGS metagenome assembly OFGX01 (sample SAMEA3504080, study PRJEB24116) | mouse gut metagenome | biome: mouse gut; feature: mouse-associated habitat; material: faeces | place: Denmark | collected 2011 | reverse complement strand
GAATTTTCCGTTCCTCTGGAAGCAATCGAAAGATATATAGGCTGTAAGTCTGAAGCGTTTTCCATGAATGACCTTGTACGACTCAAGAGGGTATATACATCTTTGAAGGACGGGATGTCGAAGCGCGAGGAAGTCTTCGAACTTCCGGGCGTTGAGAAGAAAGATGCAGAGGATGCTTTTGCCGGGAAGACAAAAAAAGAAGAAAAGCCGGCTGACGGACAGCAGGAGTTAAATCTTGAGGGTGGTGCGGATGAAGCTAAATGATGATACATATTACGGGAAAGAAGCAAATCAAGCCTTTTTCAGCGTATCGCAGTACAAGGATTTCTGTAAGTGTGAAGCTATGGCTATGGCGAAAATTCGAGGCGAATATGAACCGCCGGTTACAGAAGCATTACTTTTAGGGAGTTATCTGGATTCGTGGATGGACGGAACGCTTGACGATTTTCGTAAACTGCATCCAGAAATATTCAAAAGAGACGGGACTCTCAAAGCTGAATACAAAAAAGCAGACAAGGCGATAGAAAAAATCAGCAAAGATGAATTGTTCATGAAATATATCGGTGGTGAACACCAAAAAATTTTAACTTTTGAATTGTGCGGTGTTCCGTGGAAAGCGAAACTTGACAGTTTTCATGAGGGGATTTGCATTGCTGATTTAAAGTATGTGAGAAGCTATGACAGCCTGTGGAAATACCGCTACGATACGCAAGGGGCGGTATATGTGTACGGAGCCGAAGCGTGTGGATTTGGGGAACTTCCGTTTTATTTAGTAGCAATAACGAAAGAAGAAGTCCCAGATTGCGATATATTTCAGGTTACACGACCACAGCTTGACCTTGCTTTGTCGGAAATAAAGGCGAATATGGAAAGATTTATTTTGGTTAAGGCAGGGGTCGAACCGCCAAAACATTGTGGAACTTGCGATTATTGCAAATCTGTCAAAAAGGCGAGAATAAGGGATTTTTCAGAGCTTTTGTTGTAGTTGGGGATTCCTGCCCGATACCGCTTAAAATCCATGTAAGGCTTGCTAAGGAGCGGCCGCAGAGTAAGACAATAGATTTCTGGACGGAGTGGGGAAAAGAGCGCGACAGTGTGGATTATGCGGCTTGTCTGGCGGAATATTTGGAGAATTAGGAGGATAAGACATTATGACCGTAGAAGAATTGGGACATGAGTGCAAAAAGCATGATTGTGACGATTGCCCGCATGAAAAGAAATGTCATAAAATGACAGTTTTACTTGATGGAATATCGCCAGAGGCGCTTTTAAAATTTCCGCAAGTAGAATTGGATTAGGTAACTATCAACCGTAGTATTTGTTCATTCAATATATCACGAAAACGGCGGCGGTTGGTCTCTGCCGCCGGAAAGGAAGACTTATGTGGAGTACAAGCTGATAATACCTGGAAGGCTCCCTGGTCTTAATGATTACATAGCTGCGGAACGTGCAAATCGACACAAAGGGGCGAAGATGAAAGCGGACAACGGAAATATCGTTGCAGTGGCAATCAGGCAGTGCTTGAGGGGCGTGAGGATTGAGGAGCCGGTATTTATGGAGTACACATGGATTGAGCCGAGTAGGCGGCGCGATAAGGATAATATTTCGTCGTTTGGTCGGAAAGTGATTCAGGATGCGCTTGTGAATACCGGAGTACTAAAAGATGACGGATGGAAGCATGTTGTCGGTTTTTCCGACAGGTTCGAGGTGGATAAAGCAAGCCCTCGCATAGAGGTGTTAATCAAGGAGGTATAAGCGGTGGCTAAGGAGGGAATCCCAAGTTTTCTCTTAGACTGTCGCACTAACGATAATATCTCTGAAATTGAAGCGGAATATGGAGTGAAAGGGTTTGCAGTGGTAGTCCGGCTCTGGCAGAAGATATACGCCGAGAAGGGTTACTACTGTGAATGGGTTGAAAGAAGTCCGCTACTGTTTTTGTCGAATTGGTTCGGGGGGAACAGCGGTGTGACCGTCAGTTTAATAAATGAGATAGTAAATAGGTGCTTAAAAAACGGCATATTTGATGCCGGGATGCATGAGGACTACTCCATCCTCACATCATCAAGGATACAGGAACAGTACTTCGGAGCAGCGAGAAGGCGCGAAGAAATCCTTGTACAAAAAGAGTACCTCTTGGTTAGTGTTGACAAAATTAAGGGTATTGTATACAAAAACGATGTTTCTACATACAGAAATCAAAAAAATGTATGCAGAAATGGCATAAGGGAAGGTAAGGTAAGTAAAGGTAATGATAAAAACAATATGTGCAAAGCTGAAGCTTTGGCACTTTTTGAGAGACTCTGGAAGCTGTATCCGGTCAAGAGGGGAAAGGCGCAGGTATCAATCACGCAAAAAATAAAGCTGCTTGGGATTGGCTACGATGAAATGTCGAGGGCTATAGAACGATACAAGCAGTATGTTGAGAGTGTTGACTACCTGTCTCACCAAAATGGCAGCACGTTCTTTAACAAGGGATATGTAGATTACCTGGATGCAAATTACACAAAACCCGCGGTCAAGAATAAAAAGCCCAGGAACAGCTTTAACAATATCCCCAAACGGGAATATGATTTTGAAGATTTGGAAAGGCGGCTGCTGAGCGCAGAAGGACGATAAATTATTTTGACGCGGAATGAGAGGGGAAGAGAAATGAATTCAACGCAAAAGCGGCGGAAAGAAGAGGGGATATGTTTACGCTGCGGAAAAGAAAAAGCAGATGGGAGACATACTCTTTGCAGAATGTGCCTGGAAAGAAAGAGACAGGAGCATAAAGCTGAGTATGAATTTTTGAAAGGGCTAGGCATATGTGCAGGATGCAGGAAGAATGCGGCATTACCAGGAAAGACACTGTGCCTCATATGCAGGGAAAAATCATTGGAGAAATCCAGTCGCAGATATGCATTGGCACGTGAAAGGAGTAAAAGCGCTGCACAAACGGAGGAAACAGATGAATAAAAGATGCTTATGGTGTATCCACGACGTAGCCTGGACAGAGAACGAAAAAGGGAAGAAACTGCGCGTCTGCGCGAACAGGGCAAGCGGGAAGTTCAAGCAGGAACTTGATGTACTGGAGGACGGGTGTGAGGGATTCGAGGAAGAGAAGCCCAGGAAAAGCCAGGCTGACAGTGTTTAACAGAAGGACAAGGAGAAATGAGTAAATATGATTCCATGCCACAGGAACTGAAGGATTATGCAAACAAACGGATTGAGGAAAGCGGGATTGTAATGGTTCCGGGGCATTATCCGGTATTTAAGAGCAAAGAGCATGTTGATAAATGGATTGAAATGAGTCAGAAAGCATTTGACATGTATTTTGAAGGGGCTGGTTAGGATGTATTTTTACAGTTTGTTTGATAAGGAGTTAAGGAGGATAGGGAAGTGAAAAGATGTAAGGGCTATGTTGGAGTGGCATGCGTTGATGGAACATGCCCAAAGGCAAATGCAGAGGAATACGCAGAAAGGTGTATGGAGGTAATAAGCAACTGTGATGATTGCTTTTATTACAAGGGGTGTGAAGATTGCGCTTTATCTGGTACTGAATATTGTGATAAAAGTAACACTGAATAACTTGGTACAAATCATCCCCCTAAATGCCCCCAATATACTTGGGGAATTTAGGGGGATTGTGGATGGAAAGGGAAAATGAGACTGATTGATGCAGATAAAATTGACTTTGGAAAGGTTTTTATAGGTGCTTCTGATTTTGCGAAAGATACAAGAGAAGTGGCACAGAAGCTGATTGACGAACAGCCTACCGCCTATGACGTGGATAAGGTTGTGAAACGGTTGGAAGATATGAAATATGTGATGATGGGTAATTACGGCGTGAGAAGAGAAGTAGTCAGCTTTGATGATTTGATTGAAATCGTAAAATCCGGCGGAATTGAATGAAATCGGTGAGTGTATGGGCAAAACGGACAGGTTCGCGCCGATGCAGAAAGGAGACAGGAAAAACATGCACACGAAAAGAAACCCGTATATAGACCAGGCGAAGCACTGCATAGGGCTAGACAGGAAGAAACCATACATCCGGCACGGGAAGAGGTTTTACCGCCCATACCGTAATTATTTTGCCACCGGCAGGGATTACGAGATTTGGGAAGTGATGGAGTCTGCCGGGCAAACAGCTTGGGATACATATCTATGACGAGGGAGAAGATACATGACGGCAGAACAAAAACGCCAGGCGGCCGCAAGGAAGGACGCTGCCGCCCTGCGTAACATACCACGGATGGCATACTGGCACATGGCGCACAGGCCGTACCGGATAAAGGGAGAGTGCAGCCGCAGGGAGGACAGGGCGTGAAACAGCAGGAAGGGAGGCAGCAATGACAGAAAAAGAATTTTTGCAGATAGGGAAGAATAACCGCAGGCTGAAGCAGCTTCAGGAAAAATATAAGGAGCTGAAATATGACGACGGAACCAGCATCAAGCCACAGGATGGGATGCCCCATGCGCACAGTACGTTTAATACTTCCATGAGTTCCGTTGAGGAAGCATGTGATATAGAACTGGAGTATAAAGAACTATATTACTGGAATACACGGTTAATACAACACGCCAGGGCATACATAGAAGCAATACCGGATTGGGTTATTCGCCTTGTATTGACACTAAGATATATCAACTGCCTTCCTGAGTATGAAGTAGCAGCAGCGATAGGAATAACCGAACAGGAGTGCAGGAGGATTCTGGTCGTACATTTCAACAATGTGTTCTAAATATTCTAAATGTTATAAAACGCTTGACATTTGAAGGTATTGACTGTTATACTCAAAGAGTCGAAGTATATAAAGAATTGAAACGTCCTGTAGAGATACAGGGCGTTTTGCTATGCAGAAAGAAGGTGTTGCAGGATGGCAAAAAAACTAACAGAAAAACAGAAACGTTTTGTAGAGGAATATCTGATTGACCTGAATGCGACACAGGCTGCAATCAGGGCGGGGTATTCCCCAAAGACAGCTTATAGTCAAGGACAGCGGATGTTGAAAAATGTTGAAACTAAAACCTATATTGATGAACAGCTTGAGCGGATTCACAGCGAAAAGACCGCTGACGCTCAGGAAGTTCTTGAATATCTTACCGCCGTTATGAGGGGAAAACATAAGGAGCAAATCTTGCAGCTTATAGGTGATGGCGTGCAGGAAATCACTGATATTGATGTTTCGGCAAAAGAACGCTTGAAGGCGGCTGAATTGATCGGTAAGCGGTACGGTATGTTCAAAGATAATGTAAGTGTTGACCTTGAACCCGTGGTTATTGTGAATGACCTGAAAGAATAAGCAGTGATTGTATGAAAGTATCATTGCAAGAAATTGTTGGTAAAAACTATGCTGATTTTTGGAATACCCGGAAAAGATACCGTGTTTGTAAGGGGAGCCGCGGTTCAAAGAAAAGTAAGACAACTGCTTTGAACATGATTCATCGCTTATTTGAATACCCGGAGAGCAACGGGCTATGTGTTCGCCGCTATTCAAACACTTTGCGGGATTCCGTGTACAGCGATCTGAAATGGGCGATTCACCGTCTGGGACTTGATGGTTATTTTGAGTGTACCGTTTCCCCTATGCAGATAACCCGAATTGATACAGGGCAAAAGATTCTGTTCCGTGGGCTGGATGATGGCTTGAAAATCACTTCCATTTCGGTCGATAAAGGCGTGTTGTGTTTTGTCTGGATTGAGGAAGCCTATGAAATCACAAATGAGGATGATTTCAACAAACTTGATATGTCAATCCGCGGCGAAGTACCGGAAGGTTATTTCAAGCAAATAACCCTGACTTTTAACCCGTGGAGCGCTACTAGCTGGCTGAAAGCGCGGTTCTTTGACACGCCCGATGAAGATACCTTTGTAAAAACCACTACATGGCAATGTAATGAATGGCTGGATGAGGCTGACCGCAGCATATTTCTGAAAATGCAGAAGAATAACCCCCGCAGGTACCGCATCGAGGGTGAAGGCGAATGGGGCATTGCAGAAGGGCTGATTTACACCAATGTTGTATATGAAGAATTTGATGTTGATAAAATTCGGGCAATTCCCGGTATAAAATCGGCATTTAATCTTGATTTCGGGTTCACTGATCCAAATGCTTTTGTGTGTGAAATGGTGGATAACGCTGCAATGCGAATCTACATCTTTGATGAGTGGTACAAAACAGGCGTTACCAACAAAATCATAGCTGGGCAGATTAAGAAAATGGGCTATGGCGGACAGAAGGTGATTTGTGATAATGCAGAGCCGAAAAGCATTGCTGAATTGCAGGACGAAGGTATCAAAGCAGAGCCTTCCAGAAAGGGCAAAGACAGTGTAAACCACGGTATTCAGCTCATACAGAATTATCAGATTGTGGTTCATCCAGGAAGATGCCCCGAGTTCAAAAAAGAAATTGAAAACTACTGCTGGGGCAAGGATAAGGATGGGAAACCGACAGGGAAACCAGATCATGAATTTTCACATGGTATGGATTCTATGCGGTATGGCGTAACGAAACTTTTATTGCCAGATGCATTTAGCTTTGACTAAAAATATCACATTTTGCAAGACGATAGAAAATGGTGAGAAAATTGAACTTGTTTAGGAGAATACGAAGTAGGATTAGTGATGTTATGAAATATGGATATAAAGGGAGTTATTATAAAAATCTTATAAAACCTGATTTGGGAAATAAAGAAATCCTTGAACGTATGGTTATTAACTGGAAAGGAAGCCCGGAACGCATTATGCAAATTAAGGGGCAGTTATATTACGGGAACGAACATGATATTCTTACACGTAAACGGACAATGATCGGAGAGAATGGCAAACTGCAAATCGTTGAAAATCTTCCGAATAACCGATTGATTGATAACCAGTATGCTAAGATGGTGAACCAGAAGGCAAATTACCTTTTAGGGAAGCCTTTTGCCATAGATGGGAAAAATGAGCTTTACACGGCGCTTCTGAAACAGGTGTTCAATAAAAAGTTTATGAAAACATTGAAGAATGGTGGCAAAGCAGCTTTGAACCACGGTATTTCATGGCTTTATCCATATTACACGAAAGAGGGGGAGTTTTCTTTCAGGCTATTTCCGGGGTATGAAATATTTCCTGTTTGGGAGGATAGCGAACACACTATTTTAGCGGGTGCAATTAGGCTTTACCTGGTGGCTGGATATGATGGCATCAAGCCGACGCTCATTGAAAAAGTTGAAGTATTCGATATGCAAGGGATTCATTGCTATATCCTCGATGGCAATGTTCTGATTCCTGATTTAACCGTGGAAGAACAGGATTGTGCTTACGTGACGGCGGACGGCAAGCCTTTGAATTGGGCGAAAATCCCCCTGATTCCTTTGAAGTACAATGAACAGGAAATACCACTGATTAAGAAAGTAAAATCCCTTCAGGACGGTATCAATGTTATGCTCTCGGATTTTGAAAACAATATGCAGGAAGATGCCCGGAACACAATTCTTGTTCTGAAAAACTATGATGGTACGAATTTAGGGGAGTTCAGAAAAAATCTTGCAACTTTCGGCGCGGTGAAAGTCCGCTATGACGGAGAGACTAAAGGCGGGGTTGAAACACTGGAGATTACTGTAAATGCAGAAAACTACAAGGCTATTTTGGAAATCTTCAAAAAAGCCCTGATTGAAAACGCTATGGGCTATGATGCAAAGGATGATAGGCTTTCCGGAAACCCTAATCAGATGAACATTCAATCAATGTATTCCGACATTGATCTTGATGCTAACGATATGGAAACCGAACTACAAGCTGCATTTGAGGAAATTCTTTGGTTTGTCAATGCCCATCTTGTAAATACCGGAAGGGGCAATTTTGAGAATGAGGAAGTAACTATTATTTTCAACCGGGATATTCTTATCAATGAAAGTGAAGCCATCGCAAATTGTTCCGCTTCCGTTGGTATTCTTTCGGATGAGACAATCATTGGTATGCACCCGTGGATTGATGATCCACAGCGGGAACTTGACCGTTTGGAGAAACAGAAGGAAGAAGAACAGGCTGAAATCGGACGCCAGCAGGAACAGGAATATAATCCCTTCGGACAGCGACCCGGCAATCAGCCGCCAAAGGGCAAGGACGGTGATGTAAATGAAGAATAGCGACTATTGGAAACTACGTTTTGAACAGCTTGAAGCTGCCCAAAACGAGCAAGGCGTAGCCACCGTTGCTGAAATAGAAAGGCAGTATAAAGAAGCCCAAAAGCAGATTGAAGGGCAGATTGCCCGGTGGTATCAGCGGCTTGCCGATAACAATGAGATTACCCTTGCAGAAGCTCGCCAATATCTGAAAGGCGCAGCCCTGAAAGAATTCAAGTGGGATGTTCAGGACTATATCAAATACGGGAAAGAAAATGCTTTAACAGGCAGATGGATGAAGGAATTGGAAAATGCTTCTGCAAAGTACCATATCACAAAGCTGGAAGCCCTGAAAATTCAGACACAGCAAAGCCTTGAAGCTATGTTTTCAAAACAGGTTGGGACAGTGACCGGGGCAATGGGTAATTTATTTAAAAGCGGCTACTACCATACCGCATACGAACTTCAGAAGGGGTTCAATATTGGCTGGGATATTGCAGGACTGGATCAGTCACAGATTGAAAAGGTGCTTGCTAAACCGTGGGCGGTGGATGGGAAGAACTTTTCTGAAAGGATTTGGGGCAATAAGCAAAAGCTGATTTCAGAAATTCACAGTGAACTTACCCAAAATATCATGTTGGGAGCTGACCCACAAAAGGCGATTGATTCCCTTGCGAAGAAGATGAATACTTCCCGGTATAACGCAGGAAGGCTGATAATGACGGAAGAAGCCTATTTCAGCTCAGCGGCACAGAGGGATTGCTTTGAAGAATTGGGGGTTGAACAGTTTGAAATTGTTGCAACCCTTGATTCCCACACTTCCGATATATGCCGCAGCCTTGACGGAAAGCATTTTCTCATGAAAGAGTATCAACCGGGAGTTACCGCCCCGCCCCTTCATGTGTTTTGCCGTTCAACCACAGTTCCCTATTTTGATGAAGATTTCGGGGGTATTGGGAAACGGGCAGCAAGGGATGAAGAAACGGGTAAGACCTACTATGTCCCGGATGATATGGATTACCGGGAATGGGAGGAGAAATTTGTAGAGAAGAAAAGTGAAAAAGAGAAAACTAATTATTTAGTCAGGAACCATACGCCCGGACAGAGCATCACAAAGGAGCGGATGACCGTAAATAAGGTGATATTTTCTATGCCTGAAAAGGTACAAAAAGCGCTAAATAATGGGATAATTATTGATATTGGAAAAGAAGGGGCTAGTCAATATGACTATTTCCATGATATACTATACGTAGCAAGAGGCGCAGACGAAACAGAAATTATCCATGAAATTGGACATATGGTGGAGAGTAAATTACTAGATTCTGCCAAAGTAGAAAGGCTCAAAGCGGGATTTTTAAAAAATGTTTCTCTTGATAAATTTGTGCAGGAGACTTACTACGATGCAAGTGGAAATCCTGTAGAGATATTTTTGTTAAAAGATGCCAGGTTTGTATCGGATTATCAAGGAAGGTTATACGTATCAGATTGGTCAGGCATTTATGATGAAGGCTGGAATGTCAGAGCTGAGATATTGCAGGAATTTGTGTCGGAGGCATTTAGGGAATATATTCAAAACCCAAGAAGAATGGAGAAAGAGTTTCCAGAATTTTATCAACTGATAAGGGAGGGCTTGGAATGACCCAGAAAGAGAGACTGCTTCAAATGAAAACGTATGAAGAGTTCAATCGAAACAGGGAAGTGTTTAAAGGGATGAAACCAGATAAGGACATTATAGAGCACTTATCAAAAATAACCCCCAAGTCGCCTAACCCGCAAGAAGAACTATATACGACTCCCAGGAATCGTGGTGAAGGCATTTAATTTAATAAACAATTAAAATTGTATTAAATCTTGGAATATTTTGAGACGAGACTGCAGTTTTGTTATGGGTACTTTTGGAAGGAAATTTTCGGAAGTGCTTTTTTTGTGCGGATTTTAGAAAAAAGGGGGGTGGTTTCCCAATAATGAGTTAAATAGCAGTTTCGTCTTTTAAGCGTTGCAGACGGTAAAGAACAAGGTCAAATTTCGTGGTTCGTTACCCACGGTAAAAAACGGAAAATTTGAAAGGAAGGTAAGCATAATGAACAAAGAAGAATTGATTGCAATGGGATTGACAGAGGAACAGGCGAAGAAGGTGATGGATTCCCTTGATGGAAACTTTGTCACAAAGGCAAGGTTTAACGAGGTAAACGAGGAAAACAAAACCTTGAAAAAGTCTGTTTCGGACAGGGATAAACAGCTTGAGGATTTGAAGAAATCCAGCGGTGATAATACGGCGCTGCAACAGCAGATTTCCGATTTGCAGAAGCAGAACGCCGATCAGCAGAAAGCCCATGATGAAGAACTGGCAAAGCTGAAGCTGGATAACGCTGTTGAAATCGCCCTTTCTGGTGCAAAGGCAAAGAACGGAAAAGCGGTCAAGGCTATGCTGGATATGTCAAAGGTGAAAATGGGTGAGGATGGTAAACTTTCTGGTTTTGATGAGCAGCTGGAAGCTTTGAAGAAGTCTGACGCGTATATGTTTGACGCGCAGGGGCAGGCACAACAGCAGTTCACAGGCTTTCAGCCGGGAGCTTCTTCTGCTGTTCCCAATTCCACGGCAGCGGGATATGAAGCCCGCCTTGCGGATGCACGCAAGAACAACAACCAATTAGAGGTTATTAAAATCAAGCAGGAAGCCGCCGCAGAAGGCGTTGTCTTGATGTGAAAATTACAATGAAAGGTTAAATAAGGTGAAATAATATGCCAGAGGTAACAGGTATTGGTACTACTTGGAACTTGCCCAATTATGCGGGTGAACTTTTTACGGCTGACCCTACCCAAACTCCGTTTCTTTCCATGATCGGTGGGCTTACGGGCGGCAAACAGACTGATAATTTTGAATTCCCTACTGCTGTCCTTTATGATTTCCCAGAACCAGAACAGCCAGAGATTTCCGAAAGTGCTTCCGCAACGGCTCCGGCAGCAAGCCATATCGCAAGGACGCAGGAAAAGAATGTTGTCCAGATTCACCAGGAAGTGATTGACCTGACTTATGCAAAACAGAGCAATTCTGGTAGAATGTCCGGGCTGAACACGGCGGGGCAGAATCCTAACCCGGCGGATGAAAAAGCATGGCAGATACAGCAGAAACTGATTAAAATTGCTCGTGATGTGGAGTATTCTTTTATTTGCGGTAAGTATCAGGTTTCAACAGCGGCGAATGTTGCAAACAAAACCCGTGGTATGCTGGAACTTTGCACTTCCGACACGGGAACTTCCATTGGTGCCGCTGATGTAGCTTTGAACAAGGCTTTACTAGATCAACTTTTCCGTGAAATGGCTGATAACGGGGCTTATTTTGGCAAGATGGTTCTGCTTTGTGGTGCGTATCAGAAACAGATGATTACCAATCTTTACGCTGATCAGTTTAAAGCGAATATGCAGACTACACAAAATGTAGGCGGTATGAATATCACAGAGATTGAAACTGACTTCTTTAAAATGGGGGTCGTGTGGGATCGCTTCATGCCGAATGATTCTATTCTAGTTGCGGATATGGCGCATATCGCCCCGGTATTCCAGGCAGTTCCCGGAAAGGGCGTACTGTTTCAGGAAGATTTGGCAAAAACGGGTGCTTCCGACAAGGTGCAGATTTACGGGCAGATCGGGCTCGCACATGGTCCGGCTTTCCTCCACGGTGCCATTACTGGATTAAAAGCAGCCGCAGCGTAAAGAAAGGATAAGGTGATTGCATGTTCAAAATAACAAAGAAACCGAAAACTCCTAACATCATTTGGGATGGTTCCAGCAATCTCCCCCTTTGCAGATTTGTAAAGGGGGAGATTGAAACTAATGATGAAGCCCTTGCTTCCAAACTGAAAGATTTGGGGCACACGATTGAAGGGGAAGCTGATGAAGAACCCCTTGATGAAATGAAGGCTGATGAACTGAAAGCCTATGCTGCGGAACACAACATTGATTTGAGTGGGGCTAAATCGAAAGTTGATATTCTGAAAGTCATTCAGGAAGCAAGGACAGAAGGGTAAGGCGGTGATCCAATGCTGGAAATGGTAAAAGAACGGCTGAAATCGTTTGGGTATGAGTTGCAGGTAGGGGATGAATTCGCCCTTGCCTTTTCAATCCAGAAAGTGGAAAACACCATAAAGAACGATTGCAACACGCTTTCTGTACCTGATGGTTTAGTAAATATCGCTGTTGATATGGCGGTAGGCGAATTCCTGACGGCAAAGAAAACTTTTTCGCCGGATAGCATTGCAGGGCTTGATTTAGATATGGCGGTAAAGCAGATACAGACAGGCGACACCAACACCGTATTTGCAACCGGGGAAGGGAGTTTGACCGCTGAACAGAGGTTGAACGCTTTCTTGAACTATCTTCTGACTTACGGAAGGGATGAATTTTCGTGTTACCGAAAAATCAGGTGGTGAAGCTGACCGCCGCACAAAAAGCGGTAAGGAAAGCGATTGAAAGCACCTATTCAGGTGTTTGCACCATTATTGAACGCCGGGATGTGCGGGATGAAAAAACCAAAATCACCCGGAAGAATGAAGAAGTTCCCGTTGTCGAAAATCAGCCTTGCAAGCTATCCTTTGAAAAATTGAACGCCGTTGTTCAAACTGACATGGCGGCAAAGCAGACACAAGGTACAAAGCTATTCATAGCACCGGAAATCAAAGTAAAACCTGGTTCAAAAATCGTTGTGGAACAAAACGGCGTAACAACCGAATATTCCGCAAGTGGTGTTCCCGCCATTTATCTATCCCATGCGGAAATCATGCTTGAACTATTCGAGGGGTGGGCGTAATGGCAAATATGGGTGGGTTTTCGGTTGCAGGAATGAAGAAACTTCAAAAGCAGTTGAACAAAATTCAGCAAGGGAATGTTGAAGTCTTCATTGATGCTTGCGCAAAGGAACTTGCCGCCCGCCTATTGGCAAAAGTTATCAAGCGTACACCCGTGGGGCAATACCCCGCAAGTTCAGGTAAAAAAGGCGGTACACTTCGCCGCGGATGGACTTCACAGAAATCCGGATCTGGTTCAGAAGGGCTGAAAACAAGCGGTGCAAAGGGGTATGTTGACAGCCTGAAAATAAACCATTATGGAAACACCCTTGTCATTGAAATAGTGAACCCGGTTGAATATGCTTCCTATGTGGAGTACGGACACCGGACAGCCAATCATAAAGGGTGGGTTCGAGGGCAGTTCATGCTTACGATTTCAGAACAGGAAATACAGAATATAGCCCCGAAGGTGCTTGAAAACAAAATCAAAAAGTTTTTAGGGGAGTGCGTGAAATGATAAATTCTATAATAGCATCCATCAGCATTTCCTTAAATGCTGAATTTGGTGATGAATACACCACTTATACAGAATCAGTTGAACAGGGTTTGAAGGAACCTTGTTTTTTTCTGTCCTGTATAAACCCCGCAACCCGGGTATTTTTTGGAAAACGGTATTTCAGGGAAAACCAATTTTGCATACAATTCTTTCCAGATGGCAAAGACCGAGCAAAAGAAGAATGTAATGCAGTTGCCGAAAGGCTTTTTTTGTGCCTTGAATATATCACTGTTGGCGATGATTTAATGCGGGGTGCAAAAATGAAATATGAAGTAGTAGATAGTGTTCTGAATTTTTTTGTGAATTATGATTTATTCGTTTACAAGATGACTGATTCTAATGTCATGGAAGAAATTTCAGCAGATGTTATTGCGGAAAGACAGGAGGTATAAATGACGGTAAAAAAGACAGCTCCCCCGGCGATAAATGAACAGGGGAAAGTTGAAAGTTTATTTTCAAAACAACAGCTACTTACGGCTGAACGCTTTCAACACAGGAAGGATATTGTAAATGCCCTTCTTTCTGCAGACAGGCAGTATACGGTGCAGGAAGTAGAAAAGATGGTTGAAAAATATATGAAAGGACAGGTGAGGTAGGATGGCTTTAGGCGGAGGGGTTTTTATTGCCCAGAATAAAGAACTGCCGGGGACATATATTAATTTTATTTCAGCAGCCTCCGCAACTGCCGCCCTTTCCGGGAGGGGGATTGCTACAATGCCCCTGGAACTGGATTGGGGGCGTGACGGGGAAGTGTTTGAAGTAACTATTAAAGATTTTCTGGAGGATAGCTTGAAAATCTTCGGATATACTTATGACCATGACAGATTAAAGGGACTTCGCGATCTGTTTCTGAATACGCAAACCCTCTATGCATATAAACTGACTTCAGGAGGGATAAAAGCGGAAAATGATTTTGCAGAAGCATTGTATAGCGGCATCCGCGGGAATGATTTGAAAATTGCCATCCAGAAGAATGTTGATGATGAAACCCTGTTTGACGTAAAAACGATTTTTGATACAGCAGTTGTGGATGAGCAGACAGTAAAAACGGCAGATGAACTTGCCACAAATGATTTTGTGTCATTTAAGGCATCGGCTGCTTTGTCAGTAACGGCGGCATCGCCCCTTTCTGGCGGAGAAAATGGGACAGTTGATGGGGCTGCTTACCAGGATTATTTGGATAAGATTGAAGCTTACACATACAACACAATGGGCGCCGTAGTAACGGACGATGCTACAAAGGGGCTGTTTGATTCTTTTGTAAAACGTTTGCGTGATGAAATGGGGATTAAGTTCCAGCTTGTACTTTATAACAAGGCGGCTGATTATTATGGGATTATCAGTGTGAAGAATAAAGTACTTGATAAGGGCTGGAGCGAAGCAAGCCTTGTTTATTGGGTTACAGGAGTTTCAGCCGGGTGCGCGGTAAACAGGAGTAACCAGAACAGGGTTTATGATGGTGAATTCAACATCGATGCAGACTACACACAGAATGAACTGAAAAAAGCTATCCGGTCAGGGGAATTTGCGTTGCATAAGGTCGGTTCTGATATCCGTGTATTAGAAGATATCAACACAATGGTTACTGCCTCCGATACGCAGGGTGATATTTTCAAGGATAACCAGACCGTGCGCGTGATGGATCAAATCGCAAATGATATTGCGGTTTTGTTCAACACAAAGTATTTAGGCGTTGTCCCAAATGATGCAGCGGGAAGAATTTCCCTTTGGTCGGATATTGTGAAGCACCATGAACAGTTACAGGAAATCAGGGCGATTGAAAATTTTTCAGATTCTGATGTGACTATTGAACAGGGAGATACAAAGAAATCTATTGTAGTTACTGACCTTGTAACGGTTATAAATGCGATGAGCAAATTATATATGACCGTTACAGTGGCATAAGGAAGGGGATGGGACAGAATGAACGGCAATGTAGTTATGAAAGCCAAAGACACAGTATTTGCGGCTCTGGCTGAATGCTTCGTGATTATCGGGACGAATCGCTATAACTTCATGCAAGCTATCAATCTTGAAGCAAAATTTGAGAAAACGAAAACGGAGGTTCCGATTCTCGGAAAAACGGGTAAGGGCAACAAAGCTACGGGATGGAAGGGGACGGGCAGCGCAACCTTCCATTACAACACTTCTATTTTTCGCCAAATGATGCTTGATTATAAGGACACAGGGAAGGATACTTATTTTGAAATACAGATCTCAAATGAGGACAGCACATCTGCCGCAGGGCGCCAGACAATCGTCTTAATGGATTGTAACATTGACGGTGGCATCCTGGCAAAATTTGACGCTGACGGCGAATACCTTGATGAAGATATGGATTTTACATTTGAGGATTTTAAGATGCCGGAAAAGTTCAAGGACTTGGATGGTTTCGTTACAAAATAAAAATTAACGGAAAGAGTGACCCCCACTTTTGTGTGGCTTATAAGCCCGTATAAGTGGGGTTGCATATTCCAATATAAATAATGAAAGGAATAATATAAAATGTCTAAATTCGCTAAATTTATGAAAAGCAATAAAACTGTAAAAGAGAATGAGTTGCACCCGGTTACAAAATCCCTTTGCGATGAAAAGGGAATCCCTCTTAACTGGGAGTTCCGGCACATCACATCAAAAGAGAATGAGGAAATCAGGGAAGGCTGTACGGTAGACCTTCCGGTAACAGGGAAACCGAACGTATACCGCCCGAAGCTGAAATCAAGCCTCTATATCCGCAGGATGATAGCAGCTTCCATTGTCGTGCCGGATTTATTTAATGCCGATTTGCAGGATTCTTATGGTGTGAAAACGCCCGAGGATTTGCTCGTGGAAATGGTCGATGATCCAGGGGAATACAATGACCTCGCTGCCTATGTGCAGAAGTTCCAGGGGTTTGATGTATCCTTTGAAGATAAGGTGGATGAAGCAAAAAACTAATAGAAGAAGGGGATTGGGAAGCGAATTATGCTTACTATGCCCTTCTGAAACTCCACATTTTACCTTCTGTATTCCTCGGGATGGATGAAGAGGAAAAAGCTTTTGTTGTAGCTTCCATTAAAGTAAAAATCCAGAATGATAAAAAGAGGGAAAAGGAAATTGAGCGGAAGTCCAAGAAGAAAGGCAGGTAATTTATATGTCTACAATCAGAACGGCGATTGAACTACAGGATAATTTCACAGGGATTCTGTACCAGGTTATCAATTCCGTAAACTTGGGGCTTTCCGCAATGGAAGATTTGCACCAGACGATGAACGCCCCTGTTGATACAGCTTCCATTGAGGCGGCGAGGGATTCCATCAACCAGGCTGCTATTGCAGTCCAGCAACTGGATGCAGCAATGCAAGGGATTGAAACCCCGGAAACACAAACGCCTACCGCCCCGCAGAGTTCAGCCCCGGTTGTGCTTCCCGTGCAGCCAGATGCGCCTGATCCTTTGGTGGAGCAGCCACCGCCTGTTGATGTGCCGATTGAACCGGAACAGCCAGAACCCGTGGAAGTCCCGGTTCATTGGCAATCGGACAGCTTGGAGGTTTTCACAAATTCGGGCGTGGAACGGTTCGAACAAGAAGTTCAAAGCGCAAACAATATGTTGAACATTTTGAACCAAACACAAAGCAGGATCGCGGCAACAGCGGCACAAACTGATTTGTTCCCGGCAAATGCTGCTGCTGACATGAACAATATGCAAAACCGCCTGCAAGCGGTCCAGCAGCGTATTCAGATAATCGAAAACAACCCCTTGAATATGGGTACAGATACTGCAAATGCAGAATTGGAACAGTTGCGTGGGCAGTTAGATCAGGCAATTCAAGAACAGCAGAATTTGAACCGTGCAGTTGGCAATATGGACGTCCAGGCGGCAAATGAAGCCTATTTGCGGTTATCGCAGATAGTAGGCAGCACTGAAAGATATATCCGTGACAATGTTGACGAACAAGGGCGGTTCAACCACGAAATCGAAGAAGGCACGGATGGAGCTAATGAACTAATGCAGACAATCAAGGGTGCGGTTGCCCCATACGCCACAATCCAAACCGTTTCAGCGGCGTTGAATTTGTCGGATCAGCTTACTTCCACAACTGCTCGCTTGAACTTGATGAATGACGGATTACAAACCACGCAGGACTTACAGAACATGATTTTCCTTTCAGCGGAACGGGCAAGGGGAAGTTATCAGGCAACCGCTGATGCTGTTTCCAAGCTTGGGCTTATGGCGGGTGATGCGTTTGGCAGTTCAGAAGAAATAATCGCTTTCATGGAACAGGTGAATAAGCAGTTCAGGATTGCTGGAACGGAAGCGGCAGGCATTGATGCCGCTATGTTACAGCTTACACAGGTAATGGGTTCAGGTGTTCTTCGCGGCGAGGAATACAACAGTATTTTGGAGCAGGCCCCAAATATCATTCAGGCGATTGCTGACTATATGGAAGTACCAAAAGGACAATTAAAGGATATGGCGGCGGAAGGGCAGATTACAGCAGATATAGTAAAAGCGGCTATGTTTGCGGCAGCTGATGAAACGAATGCAAAGTTTGAGAGTATGCCAAAAACATTTTCACAGATTTGGACTTCCTTTCAGAATAATGCGTTGATGGCGTTCCGGCCCGTTCTCCAAAGAATGAATGAAATTGCAAACAGTGAAGCATTCCAAGAATTTGTAAATGGTGCAATTGAAACCCTTTCAGTGGTGTCGGGCATTACACTTGAAATCCTTGATCTGCTTGCCGCTAGTGCGCAGCTTATAGCTGATAACTGGTCGTGGTTATCCCCTATCATTTACGGCGTAGCCGGGGCTTTGGCGGTTTACTATGGTGCGCAGGTGATAGCAAATACTATTAGCACGATTAGTAAAGGGGTTCATGTTGCAACGGCCGTCGCACAGATGGTTCATGCAGCGGCGACAGGCACTTTAACTGGCGCGACTGCGGCAGAAATTGCAGCACAGAACGGGTTGAATGCGGCGCTGCTTGCCTGCCCTATCATGTGGATAATTATTTTGATAATAGCCCTTGTTGCTTTGTTTTACGCAGCAGTAGGGGCGATAAATAAGTTTGCCGGGACATCCATTTCTGCAACGGGTGTTATTTGTGGCGCATTTATGGTAGGGGCGGTTGCCCGCCTGTTTTTTGATTTGGTTGACACGGTGCTTTCGTTGCTCCAGTCACTGGCTAATGCAATTGACACTATTTTCGGTTCGAATCTTGCCGGGAGTGTCCAGGGGTGGCGCGATTCACTTGGCGGCTGGGTAGATTCTACTTTCGGCAAGGGCGAGGAAGTCATGGAAAAGGTAGATCCTAAATCCATGCACCTGAAACGGTTTGAATACGGTTCCGCCTGGGATGCTGGGTATAAATTCGGTCAGGGTATAGATGAAAGTATTGCGAATTTTAATCCAGCATCTTTATTTGATACGAACATACCGGATGCGGGTAATTATAGTGATTTGAGCAATTATGGAGGTGCGCTTACTAATATTGGGAACGGCGTGGACGATATTTCTGGGAACACAGGGAAAATCGCCAACAGCGTGGAAATTTCGAATGAGGAATTAAAATATTTGCGCGATATCGCAGAAAGGGATGTAGTGAACAGATTTACAACTGCATCCATTAAGGTAGATATGACGAACCACAATACAATTAATAATGAAATGGATTTGGACGGCGTAACGGAACATTTAAGGACGACGATTGAAGAACAGATGAACGCAACAGCAGAGGGGGTGCATTAATGCCATATTATATGTACATTACAGACTCAAAGAAAAATGTAGTCGCTTTCCCAGTAGCTCCGGCGAAACTCAGCATTAAGATCAATAACCAGAATAAGACACTCACCCTCATAAATGGGGGTGAAGTCAACTTAATAAAATCCCCAGGGCTTACGGATATAGCTATTGACGAACTGCTTCTTCCGGCTGTGCAGAAGTACCCTTTTGCAGTATATGAAAATGGTTTCCAGAACGCGAAGTATTACCTTAAAAAACTAGAAAAATGGAAGAAGTCAAAAAAGCCAGTGACATTTACGATGTCAAGGACAACCCCGGATGACAGGAATCTCCTTTGGGATACGGCGATGGATGTGACGATAGAGAGCTATGAAATTATAGAGGATGCAGTAAAGTATGGGCTTGATGTGGCAGTTAAGCTCAGGATGAAGGAATACAGGAGCTGGGGCGCAAAGAAAACGAGGAAAACGAAGCAGAAGGCAAAGACCTATACGGTAAAAAAGAAAGATACCCTGCTCAAAATTGCAAGGAAGCAGTTGGGGGATGGCTCAAAGCGGAAAAGCATTTATAAGAAGAACAAAAAAGTAATTGAACAGGCAGCAAAAAAACACGGAAGGAAATCTTCTTCAAAGGGCCGCTTTTTATACGCTGGGACGAAATTGAAACTGCCAAAGTAGGAGGAAGGCATGGCAAAAGATATTGTAGATATAGCATTGGGCGAGGTAGGGTATGCCGAGACAGGAAACAACCTGACAAAATACGGCCAGTGGATGTGTATGAATGGATATGCATGGTGCCATATGTTTGTATCATGGTGTGCGGCGCAAGCGGGTGAAGCTTCTGCGGTACCTTACACTGCATCTTGTTCTACAGGTATAAGCTGGTTCAGCGGTAGAGGGCTTTACAAGCTGAAAGGGCAGTACACACCCAAAAGGGGCGATATTATTTACTTCGGGGGGACGCATGTCGGCATTGTAGAAAGGTCTGAAGGGGGCACGGTTTATACTGTCGAAGGGAATAGTTCAGATCGGGTAGCACGGAGAAGCTATTCCCTGAATGATGGAAAAATTACTGGTTATGGCGTACCACAATATTCAAGCCTGAACAGGGTGAACGGGTATAGCGGTTCAACAGGCAATACAGGCAGTTTAGGGAACGTAAGTGGTTCAGGCAGTTCAGGTAGCCAGACAGGGAATGCCAAGAAGGTAAAAAAGACATCAGCCGAGGAACTCGCCTACTTGCGGAAAATCCTTGAAAAGAAAAAGAAAACCCC
>OFGX01000864.1_pt1 | contig 20592 bp, 15 predicted proteins | sample 1521831 | NCBI WGS metagenome assembly OFGX01 (sample SAMEA3504080, study PRJEB24116) | mouse gut metagenome | biome: mouse gut; feature: mouse-associated habitat; material: faeces | place: Denmark | collected 2011 | reverse complement strand
ATTGAGTTATACCAGGTCACCGTATGACCTGTGTATAATTCAACGGGATTTTAGGTTAAATAGCTTCTGATTTGAAAATCTGTTTTCTTCTATTAGGATTGAAATCTGTATGGAGCAGGTCGTGATAAATGAGCCAGCCGTACTTCATTGATATATCCATATCTGCAATACTTTATAGGGTTTCCGGGTTATCAGGAACGACCAACATTTGATGCAAATATCCTTGTCCCTTTCCGGAAACGCTTGTCTCCTGAGATCATTATGGATTAGGATTAATAGTAACAAAACTGGAGGAAACCCAACTCACTTCAATAAGTTATCGGTATTTACAGCGAAACACTTCAAAATACAGATGAGGATTCTCTGCCCCCCTGTTGAGTCTCTTAAGAGACTTCCCCGAAGAGATTTCGGAGAAGTGGGTAATAGTGGCTTGATCAGCAGGCACTATATAATCTACAAAAAGAAACAGCGCCAAAAAGCAGAAGGGATTTTTACCCCTGCCACCAATTTATTATGTGTAGATGATTTCCTTGTTTACAATTTCTATCACACAAATCCTTATCATTTATGAGTCATCAAGAGTTCTTGAGCTTATCTGTCAATGTCGTTAAGGTATGTATTCAGCCTACCGCTTGTAAGAAGATTGGTGTATGTAAGTTTTCGGTACTAAGTAGACTCGTGAATTTGTATATTTTTCATGACTAATATGTCCTCATGTTTGTTAATTTATTGCAAAAAGAACAAAAAATCAATTGACCCTTAACCAGGTTTAGGGTTTAGTATAATATCAACATTAATGGAAGCCTGTAGTAAAAATTACGTGATTTATGAAGCCGCTGAAAGAATGGAGTGATTTAAGGGTTAGTTTATTGTAATAACGAATTTTAGTAGAAGGAAGGAGAAGTTTATTATCATGGTGGCAGATATAAAAAAATTTGTTAAAGAAATACCAAAAGGTGAAAATCACTATCACATTGACTGTATTTCACCAGAACTTACCTGGAAATTTACTGTCAGAAATAATCTGAACATGCCTTTCAAGAGCCTGGAAGAGACAAAGAAGTTCTATCAATATGACAATCTGGATGCCTTTATAAATATTCTTTTACAGGCTATTGCGACTATACGTACCAGGGATGATTTCCGTGATATGGTAATTGACTGTGCGCAGGATATGAAAGCGCAGAATATCATTTACAGAGAAGCCATGTTCGATTATACCGCCTGCTATGGCAGTCGGGGCATTTCACTGGATGAGATGATGGAAGGGTTTATAGAGGGATTGGCCGTGGTGAAGGAAACTTATGGTGTGGATATCCGATTTATTGCGAATTTGGATCGTACTTCATCAGCGAAAGAAAACTTTTCCTTTTTAAAAGAACTGATTTCCTACAGAGAGAAACTCCCTTTGGTGGCCGTAGGACTGGATATGCAGGAAATTGGATATCCTGCCCATGAGCAGGAAGAGATATTTGCTTATGCTAAGGCAAATGGATTTTATCTGACTGCTCATGCGGGAGAGGATGAGGGAGCAGAGAGCGTGATAGATGCGCTGGATTCTTTGCGGCTGGACAGAATCGACCATGGCGTGCGTGCTGCGGAGGATGAAAAATTACTTCAAAGACTTGCCAGAGAGAAAATTCTTCTTACTCTTTGCCCGGATTCCAATATTAAACTTGGCGTATATCCTTCTTGGGAAGATTTTCCGATTTTAAAACTTTTGGAAGCAGGATGTATCGTGAGCATTAATTCAGATGATCCGCCTTGTTTTCCGAGAAATCTGACTGGAAATCTTACAAAACTGGCGGAAACATTTGGATTTGGAAAAAGAGAGATTGGTCAGTTTATATTAAACTCTTTCAAGTATAATTTTTGTGGACAAGAGCACATACAGACAGTAGAAACATGGTTAAATAATAGAGGTGTACTGTGAAAAAAAGTAAATTAAGTCAAAATCGTGGAATGGACACAAAAAACAGGCTCACACGGTGAACCAATTTAAGAGTATTCCCACCTAAGTAGAGAGGCGCACCTACACATCGATAACAAAACGGGTGGGTGCATCTGATACTGATGCCGGGATGCCTTAATAGTAAGTCTATTGTAACACGAAAACTTGAAGGTGTGAATCACTTTCATTACTATTTGTGCCGCCGACTTGGTGGCGGAATGGAGATTATTATGATTTCAAAAGATATTTATGAAAAGGTCTTATCAGAGCTGGAATCTTTCTACTGTCGAACCCCGAACCGTATGAGCTTTTATCAGGCGCTAAAAAAAACATTGACCGGAGAAGAATGCCGTCTTTGGCTGGTATTTCCAAAACATACGGAAGAACCCTGTACGAAACAAAAACTGAGGGAACAGGCTCCAGAAGATATTGATTTTGAGCGTGCATTTGATGGGCTGGAAGGAAAAGCATTTCTGAAACGCTGGGATGTAAAAAACGGAGAAGAACGTTATGTCAGAAACTATATTTTTAAAATCATGCTTGCATACAGTATCTACGGAACTGAAAATCCAATGACCGTTGCTACAAGAGATTGGTTTAATGCAATTAGGGAAGGCGGAAGCAATCATTTTATATTGGAAACCCCGGAGTATCGAACAATTCCTCATGAGGGAGTCTTGACTGGGGACAGCACTTTTGGCTCCATTCCTATGAATATAGAAATTCCCGATACAAGAGAAGTGGTGACATTTGATTATGTGACAGAAATGCTGAAAGGGAGGAAAATGATTCTGCTGATTGATTGTTTCTGCAGATCCAATAAAAGTGCATTAAATATTCGTGAGTGCAATCATTCAAAAGAGACATGTATGTTGTTTGATGATTTTGCCAAAGAGTCCTATGATCTGGGGATTGGCCGTGTGATTACAGCTTATGAAGCCTTGAAGATCGTGAAGAAATGCCGGGATGAGGGTATGGTGCAGAATATATCTAATTCTATGGAACCATCTATTCTTTGCAACTGTTGTGACTGTTGTTGCCTTCCTTTGGCATCTATGCGCAGAAATGAAAGAAGCTGTGGGAAACCATCCAGATATATTGCCGCATATGAAAAGGAAAAGTGTGAAGGCTGTGGCGCATGTGTGAATATCTGTCCTATGAAAGTGTATCACCTGAAGGAGGGAAAAACGGTGGGCGATTTTTCGAAATGTATAGGATGTGGACTGTGCGCCAGTAAATGTAAAAATGGTGGAATTCACCTGACTTTGCGGGAAGATGCCGAAAAATATCTGCCTGATCGTCAGAGATTGGATGTTATGTTTATTTAGGAGGGCTTATGCATGAATCATCTATTATATCTTATACTTTAAAGTCGGTGGAAAAAGCTGCCCTTCAAAATAACATTACATATGTGGATGAAATCGTACTGGTTATAGGGAAACTTCGCGCAGCCCTTCCGGCTGCCCTTCAGAAAGTTTTTCATATCCTCCGGGGTAATGGGATGTTCTCAAATACATCGCTTATTATAAAAGAAACTGACATTGTAGCTGTCTGCTTGGAATGTGGGGTATATTCGCAGCTTGATTTGATGAATTGTGATATGTGTCCTGCCTGCAAAAGTAGAAAACTAAAACTTCTACAGGGAAATGAATTGATAATAGAGAATTTTAAAGGGCGATGAGTATCTGGTAATGTGTGTTTACTGTTTCTTTGGTGTATAATAGAAATACTATCAAGAAATGAGGTGACATTAAATGACAAATGAATTTTATCTGGCAGGAGAAGTGGCAAAGATGTTTCATATACCATTATCCACAGTGTACTATTATCACAAAAAAAATCTTCTCGAGGCATCCAGAACAAAGAACGGATACCGCTATTTTGACTTGAATCAAATTAGTAATATGCATAATGTTGTGAAATTGAGAGCAATGGGAGTGTCCGTAGAATTACTGCGAGAGTATGTGGAATCTGAAAATTTGGATGTAGTGTTCGATATGATGGAAGAGACTGATAAAAGCATTGATGAGCAGATTCGAAAATTACAGATACAGAAGAAACAGTTAGCTGATTACCGTACTTATCTTCAGAATGTCAATGAAAATGGCAGAGAAATCGTTTTGAAAAACTCGCCGGACTGGTGGATGACAACTGTAAACCGGGAACTGGACCTGATGAAGCTTGTACAAAGTTATTTTGAAGTTTTAGAGAAGACAAAGGATCAAGCATCACACTATTATTTCCTGACAGATCATGAAAAGATAAAAAAAGGAATATTAAAATATGTGGGGTATGGAATTCTTTCAGCACAATATGAAGGAGTACCAGGATATCAGCCCCTGCATATACCATCCCGTCTGTGCGCGTACCTTTTATTTGAAGGCAGATATAGTGATCTGGAGCAGACATATGAAAAGCTGATGAGATGGATAGAGGAACATCAATTGGAATTGGTTTCAAATATTGTAGAAACTTTTGTAATTTGTAACAAGAAACAATACAGAATGGAACTTTGGGCTCCAGTAAGGGAGAAAAGAGAAAAGGAATCAGTTTTACTTTGATTTTGTTGCTGACAAAGTGGTATGGAGGAATTTAAAATGGAGAATCAAAAGGGATTAAAATTAATTCAAAAAATAGGATATGGTATTGGGGACGCAGGTTCAAATTTCTGCTGGACATTTATTGCTTCGTTTTTTTTGATATACTGTACAGATACGCTGGGAATCAGCGCTGCGGCAATTGGTACAGTGCTAATGTTTTCAAGAGTGTTGGATGGTATTTCAGATGTTGTTATGGGGAGGGTCATTGATGCTACTCACAGTAAGATGGGCAAGGCAAGGTTTTGGTATTTTGTGAGTTCTTTTCCTACAGCGATATTTACGTTTATTTTGTTTAATATTCCTGGAAACTTTAGTGATACTACAAAATATGTGTATATTTTTATTATATATACGTTGATTAGCGCAGTATTCTATACGATGAACAATATCGCGTATTCGGCTTTAACAGCGCTATGTACGAAAAATCATAAAGATCGTGTGGATATGGGGAGTTATCGTTATATTTTTGCAATCGTAGCGATGCTGTTCATGAGTTATGCGACCAGCAGCATGGTGGAGTACTTCGGCGGTAGTCAGAAGGGGTGGAGAGCGGTTTCCATTATTTATTCCATTGTCTGTTTCGTGTTTCTTATAATACCTGTTTTTGCAGTTAAGGAACTGCCGGAGGATGAGCTTCAGGAAGGAGCACCAACTGAGAAGAAAGAAGAGATAGGGTTTTTAAAGGGATTTGTACTTCTGGTTAAAAACAAATACTTTCTCATGGTTTTGGCGCTCTATCTGATTCAGTTTTTATCAAGTGGTGTTACAAATGGCATGGGAATTTATTTCGCAACTTATCAGCTTGGAAATGCTTCACTTTTCGGGACAATTAGTCTTGCGAGTATGTTTCCGATTATGGTAGCATTACCTTTTGTTTCAAAAATTACAGAGAGGTTTGGGATGCGTACGGCAGCTATGTATGGACATCTTATAGGTATTATAGGAAGTTTAATCATCGTGATTGGTGGTTTAAAGGCTAGCTTTGCACTGGTGCTTATTGGCCTGGTGGTGGTTGCCTTTGGGAGAACGCCGGAAACTGGCGCTTTAAATGCTATTATTGCGGAAGTAGACGAGTACTCCTGTTTAAAATTCGGTGAGAGACTGACAGGAACGATTTTTGCCTGCTCTTCTGTTGGAATTAAAATTGGGACAGGATTAGGTACCGCTTTATGTGGTTTCTTGCTGGAAATGGGCGGATACGATGGTATGGCGGCAATACAGACAGCTCGGGCAATTACAACAATTAATTGGGCTTATCTGATTGCAACAGCTATACTACCGATCATGTCTTTCATTATTTTCTATTTTATGAAAGTAGAGCAGGAAAATGTGAAGCTGCGTGGTCAAAAATAATATCTGAATAAACAAAGAAAGGATGATAGATATGAGAAAAGAAAGTTTTAACGACAGTTGGTTGGTAAAGAGGGCGGTCACGGATGCGGAAGATGCTTATACACCGAGTGATGTGCAAGAAGAGAAAAAAGAGTGGATGGTGACGCTGCCCCATGATGCTATGATATGGGAAAAGAGAGATCCGGAAAATGCAGCGGGAGCAGCCTGCGGCTTTTATCCAGGCGGCAATTATGAATATACAAAAACGTTATATGTGGATGAAACAGAAAAGGATCAGACTTTTATTCTGGAGTTTGAAGGGATTTATAATCGTGGATATATTTATGTAAATGGAGGACTTGCAGGCAGCGTACATTATGGGTATACTGGAATCTATGTAGATATTACGCCGTATCTGCGTTTTGGGGAGGATAATCAGATTCTGGTGAGGGTTGTTAATGCAGATGTGCCGAATAGCCGCTGGTATACAGGTTCTGGTATTTATCGTCCGGTTTCCTTATTTAGAGGTGGAAGCGTTAGGATACAGCCAGGCAGTATCCGTATCTCTACGCCGGAAATATCTGAATTGCTTGCCGCGGTAAAAGTCGAAGCGTTGATTCGCTATGATGAAAAAAGGGAAAAGATTGTTATAGTAAAAACAGAAATTCTGGATGGCGAAGGAAAAGTTGCGGCTGAAGAAAGTTCGCGGCTGACTCTTTATCCGCAGGCAGATACACCGCTAACCCAGAGGATTTATGTGAAAAATCCGCTTTTGTGGTCAATCGATGAACCGAACCTTTATCAATGTAAAATGACTATTTTACGAGAGCAAGAGGTGATTGACCGGGATAACAGCAGTTTCGGTATCCGTTGTCTGGAAGTGAATCCAGTGGAAGGGCTTAAGGTAAATGGCAGGCCGGTTCTGCTGCGTGGAGGATGCATTCATCATGATAATGGACCAGTAGGCGCTGCTGCCTTTGCAAGGGCGGAAGAGCGGCGCATCGAACTATTGAAAAAAGCAGGCTTTAATTCCGTGCGGGTTGCTCATAATTCTGCGTCGAAAGCCTTGCTGGATGCCTGTGACAGACTCGGTATGCTGGTCATGGAGGAAAGCTATGATACCTGGACACAGCCAAAAACAGATTTGGACTGTTCTTTGATCTTTTCAGAACAATGGGAATGGGGGTTAGAGGATATTGTCCGGAAGGATTTTAATCATCCGTCTGTTTTTATGTATTCAATCGGAAATGAGATTGCAGATCTGGATACGCCGGAGGGAGCCAGGTGGAACCGCCGTCTTGCTGAGAAGCTGAGAACACTTGATCCAACACGATATGTGACTAATGCGGTTAATGCGCTACTTTCCCTTATAGGAGATTTGACAACTGTTTTGGAAGATATGGGACTTAAGGAGAAAAACCAGACAGATAGCGTAAATACAGGTGGCGATGTAAATGATCTTATGACTGCTATGTTAGGACAAATGAACTATTTGACATCTCATCCTTTGGCAGAGGAAAATATGAAGGAAATATATGATACACTGGATTTGATTGGCATGAATTATATGCGTGATGCATATGAACAGATGAAGACGTATCCAAATCGTGTATTTTATGGATCGGAAACACTGCCGCCGGATATTGATCTGAATTGGAAGAAAGTAAAAGCATTATCAGCCTGTATCGGGGATTATACCTGGTCGGCATGGGACTACATAGGGGAAGCCGGAGTTGGAATCGTGACCTATGACGGAAAAAGAGACTTTAAAAAGGATTATCCGGCTTATCTGGCATATTGCGGAGATATAGATATCACAGGATATCGTCGTCCAATGAGCTACTATAGGGAAATCGTATTTGGTTTACGCAAAAAACCATATATCGCGGTGCAGCTTCCTGAGCATTATGGTGTGCCGGCTATGTGTACTCCATGGGCGACACCTACCTGTGTATCATCTTGGACATGGAATGGTTTTGAGGGGAGGCCATGTCTGGTTGAGGTATACTCGGATGCTCTCGAGGTCGAACTTATTATAAATAATAAGAGCATTGGGAAATTACCTGCAGGTGAGGAAAATAGATTCAAGGCTGTTTTTGATACCGTTTATGAGCCGGGAGAAGCGAAAGCTGTCGCCCGCTATGCCGATGGCCGCCTGGAAGAGTTTGTCATAAAGACAGCGGATGATACGACTACTCTTTGCGTGACAGCCGATAAAGCCGAGATCGCACCTGATGAACTGGCTTATATAACGATAGAGTTAAGGGATAAGGAGGGTGTCTTAAATACCTCATCTGACTGCAAGGTGCAGGTGAAGGTGGAAGGAGAAGGTGTTCTTCAGGGATTTGGCTCTGCCGATCCGTTATCTGAAGAAAATTTCTTTGACACAGAGCGAACCACCTACTACGGACGCCTTATCGCTGTTGTTCGGGCAGGAGCCGGGAAGGGCAGTATAAATCTTACTGCTGAGGCAGACGGAATGAAGGCAGCTTCTGTAGAAATTGCTGTTTCAAAGTAGAGAAGGTAGAAATAAAGTGAAAAACAAGTAGAACTTTTCCGCCAAAGGAATGTTGAGAATTAGATAAGCCAATGCAGTAGAGCCGGCGATACATATGTATCACCGGCTCCATAAAAGTTAAAGACAGATGAGGAAATAGCCGGAATGGATGAGATTAGATTTGAATTAGACTGCGACACATCATCAATACATTTTCATGATGAGATGGAGATTATATATGTACTGTCGGGGAGAATGGGGGTTATGCTACAGGAAAGTAATTTTGCGTTAGGAACAGAAGACTTTACGGTGTTTAACCCATTTGAACATCATGAACTATATAGAGAGACGGGAGGTCATACCATTTCAGCATATATTTCTTTTTCCTTCCTGAAGCAGTGCGGTCTGGAAGAGATTTTCTGTTGTAGTGCAATGCAGACAGAAAAGAAGGAATACCTTTTTTTACTCAAAAAGAAGCTGGCAGTTATCTATAAAGATTATTCGGAACGTTATTTGGATCGCCAGTTATACATACTCAGTGAATTATATGAATTCATGGCGCTTTTGAAACAGCATTTTAGCGTTAAAACGCCTGCTGCATCTGAGGGCAAACGAGAGATCCGCTATTCAGAGAAAATGCGGCAGGTTCTTTTATTTCTTAACGCACATTTTACAGAAAATATCTCATTGCATGAAGTGGCGGTGCAGAATTATATGTCAACGGGGCATTTGTCCAGACAGTTTGAAAAGTTAATGAATCAACATTTTTCCGATTATCTGAGAATGTTGCGTTTAAAGCAAGCAGTTCGTTTACTGCGGTCTACGGATCTTTCTATAATTGAGATTGCAGAAACAAGCGGATTCCATAATGTGAATACTCTGATTACTAATTTTAGAAACGAATATGGAGAAACGCCCAGTAGTTACAGGAATCATATAGAGACAGAATATGATATACAAGAAAATGAAAGCATAGAAAATGGTTATCTGGTACGGCTGCTAAAATATGCGCCTGAAGAAGAAAGCTGGAGTCCTTTGAATAGACAATACAGGGAAACAGAAAAGCACAGAGTCAATATATGGGAGGCGCAGGGAATGCTGAAGTCAAACCGTAATCTGTCTGTAGGGATGGGATGCGCGGCAAATTTTTTTATAGAAGGATGTAAAGAAGCTTTGCTAAGATGCATCCGGGAGATTGGCTTTCAGTATGTATGTGTAAATGGAATATTTGATGAGAGCCTGAATGTATATCATGAAAACATGGACGGGACACCCTGGTTTAATTATACTTATATGGATATGGTATTGGATTTTATCTGTTCTACGGGAGCGAGACCCTGGCTGGTGCTAAGCCATACTCCAGAAAAATTGTTGGATGAGAAGCAGATGATCTATAATGACGGACATATCCAGTTGCCTGTCGATCTGGAGAAATGGAATGTGCTTTTGGAGAACATATTGGAGCATCTGATGAAACGTTATGGCGTTGATAAAGTAAATAACTGGCGTCTGGGAATATTTCCGCCATTCTATATTTCTTACGGGTTGTTTACAATGGAAGACTATCTGGAATATTATCGCTGTACGTGGAATAAAATACGGGAATACTTTCCGGATATTGTAATTACCGGAGGTACATTTGATATTGGTTATCTCCGTTTAGACGGACCTGAACTGTTAATCTGCTTTTTAGAGTATTGTAAAAAGTTTCAATGCATGCCGGATGAGCTTAGCCTGCAGAGTTTTGCTATTGATTACTCCACAATACCGAGAAAAGAGATTGAGGCAAGAATTTTGGTAAAAGTGACAAAAAAGGATGCAGAACCGGCGCCGCCTCATCAGGATCGTGACCTTCTGCGTCATGAACTGGAATTTATCCGGGATATTTTGTGTCAGAATGATTTGGATGATCTGCCGGTAAGTATTATCCAGTGGGGATCAACCATATGGAGTTATGACCTTGGAAATGATACATGCTATAAAGCGTCTTATGTAGTGAAGAATTGCATGGAGAATATAGGCAGCTATGCCGCGTTGAATTACAATATCTTTTATGATACTGCGTTTAACAGGGAAAATCTTCCGTCTGTATTTTATGGGGATGGAGGAATGTTCACATATACAGGGATCCCCAAGGCGGTTTTTCATGCATATGTTCTGATGTCCAGACTTGAGAAAGTAATACTTTGTCAAGAGGAAGGATGTTTGATTTCCTGCTCAGAGGACCGGGAACATATTCAAGTGTTAATGTATCACTATTGTCATTATAATTTTGAGGTGCATTTAGATCAGGTACTACCCAGAGAGGAGCAGCTGACGATTGACAGGTATTATGCCTTTGAAGATTCTGGCATACGAAATTTTCAGTTCAGTCTGGATGGATTGAGCAAAGGGTTTTATGATAAAGAGACATACATCATCAATCGGAAGAATGGAAGCAGCTATGATATCTGGAGCAGAATGGGCGCTCCGGCAGTTCTTTCACAAAAGCAGAAAGAATATCTGGAAAATATGTCAGAACCGGGATATCAATATGAGTTATTGAGAGTTTCAGATAGTGGAGGAATGTTGTTATCAGCAACAATAGACCCCCATGAAGTCCGTTTGATTTGTTTGAATAAGAAAAAATAAAAGAACGAGTATAAGATGGGAGCGAAATCATGTTTTCTTGATTTTTGCTCCTGTTTTGTTTCTTAGTTTGCTTTTTTTATGGAAGTATTCTTGTAAAAAATAAAAATGATAAAAGATAAATGGTAATGCAATTAGGAGAAAATGGAATAAAAATAGTGTACTATGCATTATAAAAGAAGCGCTTCTCATGATTTGATAATCTATACTAGGAGGAGAAAAATGTCGGATAAGAAAAAAGTAGGTTTATTTGAAAAATTACTATATGGTTCGGGAGATTTTGGGTTGAATGTGATGTACACACTATTTGGCTCATATGTATTATATTTCTACACAGATGTGATAGGAATGAATGCTGCGATTATTGGTTCGGTTATCCTGTTATCAAAAATGTTTGATGGAGTATCAGATCTGTTTGCCGGTCATTGGGTTGATACGCACAAAGGAAGAGGGGGCCATTGCATACCTGTTCTGATGAAATGGAGTATTCCGCTGGTTATCACAAGTGTTCTGGTATTCTTAGTGCCTGACAGCAGTGTCGCCGTCCGTGTATTATTTGTATTTGTGACATATAACCTTTTTAATACAATTACATACACGGTAGTGGGGCTTGCGCATACAACATTGCCTTCTTATGTAACAGACGACCCGGTCGCAAGATCTCAGATGATGATTTATAAGATGCTTTTTGCCGCAATTACCCAGACAATCATGGCGAATATCATTCTTCCTATGGTTAATTTCTTTGGCGGCGAAAAGACGCAGATGGCATGGGTAAAAACAAGTCTTCTGCTGGGTGCGTTAGGACTTATCCCACTATTTTTAAATGCCTTTGTTCTTAAAGAGACTGTAGAAAATGATACACTGCCGGAAAATCTTCTACAGGGAATTAAAGCAGCTTTCAAAAATAAATACTGGTTAATGACAGTAGGGATACAGTTAGGGTGTTCAATACAGATGATGTTCAATCTTTCTATTTCGGTCTACTATCTTTCAAATGTAGTCGGAAATATGGGATTGATGGGAATTTTCGTTGCGTTTTGTAATTTACCTGGAATTGCGATTATGATTGGACTTCCAATGGTCATACATAAATTTTCGAAAAGGAATCTGTGTATATTTGGTGTGTCGCTATGTTTGATCGGACAGATTATTTTCTGCTTCGCACCAGTTGATAATATTCCCGTATTGATGGGAACAGCATTGATTCGTGGCATTGGTTTTTCCTTTACTATGGGATTGGTAAATGCAATGACAGCGGACACGATTGAATATGGCGAATGGAAAAACGGCGTACGTGTTCAGGGAGTTCTCTTTTCAGCGAAAGGGATCTGTGATAAATTGGGGCAGGGTCTTTTGACATCAGCATTTGGTTTCTTCCTTACAAGCATAGGATATGATGGGCTGGCAGAAGTTCAAAAGGCATCGGCAGTCAGTGGTATTGAAATATTCTTTAAATACGTACCGATCGTAATTTTTGTTATGCAGTTACTCATGCTAGTTGCTTATCGTCTTGACAAAGAATTTCCAACGATTGTAAAAGAATTAGAAGAACGAAGAACAGCACATCAAGAAGGATAGAATTAGGTTATAAATAGAAAGAAGGATAAAATTATGTTTTTTTTCAAATCGGAGAAGGTAACTCCTTCCATCACAAAAATAACAGATTTGACGGGAGTATTTGTATATTTGGCAGAAGGAACAGAAAAAGCGGTTCTGATAGATAGCGGCACAGGAATAGGTAATTTGTTTGAATACGTTCATACATTGACTGAAAAACCTCTCAGCGTAATCCTGACGCATGGTCATTGCGACCATGCGGGAGGCGCCGCCAGATTTGACGAGGTATACCTGAATGAGAAGGACTGGTATCTGGCTTCTTATCACGCCAGTGTAGAGAATAAAACGAGTTACGCTAAATTTATGATGGAGGAGGCCTATGACCAGGTCTGTGAAGAAGATATCTGCCCGGAAAGAACGAAAGGGTATCTTCCATTAACAGATGGGCAGATTTTTGATCTGGGCGGACTGACTCTTAAGATGGTTACGGTTCCGGGACACACTGCCGGAATGACATGTATATTATTTAAAGAGGAAAGAAGTATTCTTTTTGGTGATGCGTGTAATCCAAACGTATTTCTGTGGGATGAAGAATCATCCAGCGTAGAAGAATATCTGGAAAGCCTGAAAGCTCTGAAGCAGATTGAAGATCTTTATGAAACGGTGTATTTGTCACACGGGGATACGGTAATTGATAAAGCTGTTTTAGATGGAAATATAAAAATATGCGAAGAGATATTGAATGGACAGGCAGACGATTGTATTTATGAATTTATGGGAAAAAATTTACTTCTTGCCAAAAAAGTTAATAAACAACAGGCGCGAATGGACGGTGGACTGGGAAATATAGTGTATAATCCTGATAAAATTCGGCGGGCTTGTTAAAATGTTTCTTAAATGACTTTGTAGAATGGAGGACATGGTTATGATTCAAAATCCAATTCTTCCCGGATTTAATCCGGATCCGTGTATCTGTAGAAAAAAGGAAGATTATTATGTGGCAGTGTCTACTTTTGAGTGGCTCCCCGGAATTCCGATATATCATTCAAAGGATTTGAAAAATTGGGAGTTATATACGCATGTTTTGACGGATGATGAAAAAGTAGATTTAAAAAAGCTGCCTAGCGCAAAGGGAATTTGGGCGCCATGTCTGACATATTGCGAGGCAGAAGATTTATTTTATGTTGTATATGGAATCATGAATTCAATGAATGCGCGATATTTTGATGTTGACAATTTTTTGATTACAGCAAAGAATGTCCAAGGTCCATGGAGCGAACCGGTTTATCTTCATTCTTCTGGGTTTGATGCATCTATTTTTCATGATAATGACGGGAAGAAATATGTACTTTCTTTAGAATGGGAAACAAGAGAAGGATATGAAAAGCCAGGCGCTATCTGCATGGTCGAATATTCACCGGAGAAAAAGGAGATTATAGGGTATCCAAAAAGAATATGGAGCGGCGGTACAGATAGAGGATGTATAGAAGCGCCACATCTGACTAAAAGGGGAGAATACTATTATATTATGTGTGCAGAAGGCGGTACAGGATATAACCATTGTGTTACGATGGGGCGTTCTAAGCATGTATGGGGACCGTATGAAAAGGATCCGAAAAATCCTATTGTGACCAGTATTCCCGGAGAATCATATGAACGCCATGATCCGGATCATTTAAAGCCAAAGTATTATAATCCAGAATCTGTTTTACAGAAGTCTGGACATGGGAGTTATGTGGAACTTCCTACTGGAGAAGTATATCTTGTCCATCTTTGCGCCAGACCATTTACACCAGAGCTGAGATGTACTCTTGGAAGAGAAACTGCAATTCAGAAGATGGTATGGACTAAAGATGGATGGCTTCGCATGGAGGACGGAAGTAATTTGGCGAAGGTAGAAGTTCCAGAGAGTTCGCTCCCAGATGCGCCGGTGCTTAAAATCCCCGATTTTGACGATTTTGATGGGGAAAGTTTAGGAAATTATTACTATGCTCCACGTATTATGCCATGTCGTTTTGCAGATACGAAAGTAAGACTAGGATACGTTAGAATCCGTGGGCAGGAATCCAGGACGTCTTTAAATAAAGTAAGTATTCTTGCTCGAAAGCTGACCAGCGTTTATGCCAGAGTGACTACAAAGATGGAATTTTACCCAGAAGTGCATCAGCATAGCGCAGGACTGATTCTGTACTATGATAATATGAATTATATTAATTTAAGGAAATATTATAGTGAAACATTAAATCAAAGTGCAATTTCTGTTATTCATCTTGAAAATGGAGAGAAAACAGAATTTTTGAATACCAAGATTCCAGTGGACGACAGACCGATTTATTTACGTCTGTATATTAAAGGGAGAAAATCATGGTTTGAATGGAGTTATGATAATAAAAACTATGAACGAATTGGCAGGGTATTTGATACTACAAAATTTTCTGATGAATATTGCAAATATGGAGAATTTACAGGAACTATGGTGGGAATTACTTGCTCAGACAGGGTAAAGCATCAGCAATATGCGGACTTTGATTTTTTTGAGTATATTGCTGATGAATCAAAGACTATAGATTAAAATCAATATTGATACTGAGCAAAGAAAGATTGCTGAAAGACCAGCTATGATATATCAGACAAATTCAGGAGCTTTATTCACTATGACTTTCCTGCTTTGGTTATAAATAAAATGTATGTATTATAATGAAGGAGTGATATCTATAAGTAAAATTATGATTTTAAGTTTTACGGATGCAGAAGGATGCGTTTTAAACCGCTTAAAATCTATCATTCCAGATGATATTGATGTGGAACATATTGAATTCGTATCGGAATCGATACTCACATTTGGGGATTTGAAAGTTTCCCTTGAGAAACAAGAAGTTTATCAGAATGGGAAATTGATTCCGTTAAGCAAGCATGAGTTTCTCACACTTCGACTGTTGACAGAACATCCAGGATGGGTATGCACGAGAGACCAAATTTATGAAGCTGTTTGCGGTGAATTAAATATAGAAAATATAGATAATAGTATCTATTGCATCATTCATAGTCTACGGAAGAAGATTGAAAAAAATCTGCGGCATCCGCAGTATATCCAAACTGTCAGAGGGATTGGATACAAATTTTTAGGGAACTGTAGTATTGAAGAAGACACTGAATAAGATAAATCAATATTACCTATGTAAGTGATAGGAAAATCAAATTGGAACAATTGACTAGGAGGAAAAGGAAATGTTTGTAAAAGGAGTGAATCTAGGCAACTGGCTTGTCTTGGAAAAATGGATGAGTCCTGTAGTGTTTGCAGGCACAACTGCAGAAGATGAATATTATTTGCCAACACAGCTTTCTCCTGAAGTGTACGAAGCTCGTATTAGAATCCATCGTGCAGAATATATAAGTGAGAGAGATTTTGTCCGTATTAAATCTATGGGATTAAATACGGTTAGGATTCCTGTTCCATATTTTATTTTTGGGGACAGACCTCCGTTTATTGGTTGCGTTTCTGAATTGGATAATGCATTTAATTGGGCAGAAAAATATGGAATTCAAATTTTGATTGATTTACATACTGCGCCGGACAGCCAAAATGGTTTTGATAATGGTGGGATTTGCGGCGTGTGCAAATGGTCTCAAAAACGAGAGGAAGTTGACTTTGAACTTACTGTACTTGAGCGCTTAGCTGAAAGATATGGTGCACGAAAGGGATTATGGGGAATTGAAATCATCAATGAACCTGTACTTGAGGATATGTGGGAGTTCATGAATGTGCCGAAACGTTTTCCGGCCGCTGAATCGGAGAAGGCAAAAGGCTCCAGACCTAATACATTAGAATTTATTCAACAGTATTATTTAGAGGCATATGAAAAAATATGCCGATACATGCCAGAAGACAAATTCATAGTAATCCATGATGCTTTTCGTCTGAAAGCATGGAAAGGGTTTATGAGAGATCAAAAGTATAAAAATGTGGTACTTGATACACATCAATATTTGATGGTTGCTGAAATGAAAGGCTGCAGGCAAACACTTGACGGCTATATAGAATATATCCGTGAACTTAAAAAAGATATTGCAGAAATGCAGGAATATTTTCCGGTTATTTGTGGTGAATGGTGTATTTTCAATTCACTTGCGACAGGACAAGATACGAAAGGCGGCCAGTCTGTTCTTAACGGTCTGGAAGGAGTATCGGAGGAAGTTATCAGCAGGGAGCAAAAAAAAGAAATATACAGTATACTTGCCAAAGAACAGCTTGATGCATGGAATACCGGAAGCGGATACTTCTACTGGAATTATAAACTACTTACAGATACGATAAATACCCCTGGCTGGGTAGGCTGGGATAGCTGGGATTTTGAAAGATGTGTTGATTTTGAGTGGTTATCATTAGGAAATTAGGAGGCAGAAATGAGTTATCAAAAATTGTATACACCGATAAAAATTGGAAACTGTGAATTAAAAAACCGTTTTTCGATGGCGCCAATGGGACCATTAGGTCTTTCGGATTCAGAAGGCGGATGGAATCAAAGAGGTATAGATTACTATACGGAACGAGCAAAAGGTGGTGCTGGATTAATTATTACAGGGGTCACTTTTTCGGATTGTCATGTAGAAACACAAAGTATGCCAAACTGTCCGAATTCCACTTATAATCCGGTTCATTTTGTTCGGACAAGCCGTGAAATGACAGAACGTATTCATGCTTATGGCAGTAAGATTTTTCTTATGATGTCTGCTGGCTTTGGACGAGTGACTATACCAACAAATCTGGGAGAGTTTCCGCCAGTTGCACCATCCGCAATTCCCCATAGATGGCTGAATAAAACTTGCAGACCATTATCAGTGGAAGAAATCCGAAGCATTGTAAAGTCTTTTGGAGACGGAGCTTATAATGCGAAACGTGCTGGGTTTGATGGTATAGAAATACATGCAGTGCATGAAGGATATTTATTGGATCAGTTTGCAATATCCATGTTTAATCTGCGGAACGATGAATATGGTGGCACATTAGAAAACCGCCTTCGTTTTGCAAAGGAAATTGTTGAAGAAATAAAATCTCGATGTGGTAAAGATTTTCCAGTATCTCTTCGGTTTGGATTAAAAAGCATGATTAAAGACTGGAGAGAAGGTGGATTGCCCAACGAAAATTTCGAAGAAAAAGGACGGAATATCGAAGAAGGACTAAAGGCAGCGCAGCTTTTGGTTCAGTATGGCTATGATGCATTAGATACAGATGTCGGAACATATGATTCATGGTGGTGGACGCATCCGCCGATGTATCAGGAAAAAGGGTTATATCGCAAATATTGTAAGATGGTGAAAGAAGTGGTTGATATTCCAGTGCTTTGTGCAGGACGCATGGATAATCCGGATATGGCGCTTGTAGCAATAGAGAATGGAGAATGCGATATAGTCAATTTAGGACGTCCGCTTCTGGCGGACCCTGATTATGTAAATAAACTCCGTTCGGGAAGAAAGGAAGAAATCCGCCCATGTATTTCTTGTCAAGAAGGCTGTATGGGAAGACTTCAGCAGTATTCAATGATTAATTGTGCGGTAAATCCACAGGCGGCAAGAGAACGGTTTACTGCATATGAGCCGATTTTAAAACAAAAGAGAGTCCTTATTGTAGGCGGCGGTGTGTCGGGTTGTGAAGCTGCAAGGGTATTAGCGATTAGAGGACATAAGCCAGAATTGTTTGAGAAGAATGCATATTTGGGAGGCAATCTTATGCCGGGGGGAGCGCCGGAATTTAAAGAAGATGATATTGCTCTTGCTAATTGGTATGCCGCACAGATGGAAAAATTAAATGTACCTGTACATTTGAATTGTGAAGTTAAGAAAGATGATGTTGTGAAAGGAAACTATGACACGGTAATTATCGCAACCGGCTCTACGCCTAAAAAATTTCCATTGGGAGATGACGAGCATGTATATACGGCAGAGCAGGTTCTAATGAAAGAGAAAGACTGCGGAGGGAGTACTGTAGTAGTCGGCGGTGGACTGGTAGGATGTGAAACGGCTCTTTGGCTGGCGAAACATGAAAAGAAAGTAACAATTGTAGAGGCGCTGGATAAGTTGCTAGCTATGAATGGTCCGTTATGCAGTGCGAATAAAGATATGCTTGAAAGATTGATTCCATATAACGATATTGAAGTTGTGACAGGGGCAAAGGTAACTGGGTATCATAATGGAATTCTTTCTGCAACATTAGCTGAAGGCGAAAAAAAGATTGTATGTGATAGCGTTATATTGTCAGTCGGATATCGGGAAAATGATACCCTCTACCACGAATTAGAGTTTGATATTCCAGAGATTTATCTTTTGGGAGACGCCAAAAAAGTGTCGAATATTATGTATGGTATTTGGGATGCGTTTGAGGTGGCGAACCATATATAGTGGTAAGGTATGTAAGGGAAATATAGAAAGGTATGTGATAAAAATGGAAGATGGATGTAATTATCTCCTGTTCAATATTGATAATGTTCAATATGCTGTGCCAATAGAATATGTGGGATATATCGTGTCGGCATCAGAATAATTTCCGAACTGTATGACGCCAAAGACACCATCTCATGTCAAGTGTGTTTTGAGTATAGACAGAAATCGGGTTCCAATTATAATTTTAAAAATAAGTCTAAGGAAAGGAGAGCAATCATTTGTCCTCTTATACTCATACTGATTTAACACAATAAAAGGATCGGTCAGTTAGCTGATTATATAGATTCTACATCAAGAATCTTGTAGACGGGGATAAAAACGGATTCAGTCGGCCAATGTTTGGTTCTAATTCCGTAAAAGCTATCTTAATGTTCCAGAGTTTTATAGAAGGATAAATGTCAAATGAGTCCTTCCCGTCTTTAAGCGTCTGTTTTAAACGGATGGAATGCTTAATACAAAAATATGATTGATTTTCAAAAAGGCAGCAATTAAATCGCTGTCTTTTTCAGTTGCTTTTTCCATTTCAATACGTATATAAAGATTAAAGACTATGTCTAAAAGTACACTTTTTGGCATAGCAGAAAACAGGCGGAAATCCTGTACCAAAATGTATACATGACGGCTTTTGGCATATACCGGAGAAAGTGTGGACATTTTGGTATAAATCATGGAGACGGTTACCATTTTATAAGAATAAAAGAAAAATGAAGAATCCCGGAGGAGTAATCTTCCGGGGATTTTTTTGACTTAGAAGGTTGCGTTTAGTGCTGTCTGCCGTATAGAACTGGTAGAAATATATGAAGAAGCACGGTTTGGTATGGTGCTTTATGGGGAGGCGGAAGAATGGCTACGTATGGTTATCATCGAACCAGTACACGGGATCAGCATCTTGACAGGGGGATTCATGAGATTCAGGTGTTTTGTAAGGAGCATGATTTGGAACTGGAGAATATTTTTACAGACCAGCAGACGGGAAAGAATTTTAACAGGCCGAGGTATATGGTTCTGGTAGAAGATGTTCTTCGGGAGGGAGATACCCTGCTTGTAACAGAGCTGGACCGGTTAGGCCGGAATAAACGGGATACGATGGAGCAGATCCGAAAACTACAGAGCAGGGATGTCAGGCTGATGGTACTGGAGCTTCCTACAACTCTGATGGATCTGTCTAAGATGGACAACTCCATGGCACGCCTGATGATGGAAACGATTAATAACATGATGCTGGAGCTTTACGCCTCCATCAGCGAATCCGAGATTCAGAAGAAAGAAAAGCGCCAGCGTGAAGGCATTGCCATGAAGAAGCTCCGTGGAGAATGGGATGACTATGGACGACCGCCGGCAATCAAAGAAGAGAAATTTTCTGAAGCCTACCAGAGAGTGACTGCGGGTGAGATCTCGCAGGCAGAGCTGAAACGGGAGTTAGGATTATCTCACACTACTTTTTACCGCTATCGGAAAAAATATTTTGAAAAAAATGCAGAAATTTTCCAATCTCAGAAAAAATGACACTATTACTTATATGAAAGATAAATTTTAGAGGAGGTAATAGCGTTATGAGTGAAAAAAGAGAAGGAGCATTGTTCTAT
>OFGX01000861.1_pt1 | contig 20641 bp, 24 predicted proteins | sample 1521831 | NCBI WGS metagenome assembly OFGX01 (sample SAMEA3504080, study PRJEB24116) | mouse gut metagenome | biome: mouse gut; feature: mouse-associated habitat; material: faeces | place: Denmark | collected 2011 | reverse complement strand
ATAAAACCACAATCCGGGAAGCTACCGCCATTCAGGAAAGCCAAATTTTGCAAAGCGATATTTTCGCAGAATCGGCAAAAGCAGGAGTGACGCAGGACTATAGGGCGTTTTTGAAAGAATTTTTAGAAAGCGAGGGTTAGGCAATGGCAAACAAAAACAGATTAGACCAGGCAGCAGGAGAAAGCATAGGAGCCTTTTTCTCAAAATCAGGCGAAAGCAATCCCGAACAGACCACAAAGGAAAGCCGGAAATCTTCATATACAGATGAACAGATAGACGAAGCACTAAAGACTGTTTATAGGACTGGAAAGCAGCAGGCCGGAGCAGACTATTTACAAATTAACAAGGGTACATTCAGCAAGAAAATAAGAGAAATAGAGGAAAAGGAGCCGGAGAGAGTGGAACGCTTAAAGGCAGAAGTAGAAGCCGAAAAAGGCACACCACAGCCCCCACAGAAGCCACAAGAAGCCCCAGAACCGCAAGAGCCTATTAAAAGTACACCAACGGAAGAAAAAGCCGAGGAAAAGCCACCTACAAAGCCGCAGAAGCAATCCTTTTCATTCCGGGCAGACCAAAGCAAGATTGAAAACTGGAAACTATACGCTGAAACAATCGGCACAAAGGACATAGGCACATTATGGACTGCTGCCATTGATGAATATATCAGCAATCATGCACTGACCGCAGACCAGCAAGCAATATACGACCTGAAAAAGAAAGCCGCCGAGATGGCAAAAGGAAACAGTAGATTGTAAATTATTTACAGTAGATTGTAAATTGCAGATAGTAAACGAAAGGGGAGTAATAACAATACTTCCCTTTATTATTTTCATTGACACCGGGGCATACTCTGAATATAATAAAAGTACAGAAATAAATACATGAAAACGTACATTTTTTAGAAAAGGGGGCATAAACAATGTTAGCGGTGAAATCTGTAAATGTCCGGGATAACTTCAAAGAATGGTGTGATAAAATCTCAATGGGCGAAACCGTTGTTATTTCAAGACCACGAAATGAAAATATCTACATGATAAATGAATCCGAATATAACGCCTTGCAGAAAGCAAAGCGGAACGCTGAATATCTTGCCATGATTGATGAAAGCACAGCACAGTTTGAACGAGGGGAAACTATATCTTTTACGCTGGAGGAATTACAGGCAATGGAAGCGGATGACTGGAAGCCTACAGAAAAAATACTGGAATTTGAAAAAAAGCACGGAATACAAAGGCGGGTCTAACATCAATGGCAGATTTTACATTCACAGAAAAAGCAATGGAACAGTATATTTACTGGCAGATGCAGGACAGAAAGACGCTAAAGAAGATAAACAGCCTTATAACAGATATAAAGCGAAACGGAGCAATGCAGGGCATAGGAAAGCCGGAACTGCTGAAGCATGATAAATCAGGGCTATACAGCAGACGGATAGACGAAGCAAACCGCCTTGTATATGGCATTGACGAAGCGCAAAATATCAGAATCATATCTTGCAAAGGGCATTATGAAGATTAAAGAATTGGGAGCCGCCAAAGGGCAGCTTCCTTTTTTGTGTCCTTATGGCAGCAGGACAAGACCGCCCATCACAGCCCCGGAACTGCTGCCGATACCCTTAATTTGAGTTATCCACAAGCCGCAAAGCCTTATTTTATGCTGGAACGGTAATTTTTACCGCCCCGGAACGGTAGTTTTTACCGTTCAAGACAGGTAATTTTTACCGCCCCGGAACGGTAGTTTTTACCGTTGAAATAAAACCATTGAAATATACCCATGTTAAATATATCCATCTATCTATCAGGAATGACAGACAGACGGACACACGCACACACGAAATAAAGGTTGATTTATTCCGTTTTGTCTGCTACAATATCTTGTATATATTTCCAGTAGAAAGGGGCTGATTTTGTGGCAGAGGGCAAAAAGAATTTAGTCGTAACCATTGATGAAGAACTACACCAGCGGCTAAAGGTTCATTGTGTAGAGCAGAAAACAAGTCTTAAAGAAATGATAATCAGGCTAATATCTAAAGAATTGGAAGAAGCGGAGAGAGCAAAAGAAAGGAAGTAATAAGGCATGGAAGAAAGATTTATAGTGCAGACTTCCACGCCGGAAAGAAAATTTATAAAGGTATATCTTGATTTCTTAAACGCTGGACTATTAAGCGGAAAAGAACAGATAATCTTTATTCACTTAAAGCAGTATATCAATTTTGCGAATGATACCGGCACAGTCCGGGGCGAGGTTTACCCAACGCTTGCCACCCTTGCAAAGAATGTAAAAATGTCTGAAAAGACAGTAAGGACGGTTTTACAAGGCTTACAGAAAAAGGGCATACTTGAAATAAAGCAGCAGGGCATGAACAAACCAAACATTTACAAAATAAATGATTCTGCCGGAATGTGGAAAGCTGGAAATGCGGAAGAATTAAGGGCAGCAGTAGACGAAATCGAAGAAAAGAGAATGATTGACCTATTGACCGCAAAGGGCTATTACATAAGCAAAGAAAAAGGGCTTGTATCTGACAGCGACCAAACCGCAGACACAAGCACCATGAATTACAATTCATCTATGGGAAATGATAGCACCAAAAGGGCGAAAAGTCAAGCGGAACGGTACGGCATGGGGCAGATAAAGGAATTATTTGATTATGCTATCCTGATAGCAGACCACCCGGAGCATGAAGCCGATCTGCAGGCGGTATTTGATATTTTGCATGAAGTATTGAACACCAGCAAGCCGACAGTGAGAGTATCAGGCGAGGACAAGCCGCAAGCGGTAGTGGCTGGAAAGCTGATGAAGCTGACACATTATGATATTCAGTATGCTATTGATAAATTCCATGAGCAGACCGGGGAAATAAAGAACACAAGGGCGTATCTGCTGACAATCCTATATCACAGCCGGGAACAATCCTATCTTGATTTGATGAATTTAGGGCATAGGAACGGCGATTTTTGATTTTTCGTTTTGTTACTTTTGGCAAAAGTAACGCAAAAGCACTTTCGACAGACGGAGCCTATCAAAAGTACCTTGCGCCCTGCCGGGGCTTGCCATGTGTCCGTACATAGGCAGTGCTTGTTATACTTCCATTCTGACAGCGTACAAGCTCCATAGAGCGACTTTTTTACAATAGGCAAGGAAATCTACACCGAACCAATTAAAGCCCGATATGGGGCGAATATAGCGGCATAGGTGGGGGTATTTTGGGAAAAGGTACTACATAACCGCTTTTAAGTGCTGGAAGCAATCAGGAAGAAACAAAAAGCCCCTGCCGGAGCCATTGAGGGCAGCAGGGGTTATTTTTATGTTTTAATTTCTTCATGTATCTTTTGAAGCCATTCATAGTATTGCTTTTCATTGGTTATATCTTCGTAGAACGTCATTTTTTCAGTTTTTGGCTTTTTGCCCTGGCATACAGACCAATAATAATTTGATTCTGTCCTAAAGTGGTAAGTAGGCGTATTATCAGGAGCGACCAGCCCGGCATATCGTGAAATGGTTTTGCTATCCTTGCAATTATTTATCAAGTCCATAATATTCTTGTGGAGCTGGCGGCACTTGTTATTTTTGCGAATGGTATTAGGCACATCATTAGAACGGCAGCAGTCGCAATAGACTGTTTGCGGATAGCTTGTAGCATATAAAGCCCCACAATGGGAACACGTTTTTATAATAAAACTTATGTCTTGATTAAAAAGCAATTCCTCAAAGTCAAGCGGAAACATATACCACTCATAAAGCACTTCATTTTCTTTATCATTACTTGGCGGTTCTATTATATATTTTTTTGCTATTTCTTCTTTTTCGTCTGTAAATTCCCCACAATGCACATATACGCCGTCCATGCGAATATTTTGAAATACTGATTTTCTGTAAGAATCATATTCACTGTCAGAACTTGCAATATCCTTTTTTTCTTCAATCGGTATTCCAACATTGAAGCGAAAAGCTATATCAAAAACACAATCGAATATTGTTTGCAAGTCTTTTCTTCTGTTTGCCCGGCATTTATGAACAAACGGAAGATTTTCATACAAATAATCTAAATCACTTTTCACACATTCATAAGGTTCACGCAGTTTTTCAAACATTTCCTGCATTTTGTTTTCGTCCTTTAGATTGCTTTTAATTTCGGCAACAGCCTTTTTGCCATATTCCGTAGAATATCCGTTCATCATAAAGGGGCTTATTTGATTAGCATACATTTTTTTGAATGTTTCAAAATCTTTACCAGAATACATAGTATTCAAATAGTCAAGCGAAATAGTGCCGAATGGCATTGAACGCCAACGCCCATCACTAAGCACTTGCACCCATTTTCTTAATTTTTCAAACTTATAAACAATCATTTTTAAGCCCTCCATTCATTAGACAAAATCAAAGAAAAAACTTTCAAACTAATTTTTCTTTGTACAAATAGTTGCGCTTTTATATAATAATTACTATAATTGCATTAGAAAGAAAGTTTATAAAACTGATTATCTAATAGAAATGATACACCAAACGAGGGAAAAAGTCAATGGAAAATAAAGCAGATATGCCGAACTGGAACAGATTTGTAAATGAGGTTTTAAGCGGCAGATATAAAGGAAGTGAAAAACAGCAGAATGAAGATAGTGTGCAATATAGACAGAACACAGTACCGGGCAAAGCCGGAGCCGGAACAGATAAGGAAAATACAATGCAATCTTGAAACACCGCAAGAAATAGATGTGCAAGACCTTTTCGGCGTGATATGTTCCGGGGGAAGTTTTCGGACTGCTGCCATAAGCGGAAATTCTGATAAGGGCTTTATATCTCAACAGCTTTTTGCAGTAGACATTGACAATGCAAAGGACAAAGCCCCCATTCCTGAAGCTGACCGCCTGACACCCGAACAAGCGATAGACCGGGCAAGGGCAGCAGGATTGACACCGAACTTTATTTATCCGACATTTTCAGATAGTCCAGCATTGAGGAAATACAGAATATTATTTTTGCTGGACATTCCAATTATCGAAACAGAACTAAGGGGCAGAATAGCCGACTACATAACAAATGTTTTCGGTGTGGCAGCAGATAGCAAATGCAGAAATCCGGCAAGGCTATTTTTTGGAACGGATAAGCCGCCAATATTGACGAATACAGACGATATGAACCAGCTTGAAAGAATTATACCCCTGCTGCCGGACAAGCCCAAAACAGAGCCTAAGACGAAGCCAAAGACAAAGCACAAGCCGACCGTAAAGATGGAGCATAAGGAAAAAGCCGGGAATAAAAGCAATATTGACCTGATAAAAGGGCATGAATGGGGAGAGCTGGCGGAGCGGATCGGGAGCAAAGAGAAGAAAATATTTGAAAATGTGGCAGACTTCAAAGCCGAGGTATGGAAAAATGCCGATATTGCGGAACTGCTGGAAATAGATACCCCGAAATCATTTTGTTGTATCTTCCATGACGATAACAGCCCATCGGCAAGCATCTATTTTGGCGATTGCGGAAAATGGCTATATAAGTGCTTTTCAGGTAATTGCAAATACGGAGATAAAGCCCTGACTATCCATTCTATCATAGCCAATCTTGCAAATATAAAATCATGGGAAGCATGGGAAGCGATAAAGCAGATTTATAATTGCGAAGTTTTAAGGACACCGCAAAGCGAACGATTACAAGGGGAACTGCTGGAAATAGCAGAAATCCTTGACACACTGGACGAAACGGGATTTAACGCACAATGCCCGGTAGCTTCTAAAAATGTGCGGTATGCAGTCGAATTGTATCATCACATTCTAAGGATTGCCGGACGGAACATAAGCCCATACACGAAAGAAGATAAGGTTATATTCTTTTTCAGCTTGCGGCAGCTTGCCAATGAATCCGGCAGAAGCCCAAACAAGGCGAACAAAATAAACCAGTACATAACCATGCTTGCGTATCATGGAATGATTGAAAAGTTATCTGATGAACAAGTACCAATGGCACTATTAAAGAAAGCCTATGAGCATACAAAGGAAAATCAGCGGCATATACAGTTTTACGCTTTGCAGGGCTGGAACAATGACACCCTGATAAACATTGAGGATAACGGAAACCGCTGGAAGCAGAACGGATATAGGCAAAACGGTATTTCTTATGAAATGTTTTACCGAACCGAGGGACATGAGGTAGCAAGCCGACTATATCCATTGAGTAGCAAGACCACAAAGGAAGATAAGGTTATCACAAAGAAGCCCACAAAATCAGCAGACAAAAGGCATGAAGCTATTATGAATGTATGCATGGATTTGATTATGGAAAAGGGATATACCACAGAAAAAGAAATTGCCCTGGCATTAAGGGGCAGGGGCATAGGCAAGGAACTTTCAGATAGACAGATAAAACGGAGCATTATGGATATTTGCGAATGTAATAATCTGACAAAGACACGAAGCACAAAAGCATTGAAAGAACAGTTTAACATTGTTTCCAGCGGATACCCGACAATCATATATAGGGGAGATTGACAGAAAAGGGGTACACAATATAAAAGAATATCTGCTTATCATATACCCCTTTTTTTTATCAGTAGCAATATAACCACCACGAAAAGGGAGTGAATTTATTATGAAATATGCAGATTATTTATTAAGTCCTGAATGGAAAGAGAGAGCGCAAAAGCGGATTGAAATAGACGAGGGAAAATGTCAGATGTGCGGAACTACTGAAAATATCCATGTCCACCACTTGACATATCACAATATTTTTAATGAAAACCCATACACTGACTTAGTTTGTCTTTGCGAAAACCATCATAAAGCCGTACACCGCATGATGAATAGGGTAAATAATCCTATGGGGCGGCGTGGCTGGAAAGATACTTTAAGCTATGCACAAGTGACAGTAGAAAGCGAGGTGTAAACATGAGCGATTGCACATTTACCATTGAAAAGCATATTGCCCGCTTATCATGCGGCGAGAACGAAGTATCGAAGCAATTAAACATTGTTTCATGGAATGGAAAACCAGCGGTAATTGATATAAGGGCATGGAGCGGCAAAGGGAAGCCATACAAAGGTATTACATTGTCGGCTGATGAAGCAAAGGCACTGAAAGAAGCCCTTGAAATGGCGTTTTGATTAAGTATCACGCCTACTTTCTTTACACAAAAAAGGGGGTAGGCAAGTAGAAAAGTAGTAATGTAGATATGTAGACAAGTAGACGTTGTGAAAGTGAGGTATAAGGCAAATGGGAAAAGAATTAAAGCCCAAAGAATACAAACGCTTCACGCCTGAACCGATAGAAACGGACAGTACGCTTGATGTCGTTCTGTCTATGGCGGTAGATAGTTTGAAATCAGGCAGACCAGCGGCATATCCTGAAACGGAACAAGGCTTTAGTGATTTTAAGGCAGCAGTTATTGATTATTTTGTTTTCGTCAAAAGAAGTAATGAAGATTCTGGACATGATAAAAAGTTAATCGTTGATATTGAGGGGCTTTGCACGTTTATAGGAATAACACGAGTTACTTTGCTATCTTATGAAAAGAACCGGGGCGAGGAATGGCAAACTTTTATTAAACAAGCCAAAACCGCAATAGTGGCTATCAAAAAGCAGTTAATCTTTAATCAGCAGATACCGCCAATTATAGGGATTTTCGACCTTGTTAATAATACGGACTACTATCGAAATTCAAGCGAATTTAAGCTGACAGCCGAAGCAAAAGAGCCGGAAAGAAAAGTTTTAAGGGCTGATGAACTTCCTATATTTTTAGGCACAGAAGAAGAAAGGGAAGAATGGGAAAAGAGAAATAATATTCTGCCGGAACTGACAGACAATGAAAAGGAAAGCGAGGGATAGCATGGACTACACACGAATAGCAAGGCTACACAACAAAGTATTTTCTACGCCACGAAACAGCCCGGAACGAGAGCAAGCCTATTCTGCATTGAGTGAAGCAGATCGGGCAGCAGTTTTTGATTATGATATGGGTATCAGAAGTAGACGCATTAAGGCGGTAAATATCAATGAGCAGGAGGAAAGAGAAAATATGACCTATGAAACATTCAAGCGGAAATCAGATAGCAGCGAAAAAGGAACATTGAGAGAATTATCAAAATTTGCTAAAGAATCCCCGGAGTTATACCAGCAGTACCGGGAGAGACACCACAGGGAGCAGGACGAACAGCAAAAGCTACATAATAGGCGATTGACGGAAAGCACATTCAAAAATAAACCATATAGCTTTAGGTAGGAGGGAAAATTTATATGAATCAAGCAGAATATGAGCGCATGGTAAAAATATACAATTATGTGTATTCCGCACCGCCAAACACGAAAGAAAGGGAAAAGCGGCTTGCAGAAATAGGGGAAGAAACTTCAAGTAAGCTATGGGATTTCTATTGTGGAATTTGCTCTGGACGAATAAAACAGCCTGAACACACAAACAGCGAGGTAGATACAATGGGCGAAAAGAAGATTACAAGCTATGAGGATTTTATAAAAGCGTTAAGATGTGGGGAAAGTAATATGCTTTACAAATTCAGGCGAAACAATCCTGAAAGATATACCTATTATGCTGAACAAATGGAAGCAAGTTTCGGACGCAAAAATCCGGCGAAAAAACAAGATGTTAAGCGGTTAGAAGAAGAAAAGAAAAGACGTAGTGAAATTCTATCAATTCAAGACACAACGGAAAGGCACAAGGCAATATCTGAAAATATGGCACTGTTTGGGCGGTAAAAGAATGAGAGGTAAAATATTATGGATATAAAATCAGTTCAAACCACATTATCACAAATAGTCGAAGCGGCAGGAGAAAGCGGCGTTACTGATGAACAAGTGGCAAAAGAAATTACTGCAAAGTATAGAGTGAGCCATTTTGAAGCTATGGAAGCATTGCAGGAAATTAACAAGAATTTAGGGACGGAAATAGTCCTTGAATATAGCAAAGGCATTTTCACATACAGAAAGCCAAAACAGTCCACGCAAAAGAAAGAGCCGGAAGAATCAACAGCGGTAAGGCTTGCTAAGAAATTAGGCAAGCAGAACATGGGCGAGAAAGGCAGAATGGAGATTATGAAACATTATACAAGATAGAAAGTAGGTGTAACATGGATATAAATACCGCCATTGACAATATACTGCGGAATTATGGGAAACTGGCAGCAGTAGACCGCCCACAGCTTGAAAAGATGTTTAATAGCGGTTTTGAGCGTGGGCTATCTGTCAATCAGATGTATAACGGAATCCGGCTTGTATATGGCGTGAACTTCCACCAGCCGGAATTGTTTTCATCAAAGGAAGCTGCTGAAATGCTGGAACTGTCCGAAAGTGATTTGCTGGAAGAATTACAAAGGCAAGGCATAAAGCCGGAGCATACAAAAGGGAATGTTTACTACTTCCCCAAAGGGTTATAATACATTTAGTATCAATTCTAATGTATATGGAAAAAGTATCAAAAGTTATTGACATACCGCCCCTTTAGTGGTAATATAGAAGTATCAAAACAGACGAACAATAGAAAGAATACTAAAACCACCACTAAAAGGAGCGAATGAACAATGAAAGAATATGGATATTGCAGAATCAGCACACCACAGCAAAGCATTGATAGGCAGGAGAGGAACATCAAAGCAAAGTACCCGAAAGCCCATATAAGCAAGGAAGCCTACACTGGTACAAAGGTAGAGGGCAGGAAAGAACTTGATAAGATATTAAAGGCAGTAAAGCCCGGTGATACGATTGTATTTGATTCTGTTAGCAGAATGAGCAGGAACGCCACCGAGGGCATAGCCTTATATGAAGAACTGTATAACAAGGGTATTGAATTAGTGTTCCTGAAGGAGCCGCATATAAACACAGCCACATATAGGGAAGCATTACAGAAACAAATAGATGTTACTGTAAATACTGGCGATACTGCAACAGATACCTTTATCAATACTATCATAGAAGCCTTAAAGCATTTTCAAATGGACTTAGCAAAGAAGCAAATAGAATTAGCATTTGCACAAGCTGAAAAGGAAGTGCAAGACTTACACCAAAGGACAGCCGAGGGCATACAGACCGCAAGGCTGAACGGTAAGCAGATAGGACAGAGGCAAGGGGCAAAGCTGAATGTAAAGAAGAAAGCCCCTGCTATGGAGCAGATAAAGAAGTATTCAAAGGATTTTGACGGAACACTTAAAGATACAGAAGTTATGCAGCTTGTAGGGCTGGCACGAAACACTTATTATAAATATAAAAATGAACTTAAAGCAGAAGCATAAGGCAGCAGGACAAGGCGAACCACCACGCACAAGGCAGAAGTGGAACGCCTTTTCTTTTGTCTGTATTTATGTAGACTTGTAGAAATGTAGATATGTTTATATGATTACAAGGCATACGTGGGGGTTTTATAGGCAAACGCCGCATAGGGGTAGTTAGTGGGTTAAGCTGCCGGGCATTTTCAAAAAGCCCCCTGCTGCCTATTTTTGAAAATTATTCAAAAATTGTAAAAAGGGGCATACCCGAAAGTACGCCCCATGTTCCTATCTGTAACCACCACAGAAACAGACAGAATGAACATATCCATTATATCGTGATAGCGGTCAAAAGACAAGTAAAGAAAATATTCCTGAAAAATCAAAAAAGGGCTTGCAATTCCCTTTTGTATAGTATATACTATATGTAGACTTGTAGACAAGTAGACAGTTTTACAATTCTACATGATTACAAGTAGACAACAGAATACAAAAAACCACCACAAACAAGCCCGACTATGGAAGTACAGCCTTTTGTGGGGCTATTTTTCATTTTTAGGGCAGCAAAAAGAAAGGAGTAAGACAGAATGAACAACAAAAAACTGAATACTGAAAAAGGGAGAACCGCAAAGAAAAAGGGGTTTTTCAAGAAGTGGGCTGACCGTCCGACAAAGCAGGAGATTCAGGAACTCAAAAGCTATTATAACCGCCTGACTGCTGCCGTACCTGATGAAATGGCTATGGATATTTTGGACAGCCCTGAAAAATTCCAGCCGGATTTCTTCATTCGGGATGCGTGCTGTCTGGGTTTCTTCATTATAAGAAAGATAGCCCAGATGGATCAGCAGCGTCAGGACGTCATCCCGGTTACGGAAAGTGATCAGATCATTGGAGAAACCATTGGTATCTACGCCGACTTCAACGCCGCCCAGAAGCCGGGCGATGGTCTTGGACAGGCCGTCAAAATTCAGACCAATGTATCCAATCAGGCTCTCGGCGGCAGAGGTCTCAGTCCAGTAGGAATGAAACCGGCGGTTATACACGGCTTTCATTACCGAATTGGGATTGTAGACGGAACCGGCTCCATTCAGCGTATATCCGTCATACCAATGTTTCATTTCGGAAAAATTACAATCGTATTCCTGGCAGAGCTGGCGGATTTCGCTTTCTGTAAATCCCACATATCTTGCAAACTCTCCGGGGAAAACCATCGAATATTCCTGAAAATCTGAAATCGCCGACTGCGATCCATCCTTTTTGATCGGAAGGATACCTGTCATATAAGCGGCCGCAAAAATTCTGGATGTGGAGCCGCTGCCCTTGAATAAGGTGCGCAGAAATTCCAGATATTCGTTCCGGATTTCCGGCGCCTCCCGGATAGGGGCATCCCATTCGTCAATGATCATGATAAATTTATGGCCCGTAAGTTCGACGGTACGGAGCATGGTGGAAGGAAGTTCATTGCTTGTTTTCAGAGCAGGGTAAGCCTCGGCCAATTCTTCCATGATTTTTTCACTGAGATAGGAAACCGTATTTCGAAAGCCATCGGTAAATGGCTTTATATACGTCATATCCAGATAGATTACGTCATATTTGTTTAAATGCTGCTCATAACTGGCATTCATCTTTGGATCTTCTGCAATCATGAGGTCATGGAATAACGCTCTGGAGTCACAGGTTTTATCATAATAGGCGCACAGCATTTGAGCGGCAAAAGATTTTCCAAATCTCCGGGGCCTGCTGATACAGATGAGCTTTTGTTTTGTCCCGATCACGCGGTTGACCAGGCTGATCATACCGGACTTATCCACATACCGGCTGTTTCTTATCTCTTCAAATCCAATGTTTCCAGGATTTAGATACATTCCCATGCTCCCAACACCTCCATGTTTTGTCTATCAAAAAGTATATCATTTTGCTGCCGTGGAAGCAAGCAGATCCGATGTCTAATATTACCATAGAGAATATGACATTACAGGTCACACCTGGTTAATGTGTGACCTGTAACAATATAACTGAAAGACAGATAGAGGATACTACGATTGTAATAAGCAGGATTTTTTGTTTTTGGAAAATGACGCAGAGAGGGATTTGGGTACCAGAAAAACATAAGCTGCCAGAGATACGGCTTTCTCATATAATGAATATACCAAAAGTATTTTGTCAAGATAAGAAAAAAACTATTTTTTTTGTAATATTTTTTCAGTTTGATGTGTCTAAGGAGTGAAAGGAGAGAAAAATGCCGGCAGATCACAATTTAGAGAGAATGATGAATGAATATGGCGACGCTGTTCTGCGTATGTGCTTTTTATACCTGAAAGACTACCAGCTCGCGGAGGATGCTGTTCAGGAGACCTTTATCAAAGCCATGAAATCTTATGACGCGTTTGAACATAGATCAAGTGAAAAGACATGGCTGATCCGCATTGCGGTCAACTGCTGCAAAAATATCATGAGAAGCCATTGGTTTCAAATTGTCCGAAATGACTTGGGGGATGACTGGGAAAAATCACATGACGATCCAATTGAAGCATTTTTGGAGAAGGACAGCATATCAAGGGCGGTCATGAGACTGAACGCGAATGATAGGCAGATCATTGTGCTGTATTATTACCAGGAGTTGTCTGCGCGTGAGATCGCGGCAGTAATCGGTAAAACAGAAAATGCCGTATTACAGCGGTTAAAGAGGGCACGGGACAGATTGAAAGTATTTTTGGAGGAGGCCGGATATGAATATTAATATGAAGGATATGATTGACGGAGAACTGGATCGGATGATACTAAGCGAGGAAGTGAAGAACCGAATCAGAGAGAAAGCGGCTCAAGGGAGAAGGAAGGGGCTGCTGAAATGGGCTGTGGTTCTGGCGGCTGTGGTGATTCTGGGAGGAACCGGTGCCGCAGCCGGATATCATATGCTGATTATGCGTTCGGTAAATGGAGAGGCGCTGCCCGAATTGGACCCTATGCAGGCCGTACAAATGAAGAAACCGTTGTACGCCCCGGATGAAGATGGGATGTTTCATAAAGACTTTAATGATTACGGGGAGATTCAGGAAGAACTGGGAATCCATCTGCTGGACACGGAATTGTCTGGGAACAATCCATACATGCAGGGTCATATTATGACGGACGGAAGCAATTTCGCGGTTATTACGGTGGAAAATTATATTTTGGGGGACACCGGCAGATATCAGTTTCTGGAAGAGGAAAACAGATATTCCTATGAGAGCGGAAGTGTGTTCCTGTCCCCGATTTCATTGACTGTGAGGCTGGTCCTCAGCGAAGAGCAACTGCATCAGGGCTGGGATTGGGAATACCTGGGAATGTACCGGTTTGCGGAAAGCTATACCTCTGCCCAGGGCTACAAAGTCAATCTTGTGGAGCGTACACTGGAAAATGGAGACACGGAGGACGCGGTGCTGGAAAAAAACGCGGTTTTTGCGGCGGATGGAATCGAGTATTCTTTGAGAGGAAGGGTTTCTATGGAAACTATGAAGTTGATTGTGGACATGATGAAGTAGGTTGAAAAAGTGCGGCTGGCAAAACGTGAAGATTTAGTGGAAATGATGCTGTTTCATTGTTATAATGAAAAGGAATGTAGAGCAGGAAGAGTGCGTATGGATAATGAAAGGGGTGTGAAAAGAGGTGGAAACGCTGAAAAAGAAGCTTCCCATAGGGATTGAAAACTTTGAAGATATCATAAAAGAAAATTTTTACTATGTGGATAAAACAAGATTCATTTCAGAGCTGCTTCATAATTGGGGCGCGGTAAACCTGTTTACCCGACCCCGGAGGTTCGGAAAATCTCTGAATATGAGTATGTTGGAAAACTTCTTTTCACCAGAAGGGGATAAACGTATTTTTGATCATCTGGATATTCTGAAGGAAACTGCGCTTTGTGAGGAATACATGGGAAAGTATCCGGTGATTTCTCTTTCACTGAAAGAAATCAGTTCGCTGTCTTATGAAATGGCATTTCAGATGGCCGTTCAGACTATGACCGAAACGGCTGTCCATGGGACGTGCTGAACCATTGTGACAGAATCAGAAACGAACCATCCATACAGCCGGAGAATTACTGGATCAATACCAGCAGCAACAATGCGGTGAAAAGGTTTATTCAGGAATCCGCAGATGCCGCAACAAAGCGGGAGATCGAGCATTTGGTAGCAGGCGAAGTGATCACGAAGGAAATCTACCAGGAGCTTACGTATCCGGAAATGTATGAAACGATCGGCCATATCTGGAGCCTGCTTTTTATGACCGGCTATCTGACAAAGAGAGGAAAAGCGGAAGGAAGACAGTTCAGGCTGGCAATTCCGAATCTGGAGATCCGGGATATTTTCGTGACGCAGATTATGGAGCTTTTTAAAGAGAACGTCAAAGAAGATGGGGAGACTTTGAAGCGTTTCTGCGCTGCACTGCAAAATAAAGATGCAAACGGAGTAGAGAAGCTCTTTACTGAGTATTTAAAGAAAACTATCAGCATCCGTGACACTTCCATAAGAAAGGTTATGAAAGAAAACTTTTATCACGGTGTTCTGATTGGAATTTTGGGAGTGAAGAGCAGATGGGGCGTTTCTTCTAACCGGGAAATGGGTGAAGGATATGCGGACATTCTTGTAGAACCGGATACCGGAGATATGGGGATTATTATAGAGGTGAAATATGCGCATGACGGTAATCTGGATGCCGCGTGTAAAGAAGCGCTGAAACAAATAGAATATACCAGATATGAAGAGGAACTTCTGGACAACGGAGCAGAGCATATTGTGAAATACGGGATTGCATGTTATAAAAAGAGATGCAGGGTTATGCTGGCAGAAGGATAAGGTAATCATGTGTTCAATCTGGGCGTCATGTTTGGCTTTATGAAAGAAGAGAATGACAACATTGTAATCTCGAACCGGATCTTTGAGATGCAGTTGTATAATCTTTTTATTTCAGAGGAAATGCTGGACAAAGTGTGCGCTATGACGCACACTCGTGACGGGACGTGGCTGCATTAGCAGCCATTTTTCTTATGCGCGCAGTGCGCACCCTCCGGAGAATTTTTGTCGTATAGAAGAAAATTCATTTGCGGTTTTCAATATATTCTTTTAAAAGTAAAGTCAATATTTTTTTTTCATATGCGGATAATTGGTTATATAATAAATCAAAGTCTTTTGCCAGGTAGCTGTCATTATTCGAATTTGCTCCCTCTAATAAAAGTGCCATATCACAGTCCAAATATTCTGAGATAGCAGCCAGTCGTTCGAGGCTGATTTTAGTAATTCCCCGTTCCATCTGGCTAATATATCCAACGGACACATTCATATGTTCTGCAAAATGCTCCTGGGTAGTCCCTTTGGACAGGCGCTGTATTTTAATTCGTTCTCCTAGCAGCTTGTAATCAATGGACATTTTTTTCACCTACTTTTGAACCATTATATTGTAAGTGTATGCTGTAGTTAAAGAAACTTATAACTATATATTTAGTTATAGATATTGCAAAATAATATTATGAAGAGTATAATGAGAAAGCAATAAGTAAAAATATAGCTATAGATATTTTCGGAACGGTGTCGAGTTGTTTTGAAAATACGGAATGCAATGAAAAGCTATGGGCGTGTCTTATGAAAAGGCGAAGCAGAAAAAGAAAGGATGTGAGATGGGAAGAGAGAATAAAAAAATAATAGTAAATAGGAGGGGACGCTATTCGGCTAAAAAATAGAGTTGTATTTTAGCAAGAGAAAACAAAAAACATAAGGAGTGAAATGATGAGTATCCGAAAAAAGGCAATGAAACGTATCATAACATTTGTATTGCTGCTGGCGATGGCAGCCACGCTGGTAAATCCACTGGCAGAAATAAATGTAAAAGCCAGCGGAATAGGCGGCACAGAGTTACAGAAAGATGAGACAGGACCGGAAGATCCGATAAATAAAACCGGGAGTAATCCGGAAGGACTGGATTTGGAGAATCCAACGGATGAAAATGAAAGTGATCCGGCAGATCCTGATTTAGAGAATCCAACGAATGAAAATGAAAGCAGTCCGACAGAGGATATAGACAACTTAACGGATCAAGAGGATAATGATTCGGATCAAGAAAATTTGGAAAATCCGGCGAACACAAAAGAAGACGATCAGGAGAAGGATTTTTTAGAAGGCTCAGCAGATAAAAAGACAGAGAATCCACAGGATGCCGAGCAAAATTCATCAGATGAAAAAACAGAATCCACTGCAGATGATGATTCAGAATCTGAGGAAGAAGATCAGGAACGCTCCGAAAAAGAAGCAGCTTCAAAAGCGGCAGGGGCATTTGAATCAACGCCTCCGGTGATTGAAAAAGTTGTATTTGATCAGAATCAGAAAACGGTAAAGAGTGACGCGGTGATATCATTATCCGTATATGCATATGATGATTCTGAAATAAAGGACATCCGTGTTGGTATGCTGGCAGATAATGCAGGAGATCTCTTGGAAGCATATCCTATGACATGGAAAAAGGGTACGGAAGATAAGGAGTATATCTGCACGTATCAGCTTGACGGGGCAAATGTGGGAAGACTGACGATCGCTTCCATCGAAGTGATTGATGAATATGATAATCAGGCATCTTATGCAGGGGTTCGTGAATCGGGTGATTATAAATATTGGGTTGACGTAGAACCGCAGGTAAACGAGACGATTAAGGTAAAAAAGTTTGATTTTCCAGATAACGGGAAAGTATTAACTGGTTCGTATCTTGAGAACTTATCTCTGGAAACAGAAGAAGGGATAAAAGACGAAAACGTATGGGTGCGTTTTGAAAATGAACGCGGAAATTATATTTCGATCCAGCTGTCTGCACAAGATAACAATACAACCCACAGTGTATTTGACAAAAGTACATCTTATATAACAGGGAGTATTATGAATGGACAATCCATAAATGGAAAATATATTCTAAAAGACATTTATGTGGAGAGAGGAGTATTTGGAGTAAAGACATCCCTGATAATGGACAATAAGGAATCATACGGCTTCACATTAGAAGAGGATGGAACGAAATCAAACGCTCCGGTGATTACATCTGTTGAAATTGATAAAAATAAACAGATAGTGAAACCAGGGGAAACAGTTTCTATTACTGTGAGCGCAGAGAGCAGCAGCGGAGCAAAGCTGGCGGAATCAGGAGGTCTCAATTTCTATGCGGCTGCTTCAGATATAGCTTCTGATGCTGCAAATAAATATGTCCGGCTTAAACTTGATCCGGCTGATAATAAATATCATGGAACCCTTTTGATAGAAGACATGTACCCCTGCGAGTGGTATGTCAGCAACATTATCATACACAATGAAGGGGGAGGCGATCATGCAGAGGATTATTCCTTTACAGAAGGGGCAAATTATCCATATTATATACAGGTTTATAATGGAGATGCCTTTGTGAATCCGACGTATGAGGTAAATGTCAGCTTTTGGGCGTTGAACGAGAGTGGACAATACGAGAATATCAGTAATATAAGTAAAGAAAATGTAGAGCGCCGTAAGACGCTGAAGGAAATCGGTGTCACGTTTCCAACTGTGAGTTCCAAATATCAGGGACTTACACAGATTGGATGGATGGATTACTCAGGAAATGAGGTTACGGCAGACACACCGATCCTTGAAAACACGGCGTATTTGTCGATTCACGCCAAATATGATAAGGGAGTTTGGAGCGCAAGGTACAATTATCCTGACAGTACGGGAAACTGGAAAACAGCATTTCAGCCTGTTACGTTTGAATATGGGGAGACATATGGAAATCTTGTAAAAAAAGCACAGGGATATGTGCCGGAAGATATTACAAAAGAATATCCGTTCAGCAATTGGGAAAATGATGCGTATCAGGCGGACGGTGATGTTGTTTCTGCAATGGGAAATCTTCATTTTACCGCAAAATTTTCCGATGTCAATTACATACAGTATTACAGGGAGTATTTCAATGAAAAAGGCAGTGCAAGTGGTCTTGGTGTGTACTCTATTCCTGTGAAAGAAGGAACAAATACCGCTGACGCCATAAAAATGCTGAACAATCTGGCGCTGCCGAAGATGTATGCAGGATTAAGATTTAAAGAATGGGTGATATCTTCCGCTTCAAATAATGACATAGTGGAGAACGGACAATATTTTAGACTAAAAGCAGTTTATGAGAACTGTCTGGTTCGTTATATTCTGAACCATACCAAGAGCGAAGAGGGAACAATCTTTTGTCAGGTAGCAGAAAAAGGTGAAAAAGTAACTGCATTGACCTCATTTGACGGATTTGGAGAAGTGACTTGGGCTAATGCGCCCGAAAAGACTTTTGTTGTAAATGACCATATGACATTCTATGGGACCGCAGAAAGTATATCTACCGATCCGAGCAAACCCTCCAAGCCATCAAAACCATCATCTGATTCCAAGGATGATGCGGTACAGCAGCCGGATTCTAAGCTTCCGGATGCGGCGGTTGACCGGATTGTCCAGACGGTCAATAACGCTGAGCCAGGTGAAGTATTTGAAATCACCATGGGCACAAAGACAGTAATTTCCAGAGAAATTCTGGAAGCTGCAAGAGGAAAGGATGTAACGCTTGTATTAAAAATGGACGGATATACATGGACAGTAAACGGCATGGATATTCAGGCTGCAGATCTGCGGGATATCGACCTGCGTGTAATAAAGCATACAAGCAATATACCAACTTCCACAGTCCAGGCCCTTTCCGGCGGAAATCCGACTATGCAGATTACACTTGCGCATGAAGGCAATTTCGGATTCCAGGCAACCTTGACAATTGGCATTGGAGCGGAGCATTCCGGTAAATATGGAAATCTGTTTTATCATGACAGTGCCGGAAAAATGGTATTTATCAATGCCGGGCCTGTTGATTCTAATGGAAATGTGAATCTGATGTTCAGCCATGCTTCGGATTATCTGATCGTAATTTCAGATCGTATGATGTCTCAGGCAGATGTGCCGGAGGGACTCATGCCTGAGGGAGGCGGAAATATAAGCCAAAACGGAAGTATGTCAGCAGCAAATAGCGGCGTTGCCGGAAAAAGTGTAAATACAGGTGACCATGATACGGCACTGCCGTGGATTGTTGTCGGTATATCAATGCTTGGCATTATAATATTCTTATTAAAGAAGGATGTAAAGACTCAAAAATAATATTGAAGGATTAGAAAGTTACTATTCACAGTCATTTCACTCACATGCGAAAAAACAGCCAGAAAAGCTGTCTGCCGATGCTGCGCATCTTGATTTTTTGCTTATGTGCGTGAAGTGACTGATTCCAGTCAGATAAAAACTGCCAATCAGCTTCTTACAAGCTTCGCTTGACGAAGCTGACTGTCATTTTTTATCTGACTGTGAATAGTAACATTAGAAAAAACATATTTATCAAAAATTCGTTCGACACAATCCGACAGCATCCGGGAGGAACATGAAGTTGAGAATGCCCTGCTTTCTCAGGTTGAGAATCCGCCTTCGAAACATTCAAGTTGATTAGAAAACGCCTGATTTACGGGCGTTTTTCTTAATTTGAGAATGAAAATAGATTTTTCCGCCGCGCCCTCCGAATGTAGAATTATGTAGAACGTTTTTTAAGGCAAGCCGGCAAAAGTAGAGCTATAATAGGTTCAAACACAAACCGGCATGTGATGGATGCATATTTCCCAGACGGTACATACCGGCAGACGAAAAGGAGCGTTTCCCGGGGCGGGCGGTGGGCCTGCCTGCGGATGCGGCCGCTTCTATGGTCAGCCATTTTCAGCAGCTGCGGTGCTGGCTGAGGAAAAAGACACCCGGTGTACGGATGTGTACTATATAAATGAATAGAGGAGGGCTTCGTTATGTTTAATGAAGTAGTGACGGGCACCAATATCGTTTACTATATGATGATAGCGATAGGGGCCATCGGGGTGCTGGCAAAGGCAGTCAACCAGATCACTCTTCGCCGTCTGGTCAGGGCGGCGGGCAATATGCCCAAAAGTACACACAAACTGATAAAGCTGGTGCGGGCGAAATACGAGCATGCACTGATGCTGCACGACCGGGTAGAAAATGCGGAAGCATTTGTAGAAAAATACATATATGAATACAGAGGTTTTTTGCTCAGAATCCATACATGGAGACAGCTTGAGCTGCAGTCCATCTGGTTTTCCGGGATTCTGGCGGCCTTTGGGGGAATTGTCTGGTATATGGAAAATGGATTTTGCGAGCAGGTGTATCGTTATATCAGTCTCGGGGCGGCGGAAATGGTTCTTCTGTTTGTTGTCAGCCAGCTCTCGGACGAGCAGTACAAGATTGAAGCGGCAAAAAATTACATGGTGGATTATCTGGAAAATGTATGCGCCATGCGCCGCCGCAAAGCCCGCCAGTCCGAGAAGGACCAGATCAATATCATCCAGCCGGAGACCTCTCAGGCGCTCCGTGCAAATGGCA
>OFGX01000858.1_pt1 | contig 20659 bp, 15 predicted proteins | sample 1521831 | NCBI WGS metagenome assembly OFGX01 (sample SAMEA3504080, study PRJEB24116) | mouse gut metagenome | biome: mouse gut; feature: mouse-associated habitat; material: faeces | place: Denmark | collected 2011 | reverse complement strand
GAGCCGCTGATCAGCAAAGTCACAGGGGAGCTATCTATTATGGTGGCAGCTCCGCTTTATGAAGACGGAACAAAGGATTCCAAAATTGCGGGGGTAGTTTACTTTGTTCCTCACGAAACATTTCTGAATGATATCGTTTCCTCAATCAGCGTCAGCAATAACAGCCGGGCTTACATGATCAACCGCTCCGGGGCTACCATTGCAGACACGACTCTGGAAACGATTACCGTACAGAATATCGAAGCCGAGGCCGAAAGCGACTCTTCGTTAAAAGAGCTGGCGGCGATCCATGCGGACATGCGCGAGGGCAAGTCCGGTTTTGGAAGCTACAAAATGGCAAAAGAAAAAATGTTCGCATCCTATGCGCCTGTAAACGGCACGGACGGATGGAGCGTGGCAGTCGTTGCCCCGCAGTCTGATTATCTTTCGACTACATATTTTGATATTGTCATCAATCTGGTCATGATGCTGCTTGCTATACTTGCTTCCATCTTCGTGGCCCTCAAGCTGGCCAACAGCATCGGCCGGCCGATGAAAGCCTGTGCAGAGCGTATGAGGCTCCTGGTGGAAGGCGACCTGGAGTCCCCTGTCCCTGAAGTGGTCAGCATGGATGAAACCGGGGTACTGACGCAGTCCACGGCAGAGCTGGTCAAAGGCTTATCAGCCATTATACACGACATCGGCTATCTGCTCAGTGAGATGTCAAGCCAGAACCTGGATATCCATTCGCGGAACAGGGAAGCATATGTGGGAGATTTTCAGAGTATTTTGGATTCTATGCGCAATCTGAAGCTGGAGCTGAGCGGTATCCTCCGCCAGATCAACGATTCCGCAGACGGGGTGTCCAATGCCAGCGGCCAGGTGTCCTCCAGCGCACAGAATCTGAGTCAGGGAGCTGTAGAACAGGCCAGTTCCGTACAGCAATTGGCTGCGCAGATGAGCGAGATTTCCGGCCAGGTAAAGGATACCGCTTCCGGCGCGCTGGATGTACGCAACCAGACTCACCAGGTAGGCGAAGCCGTATCCAACTGCAATCAGCAGATGCAGGATTTGATGAAGGCAATGGAGAAGATCCATTCCAGTTCGGATGAGATCGGAAAGATCATCAAGACGATTGAGGATATTGCATTCCAGACCAATATCCTGGCGCTGAACGCGGCCGTAGAAGCAGCCCGCGCCGGCGACGCAGGCAAAGGATTTGCGGTTGTTGCGGATGAGGTACGCAATCTGGCCAGCAAATCAGCAGAAGCTTCGAAAAATACTTCCGTGCTCATCGCACACTCTACCGAGGCAGTGCAGTCCGGCGCTGAGATTGCAAAATATACGGCGGAAGCCCTGCTCAAAGTTGTGGACAGCATCCAGTCCATGATCGGCTCCATTGACCAGATCGCTGCAGTTTCAAACGATCAGTCAGATGCCGTTTCACAGGTCAATAACGGAATCAATCAGATTGCCACTGTTGTACAGAGCAACAGCGCAACAGCAGAACAAAGCGCAGCCGCAAGCCAGGAGCTTTCAGCGGAAGCTGCCGGTTTGAAGCAACTGGTTGAACAGTTTACATTTGCTCAGAATTGATTTGTTGTCGAAAATCCAGAAAAGCTGCCGATGGCAGCTTTTCTGAATAATGGCGCTAAAATCAGCGTAACTGGTTACTTTTCCAACATTTATATCATTTTTGCCCCACTACACAAGCTGCTTTCCGTAGCGTTCTAAATACGCAGAAGCCGTTTCTAAGGACAGGCCTATTTTTTCCTGCAGCCTTTTCAAAATGGCCGTATCATCCAGGCCAAACTCCTGTCCCATTTCTATGATCTCCTGCGCTTTTCCTCTACGGATCAACTTTTCAGATTCTGTCTCAATTACTGTTCCGCCCATAATATTCACCAGCCTTTCTTCATTTTTATTTCCATTCGTAATGTGGGTAATAATCGTATTCACAAATCCCATAAGGTCTACGATCTCATCATCTGATAATTCATCCTTTTTATGCAGACGGACCATCTCATTCCTAAAATACTCCAAATCCTTTACCGCATTTTCTATACTGTTTTCCGAAGTAATGTCCTTTTCATATCTTGCAATATAAAAAGGGATGTAGGGAAATAATCTCTTTTCCACAATATATTCCTTTGTAAATTCCTCCAAAATCACATTCGGCGATTCATAATCTACCTCCTGCCCATCTGGAAATGTAAAAGTAATCACTGTTGCTTTCGGAGTTTTTTCCGTTCTCTTTATATAGATCACCGTGAATCTTGGCATAGGAATGGTTGCATGGCCGATATCCCATTCCGCAAATTGCCTGGCAACAATAAACGCATACTCCGCAACCCGGATCGCCATAGAACCGTCATCATAACTCTGGCACTCTAATAGATAGATTTCGCTTTCTATTTTTATTACAAAATCAGAAATCTGTTCCTCAATAGCTTTGCTTCCGTCCGCAGTCTCGTTTTCAGTCAAGAACCCTTCCGAAGGCAGAGCTTCTGACAACTGATGTGGTCAGGCTAAATTTAGTTACAACTGATATTCCTCATATAATCTTTCACGCAGAGCATCATCCATAGCAATTTTCACTACCAGGCTGCTTTTTCCTTCCTCCGTCAGACGCAGGATTAATCTCCCATATTTTTGTGCTTCTTCCTCTCTCCCTATTGCCCGCTCTTCTTCACGAATATAATCAATCACTTCTTTCTCGTCATACTCAAAAATACTCATGGCAATTACCTCCGCTTTGTTCTTTCTAAAAAAATCTTCCAAAATCCCTTCCCTGATACACTCGTCCACCGCACGCTTTACCGCCGCTTCTAATTCCATATCAAGGAGATATTTCCTGACGCGTTCCACATATTTCATGTATTCCCGCAGTGTCGGGCACTGCTCCAAAAACTTCGTATTATTGCCGGAATTGATATTCAAAACCAAGACCTTCAGCTCCAGAAACGGAGATTCCATTTCTAAAATCCGGCTCACTTCTTCGGAATCAGCGGCATTCTCATGAAATCTAAGATCCATGCCGTCCCGTAATGATGGTTCGGATTTCTCCTCGCCATTGATTTTAGCCGGCACAGCCGCCATGCTCCCGGCTTCTGCTGCAGATCCCTTATCCTCAAAAGGCACCGCGTTATTCCTGTTGCTGCAGAGCGGATGTTCCTCCTCCGATAATTTATACAGGTCAGACAATTTCAGGATGATTCGTTCCGGGTACTTTTCTGTTCCATTATAAAATACGGTAAAATAAGGCGCCTGCAGTTTCACCGGCGTACTTCCATAGAGCTTCCTGCTCTCCACCAATCCCTCATACTCTTTCGAAATGTAATGCAGAAAACGCAGCGGCATATTCGGATTCACCGTCGATTGATGCTCATATAAATGTAATTCGTCGAATACAATAAATGCAAGGTCATTTTTCATGCCCATATAAATGGCGTGCTTTAATGTGACGACCTGCAGCTCTTCGGCATCCGTATAATTTTTCCCGCTGACCGCATTATAAAGCTCCATCTGCCGCTTTTTATCATCACGGTATAAAATACGAAATACGTTATCTTTATGTTTCTGGTTGACAAGTATCTGTTTTTCGCTCATGTAAAGCCCTCCTTCTCCGGGCTTCTGAAAAAACAGACCTCTTGCTCTGCATGATTCTAAAAAAGCAGTTCGCATTCACAACCTGTCAGACATCCAAAAGCCCTATGCTGTTTTTTATGTTTTGAAATAAGCATAGATTTTCTGAAATGTTGAATGGTAAGAAATCAACTTGAATAGAATTTTAGAATCCTTATGCTTAGTAATAATGATAGCATAGACCATACATAATTACAAGTTCTTATGACATTTTTTGCCCGATCCCTGTTCCGGTATTATTGTTCAATCCTGTGGTGTTTACAGCAAAAATCTGACTTATTTAAAGCTGCTTTACGTCAAGAGACTGGATTCCCGTCACAGTTCTGTAATTATCTATGGCGGTACAGTAAAGCACACGCCTGGAAATGATCAGCAGGAGACTTGTTACAGTTCTATTCGAGTGTTATACATAAATTTTGAAGAGCATTGAGACAGTACCGGAAAAGCACCGCGGGAACTTTCCTCCGGAAATGCCATCACACAGAAAACAGAACTGGGAATTTTCAAGGGAATAAACCAATAAAGGGATTATCAGTTCCTACTTTACCCCCCAGTATCATGACATTGAACTATGTACGGTATTTAAAATCCTATAATTGAAATGATTTTTTAAAAAAAGAATTGACATATTCTGGAAATGAAGCTATATTAGTATTATAGAAATTGAAAGCAAAGAAATGTCATATCCGTTGTCATATTATCGGCGTTATAATACGCTTGTATCTGTAAATCAGATAACAGACACAGTATCGTTTTGATAGATATGACGCAATGAATCAGATCACAACTCCAAATTTGAAAAGTAATAAAGGGTAAAAAAGAGCACTTCCAGGTTTGCTCTTTTTTACTTTGTTCAGAAGTTTTCTTTCGATCCTTCCGCTGACAGATACAAAAACAGGGCATGGCTTCCGGTATAGGCGCCATGCCCTGTTTTCAATTACTTATTATTTTTTCTTTGTTTTTTGAGTCGATTTCTTTGTGGTCTTTTTTGTAGTCTTTTTAGGCGTTTTCTTCTTGCCGCCTTTCTTTTTTACAAGACCGACAATCACTCCGATACTTACAACAGCCGCTGCGATCCATGGAATGAATGAAATCGGGTCACCCGTCTTTGGCATGAGGTTGGAAAGAGCATTCTTACTGTCATCCGATACGCCTTGTTCGGCTGCATTGGTTGTTGATGTCGTTCCATTCCCTGTACCGTCCCCGTTTTGGTCGCCTGTACCGTCTCCGTTTTGATCTCCGTTCGGGTTATTCGAGTCATCTGGATTATCCGGATTATTCGGGTCATCTGGATTGTTCGGGTCGTCCGGATTGTTCGGATCGTCCGGGTTATTCGGGTCATCCGGATTGTTCGGGTCGTCCGGATTGTTCGGATCGTCCGGATTATTCGGGTCATCCGGATTTGTAGTTCCATCTGACACTTTCCAAGCTATAGCCAAAGGTGATGCACCACCCACTTCAAACTCTAAATAATCCTCACCCTGAGTAATACTTTCAATAAACTCAATTTGTCCTGCAGGGAATTTTTCGATCTTTCCGTCAAACATATGAATTGCTACCAAATCATATTTTGTCTCCCCTTTAAGATCCGGGAAGTTTTCACCTGCAGAGCGAAGTTGGTCATATTTTAGCCTTACCTTACGCGGGAAATCATCCTCCCCGGCCGGAACCTTATCCGGTTTACTGCTTCCTTCTTTGTAGACTTCTATCTCTACAATCAAATCATAGTAAGCTATATTCAGTTGATCAAATGCCGGATACTTAGCTTTAATCTGCTTGCTCAAATATGCTTTAAGAGATGCCGCCCCATCAATCGGCGGAGAATCCTCCTCAAGCTGTATTTTCAAGTTATCCGAAATATTATCATCCGTCAATCCTGATACTGTTGCTTTTGTCACCTCTGTTGCTTCTGCCGCTGTATAACTTGCTTCCGCCACATCGCTGTCATCCATATTGGCTTTAGACGCAATTGCCTTCACCGTTGTTGTCGCGGTGATGGGGAATGACTCTCCTGCAAGCATCTTATTACTGTCTTTACCGGGTCGAGTACCATCTGTTGTGTAGTAGATTTCCATATCAGATGCACGCCCTGGATAACTGATAATTACATTTGTTCTACCGCTAAATGTACCTCCATTTTCCACGCCAGCACTTGTTGTAATAACAGGTGTCTTTGCTTTCAGTTTCGGTACATCCACTGTATTTCCAGGTGTTCCCTGAGAATCATCGTTTTCCTGATAAACCGAACTTGCAGCATACTTTATATAGGCAGTATATGACATACCAGACTGGCAATCAGTCTTAATATTATCCGGACCATATGTCACACCGCCGTCAAAGCTGAAAAGGAATGGACCGCTATCGCCTGCCGGCAACTCAATCTTCCCTGTAAAGGCTTCATCATAGGGTTCAATATCCAACTCCTCGTTCGTCTTTTCATTGATTGTCAGTGTTCCACCTGTCGGCGGGCCGCTTTCACGAGGTAACAATTCGAATGGATGTGTATCTACTCCAACCAAACTCTGTTCTATATTATCTGTTCCATCTGCAAACGCATAAAATACATAGGTTTTTGCAGGCTCATTTTTGTCGAAAACATTATTCCGCTGCCATATGCCCGAATTGGCAGGATCATCTGTGCCTGGCTGTTCCGCACCCACCTCAGTTTTACAATACCAGTATTCACTTTTAGGATCAACCTTGCCTGTTGCCTCTAACGTATAACTAAATGTATTTGCATCTGTCTCACTGACTGCCTGCACACCTGTCAGCTCAACCGGAGGCGCATCCCCTTTCGAGATTACAACTGCTTCTTTTAATATACCTGGCGCCTGATATGTCTGGCCTTCTATGCTATAGTTATGTCCTCTGTCACCTGAAAGCAGAGCACCTTCTCCCTTAAAAGAAATAGCCGTATAAGTCCCAACATCTGTACCATCTATAATACCAATCAGTTTTTTTGCATCTGCCTGAACTTTACCTTTATCAGAATCCAAAATTTCTTTTGATGCCTCATCTACCGTTATTTCTTTTATATTCACCTCATTGGTCCCATTATATTTTCTACTTTCAGCAACTACACTTTGAACTGGTAATTTGATTGGATTAATCATATATTTTGCATCTACTGTTCCGTCAAAATTACCTGTTCCAATAATTCTTACAGTAATCTCTCCTGCATCTTTAAAGTCATCCACCTTCGTATCATCCAATTTTTTATCTTTCCGATAATACTCTACAATATAGTCATTACCTTTCGTCAAAATCTTATCTGCCGTCTTAAGTGTAGATAATGTAACGGACTGTGAATCTGGTTTATGAACGCTTCCATCATAATTCCCACCAGTAAAAACACCACCACTTGAAACCAAAAGGGTTACGTCAGTAATCTTATTATCATCTGTATTAGTAATTGAAGCTTTTTGTATTGCGTATGTTAATTCCCTTTTTCCTGTAAAATTTCCAGCACCAGAGATTTCAAATTTAGCTTCTCCAGCATTTGTATTCTTTTTATCCTCAAAATTCGCGCTATAATCATTTGATACCAACTCATAGGTCCCCAATGTCATATATGGTTTAATCTCTTTATGACTATAAGCCACTCCTGTATATGGCACAGGCTCAATTGGTGCGACAGTACACTTCCCTATATCACATTGTGCAACTTCAAAGCCAATACTTATAGTTGGACAGTTAGGCTTAGAATATATTAAAGTATATTTTCCTGCATTTTTAACTTCGTCTGTTACAGTTCCATTTACTCCAAAATTATATTTGTGAGTCCATCCATCTGTATTGATTCGATATATTTTTTTATTTGCTCCCTCTCTCTCATCATTAATCGAATACACTTCTGTATCGGCAAATGGCTCTCCTTTAAAGATTAAACCTGTATTAACATTAAAATCTTTAGCCTCAAGAATCACCTCTAAATTTTCATCTGCTACATCTACAAATCCCCCTCTTTCTTCTCTTATTCTATCCGCATTTACTATTTTTCCATTTCCTTCACCTTTTATTGTTCCCCAACAAACCCACTCAGCCCAGTCTGTTGGAATAGTTATAGAACAATTCGGAGGAATTAATAAAGTTTCACCCGTTTGCAAGCCATTCTTCATACTCTCAGGTAAAGTGACATCACCATATACAGTACAAGCCGTTCCTCTAACAATTTTAGCGCTGCCATCAGTATCCGTTCCATCTTCTTTAGCAGTCCATCTCAGTCCGTTAAAATTTTCATCCTCCATATTACCACGAAATCCATTTGTTATTACAACGGCAGTTCCTCCCTCTTTAGAAGAAAGCTTTCCAGCAGCTATTCCCTCAGCCTGCTGGCCTGCAGCATTGGCCACACCTTTGCCGCCCCATGCGATTACGTCACCACCATTAATAGTAATATCGCCCAAAGCTTTTGCAAATTCATCTCCTTGATAGTCATTTCCAGCACCAATTCCAGGAGCACCAATATGCTTTTCTGAATTCGCCACATTTTCTCCACTACCACCAATAGCCTTGATTTCACCATCGTCTATAATGATAGTTCCAGCCGAACCGCTGCCTGCCCCACCGATTCCAGCTCCGCCACTGCCTCCTATAGCTGTTATGTTACCATTATAAATTCTAATATTACCTGCGCTGGGATCTTTTTCGCCTGCTCCACCAATTCCAGCTCCGCCGTAATCTGATTTTGCATAAAGACTGGCATCCTCATCGTCTTTATGAGTTTGAATAGACAACGTTGCATTTGTTGGAACCTCAATTCCTGCATATGTGCTGGCACTCACTAATTTATTGCTACCTTTTAAAAACACATTAGCCGTCGCATTCGGACTGACTGACATAGCTGACATTCGTGTAGCATCTGTTTGTGTCGTATCAATATCCACTCCATTTAAAATTATATTATGCGTACCACCAGTTACAGCAATACCAGATTTCGCCGTACCATTTGATGTTTGAATTTCATGAGTACAGCCATCCTCACCCTTTTCACATGGCGTAAACGCCTCCTGACCTGTAATAGTATACCGATAACCCTCTGCTGAAAATTCAAGATATCCTCCCGTTTGATCTCCTAATTCTAAAGCCGCTGCTTCCACCCTCAGCGGCACAAAAAACGATGCCACAACCGCCGTCATTGCCATCGCCAGAACTTTCCCCTTTATTCTCTTTTGAATCACTCTATCCTTGATCATCTCTACACATCCTCATAATCCTATTATTTAAGACTCTTACTAGTTTCAGTATAGTGCAAAAGTCCACAAAATTCAACGTTTTTATCCATAAATCACGGAAACTTAATATGATTCCTGCAGCCATGCGCTTTCCCCCACGGCATCCGAACCAATAATCCACGATTTTGAACATCCGGCTCCTCTCTGCCAGGCAGCTTAAGGTGGGCCGGAAACGCCGCAGTTTCCAATCGGCAAAGCCGTGAACTGCAGCAAACATCTTTTATTTTTATGGACATCCAATAGCAGCCCCTCCCTTATATTTATCAGATATTTCTCCGCAACGGGCAAACTATTCGTATATTAGTTATCGACTATATCCCATATTTTGATAAGCATTCTTTTCTAACTTAATCTTCCAAATTTGCCAATCATAAAGACCGGTAACTGAAAGGGGCCGGTGCCTTTTCTGCATGTCCGTCTTCTATCTTAATACTCTTTAAAAAGCTTCCGTACTGCTGCCTCGTCATAATCCCTGATCCGTTTCAGCGGGATGCCGGCGGCCTTGAATGCACGGTCTTTGAAAAGATCCTTTTCTTTTGCTTTTTCCGTGTCGTGGGAGCTGTCATCCAATTCCAGCGCAAAATACACCTGGAAATCTTCATCGCAGATCACAAAGTCTACATGCTTCTGCGATATCTTTGCAAAATACTTCATATAATGCTTTTTGTCGGTGACTTCCATCAGGTCCTTGAGCCCGATCTTAGGGCAGATCAGGAATCCCTTTTTGTATGCTTCTTCCCGAAGGAGCACATAAAACTTGTACTCCCGCTTCGTAAGGAGCGGCCGTGCCCGGTAAGGGTAGGACTTTTTTTCAAAGTACCATATCAAAAAAATGATGACCGCCGCGAGCAGCAGCACAACAGACAGGCACAGCCCCAGATCCAGGCGTACTTGTTTCATATCTTACCCTTTCTTTTGTATCCGTTCCTGTTCTGAACGGCGGATTCGCCCTTCAATTCGTATCTTCTTCATAGATAAAAATGTCCTCTATGTGCATTCCGAAGTATCGCGCAATCTTAAACGCAAGCTGAATAGACGGGTTGTATCTGCCGTTTTCCAAAGATCCGATTGTCTGTCTTGATACCTGCAGCGCGGTGGCAAGCTCTTCCTGCTTGATGCCCTGCGCTTTCCGCAATTTTTCTAAGTGGTTTTTCATAATATTCATGTACTTTCCATTTACATTCCCGGATTGCCGTATCATTCCGGGCTTTTCGAAGCCCACCGCATTTTCTGGAAGTTCCGGGTTCTCACATTATACCACGCGAAACAGGATATTCGCAACCTCCCAAATGGCGGTGTGAAAGATTTTTGTTACTGGTCAGACCCTGACCAAAATTAAAAATGAGTATACCAAGCAGCTTCTCTCTGACACGGGGAAGCTACTTGGCATTATTCATTTTTTATCAGCAGGTCTGAGGTCCTTGTTTTTCCTTTTGGGGGGAGATACGTTGAAATACTGCTTTCACTTTTTCGTAAAGATTCCCTCCCTCTGCACGCATTGTCTGCAGGACTCCCATTGCGTCACAGTATTCTTCGCCACTGTGGTTCGTATTCCCACGGAAGGTTCCGGAAACCGCTTGATGGCGCTTCGGCTTCCTGCACCCTCTTTCCGCTTTGTTGTTTGTAAAATCTACGTTCGGGTGGCGCAGGAAAAAAAGGACGTCCTCTTTGTAATCCCTTAGTTTTATGAAAAGATTGTATCCTTTCCGGTAGTATTTCGACGGCGGTGTATCATAGTACTCCTTGCCTGCCAGGGTCAGGATCTCATCATACCGTTTTTCAAATCCCGCGATCTGTTCCGGTTCTAAGACGCGGTTCTGTTTTTCCCTTGTTTCATTCATCTCCTTTAAAAGTTCCCGCATTTGTATATGCCAAGTCAGATTTGACTCATTCTCCTGGGCACCTTTCAAATACCGTAGATGATGCTCATTGCACTCCTGATGGCTGCTTCCGTAATGGAGAAACGTCTTATCATGGTCATGTACCAGCGTATTCAGAAAGTATTCTACCGGTGTCCCCACGAGTGCCTTGTCCCCTTTGGTATCCCTGAAAAAATAGAGGATGTCCGTCCCATCTGTACATACGACAATGTTTTTGAGACTGCCGTTCATACGCGCGCCAGTCATATCAGTATAAAGCACCTCTGCTGAGGCCAGCCTGGAAAAGATCTCCTTGCGTTCCTGGGCAGTTTTTGAAGAGAATTCCGCATTGATCCCATTGATCATGCCGCGGGAAACTTCTACTTCACCTCCAGTCATCTCCAGGAGGAATTCCCGGATCTTGTTTTCCGGGACATTCAAATGGTCTTTCATCAGGAAAATAAGGGCCTTCACACTGTCGTCATAGTTGACCTCCAGCTGCGCGTTTTCCGGAAAGGGCGGATGGTATTTCGCGCCGGTCCTCCGGTTCCTGTAAACATACGACCAATAGTCCGTGACAGTCAGTACAAGCCGGATGCCGACTACCTGTTTATGGATTTCAGAATGTTCCCCCTTTTGGCGGTAGTAATCCGGGTCATTTTCAATCTCCGGAGGCGCCGGGATAAAGACCGGTTCTTCTGTTACTGCATGGCGTTTCCGATGATGTCCCTCATGCCCTGGCTGCGCTCCTGGCTTCCGGTCGGTCTTTTCCCGGTTGTTATGCACCTTGCCGCGGAAAAGAATCTGGGAGGATGGCAGCGAAGAATTCTCAAAGTTTTGGTTTAACCGCGCATGGAGCTTCTGATTCTTCTCCTTTTCTTCGGCTGTTTCTGACCTGGCCAATACAATTTCATGGAGTTTTTCGCTCAGTTTATCCTGGAGTTTATCTGCTTTTCTTTCCGCTTTCAGTGCACGTTCTTCCATTGCGGCAAGCCGTTTTGCTTCCTGGGCGATCCGTTTTTCACATTCTGCCTGGACATCCTGAAAAACCTGGAACCACATTTCCCGGTTTTTGGCCTCACGGGCATGGGCGGATGCCAGCTCTTTCATCAGCATTTTTATCTGACGTTCATAATAGGCCCTCAGCCGTCTCATCCCTTCTTTCATCTTTCGGTAGGCCTGGCCGCTTTCAAAAGCCGCGACTCTTTTTTCAAGGGCTTTTGTATGATACTGATAATAAGTAAAGCGGCCGTCATCTACGAACATAACGTTGAACCTCCAGGGAGTATTTTGTACGGTGCTGGCCATTAGTTTTTCTTCAGGAAAGAACCTGTTTGCCGATAGATCTGGGAAATGAGATCTGCCAGCTGTTGGTTTTGGATGGCCAGTTCCTCTTTTTCTTTTTTTAGCTGTTTGAGATCAGCCTGGGATTTTTCTAACGCGGCGGAAGTATTTTCAAAAAGGGTCTTGTAATCTGTTGCTTTTGTGTCCTGTATGCTGCCCTTCTTTTTGGGACGCCCCCTTTTCCCAGCGGTAGAGATGATCTCCCCAGTTTCCGGATCTACTCTGCCAAGATACTTACGTTTGGGGCGGGACTGCTTTTTGACTGGATCCCATTCGGAAATAGATTCATAAGCATATGTCACGCCGGACTGGTTTTTGTATTTTACAATGGCCATAACCTCACCTCATTGTCATATATTATAACATATGGCAAGGAGGATGTCAATAGAAACAAGGCATATTTTTTGAGATATGCCTTGCAAAAAAATGAGCAAAGATGTGTCTATTCCCACTTTTACTATTCAGTATTTAATGGAATCTGGTCAGGGGCTGACCAGTAACCTTTAAATAGTAACAATATCACGGTCTGTCGGAAAAGGATTGACAGGGAAAGAACCCCAGTGCTATTCTTTTTAATAGAACCGATATTGCCTCCAGGTTTTTGACCTGACAGGCTGGGAGAGGGAGGTGATTTGCCGTGGGCATGTATTTGAATCCGGGGAACAGCGGATTTACCAGAATCAGAAACGACATCTATGTGGATAAGAGCGGATTGATCAGCCTGATCAATGAAACGATAGAGACGCCGAGATTGCTGACCTGTGTCAGCAGACCGCGCCGGTTTGGAAAATCCTTTGCGGCTAAGATGTTATGTGCGTATTATGATAAGACCTGCGATTCCTCGGCGCTGTTTGACGACCTTGCCATTGCGCAGGACGAGAAGTTCAACAAAACATACAGGCAGCATCTGAATCAATACGACGTCATTTATCTGGATATGACAAATGTCCTGGGAAAGGCGGACTCGGACAGCATTGTGCCGTTCATCCAGAACAGTGTGACGGAGGAACTTCTGGAAGCGTATCCTGATTTAAAAGTAGGAAATGTCTTCGATGAAACACTGCTCCATACGGCGGAACTGACAGGCAATAAACTCATTATGATTATTGATGAATGGGATGCGCCGATCAGGGAGACGCCGAAGAGCCAGAAGCCGTATCTGGATTTCCTGCGTACATTATTTAAGAGCAGCGGCACAACGGACCAGATCTTCGCGGCGGCTTACATGACAGGAATCCTCCCGATAAAAAAAGACGGCTCGCAGTCAGCAATTTCAGATTTTAAAGAATTTACAGTGATCAAACCCAGAAAATTCGGCGGTTATGTGGGATTCACAGAGACAGAGGTGAAAAGGCTCTGTGAGGAATACCATTGTGATTTTGAGAAGATGAAGAGGTGGTATGACGGATATTGGTTCCGGGATACCGGTTCGATATATAATCCAAATTCTGTGATGGAGGCCATCCGCAATGATGATTTCGATTCCTACTGGACACAGACCTCAGCGGCCGGGAGTTTGATGGGATATATCAGTATGGATTTTGATGGTCTCTCTAAAACCGTAGCGGAACTGATCGGCGGCGGAGAAGTCAAGGCAGAACCAAGGGGATTTTTAAATGATCTGGTGACAATTCGAAACCGGGATGACGTGCTGACAATCCTGACCCACCTTGGGTATCTCGCCTACGATGAAAGGACAGGGAAAGTTCGTATTCCAAATGAAGAGATTCATATGGAATTTACAAGAATTGTCCGTGAAGTAAAAAGGGATGATACGATCAGGAGAGTTCGGGAAAGCGAACAGCTTATTTACGATACGGTTCATGAAAATGCGGAAGCCGTGGCAAAGCAGATTGAGAAAATTCATTCGGAAGAATCACCGCTTCACTATAATAATGAACAGGCATTGCGCAGCGTGATCAAACGGGCATATTTCAGCTTTGGGGATGAATATGTCCTGTTTGAAGAATTACCGGCAGGCGGCGGATATGCAGATGTTGTATATCTTCCGAAAAAAGATTCCATGATGCCGGCTCTGGTAGTGGAGCTGAAATGGAATAAAACTGCGGAAGGTGCGATCCGGCAGATTAAGAAGCGGCATTATCCTTCGGCAATTCAGGAGTATGGCGGGGATATATTATTGGTCGGCATCAATTACAGCAAAGAAGCACCGCCGGGGGAACGGAAACATACCTGCATCATCGAAAAATATCAGATGAAAACAGATCATGAATGAAAAGTAAACTGAGGAAACAAAAATGGCAAGTATCAGAGAAGTAGCGCAGGAAGCAGGCGTAGGGGTGGGGACGGGATCATCACGGCATCCCATGGCCTCGGGGTTGTTGCCGTGCTTCAGGAAGAGATGGGGTGGAATATATTCAGCTGGGAAGCACATTATAAGATGGCGGAGGAGATTTTTCGGCTTCATCCGGATGTTGACGGGATCTTCGGCTCAGACCTGGCCGCGCTTGCCTGTCTGAATGTGGCGCAGAGAAAAGGGATCCGGGTGCCGGAAGACCTCTCCATCATAGGTTTTGACGCCATGGCGCCTTCCGGCATGGTGTATCCGGAGCTGACAGCTATTAGGCAAAATGTAGAATTATTGGCGCAGATTTTTAAAGGGCTGAATTCTCTGTCTACATTTATTCCGACAGAAGCATCCCTGAATAATTACGTGGAAGTATTCCAGAGGATCAATATGTGGAAATTCATCGGAAACAGCCTGTTCTATGTGCTGGTGATCATCCTGCTGGATCTGCTCGTAAATTCGATCTGCGGATACGCGCTGGCAAAATTTGAGTTCAAAGGGAAGAACCTCTTACTGACACTTGTGATCAGTCTGATGGTATTTCCGGCGGAAGCGATCATGCTCCCCATGTACAGGGAGATGGCCGACCTGGGCTGGATCAACTCCTGGGCGTCTCTGATCGTGCCGTTTGTGGCAAAATGTTTCAGTATCTATATGTTCCGCCAGTTTTTCCTGGATATTCCGGATGAGCTCTTAGAAGCGGCATCTATCGACGGATGCGGCCCGGTCAGGACATTTTTCCAGGTGGTCATGCCGATCTCGGGAACCGTATACGCAACCATTTTTATTCTGGATTTTGTTGCGCATTGGAATGATTTCATGTGGCCTTTGCTGGTGGTTATGGGAGAAGAGAAGCGGACCATACAGCTGGCGATCCAGACCTTTTTTGGATCGAAGCCGATCAATTACGGGCCCATCATGGCATCCTTGACAATTTCCGCGATTCCGATGCTGCTGATGTTCATCTTCCTGCAGAAATATTATGTAGAGGGCATTGCGTCCACGGGAATCAAGGGATAGGTAGAGTGCTCAGATAAAAAAAATCGGAGGGAAAGACATGGCAGGGGGATTGTATTGGTGGTCTATCTGTTTCCCCTTGCCGCGAGGATGGAGACAACGGCAAGATTGGCATACCGCAATGGAATCCTGCTGCTGTTCAAGTATCTGCCTCAGTCCATCTACCTTTTGTTCATAACCGGACTCTTCCTGGCAGCAGGGCTTCTGTGGACGCCGGTATTCTGTGTGGGTGTGCTGTCCGGAGGTTCATTGCTGGCCGCGGTCCACGGGAAGTTGCTGATGTGGATCTTTGAGAAAGAAAGGTTGATAGAGCCTGTATCCGGCCAGACCTGTGTCAACTAAATATGAAGATAAATAAAGAAGTGCAATAATCACATGCCGAATATTGCACTTCTTTTTTTTCATGCATTCAAATATGAAAATTATTGCTAAGAAATTACTGTCTGATGAAAAGCAAAAAGTTGAAAGAGGACTTATCATAAAATTATGTTAAAATAATTAGATACCCATGCACAATGTTGCCGGAGGAAAGAGAGAAAAACCGTACTGTTCGGTTAGATCTGCAGGTTTACCGCGCGATTCATACGAAAAACCAGAGAAAGGACGTAAAAGATGAGACAGGAGAACATACAGGACTGCTGCATGGAATTGCTGTATCTGTCAGATGAGGATACACATTTCCACCAGGACATAGAGATTCTGTATATTGTTGAGGGGGAAACGGCTGTAAAGGAAGGGGAGACTTATCGGCTGGGAAAGGATGACATCGCGGTGATAAATTCGAACCAGCCGCATGCGTACAGCAGCGCCCGCAATACGATTGCATTTCGGATACTGATACCTTATCGGACATTCCGAAAACTGATCCGGGAGGAGTATTTTATTTTCTGCTGCAATTCCGTATTATATACATCCCGCGACGACAGGGATCTGCGGATCTTGATCGAAACGCTGCTGCTTCGATATTTGAATATGGAACATGCGGATCTGAGCGAGATCGCAAGCCTTCTTTTTCAGATCATACACAAGCTGACCGCAGACTACAGGATGGACAAGGACAGCCTGAAAATCTATCTGAAGGAGCACATGAGTGAAAAGATTGACCGGATTCTGAATTATATCAATCATTACTACTACGAACCATTGAGCCTGACGGATGTGGCAGCGCACTTTCAGGTGTCGGAGACCTATCTTTCCCGCTATTTTAAAAAGAAAACGGGACAGAATTTTATCAATTACCTGAATGAAGTCAGAATTGAGAATGCGGCGCTGGAGCTTCGGGGAACGGACGCATCCATTACCAACATCGCCATGGACAGCGGATTCTCGACCCCTTCCGTATTGAACCGATATTTTAAGAAGAAATATGGAATCACCCCTTCCGAATACAGAAAACAGATAGAGGAATCTGTGAAAAATGACGCAATGAAAATCGAAAAGGTAGAAGAAGTACGAAAAAGCTTATATGACCGGATTGAAAAAAGAATACAGGATTCCGAGGTCAAAGAGGTTACGATCAATGTCCGGCGGGGATATATACCGTGGATGAATCCCAATAAGATCATCGATATCGGAGAAGCCTCTGTGGTATGCGAGGCGGCGATACAGGAGCATATCTTGTTTCTCAAAGAGGTCTTAAGCATCCGGTATATCCGGATCTGGAATCTGTTTTCGGAAAAATTTATGATTTCCACGGACTTTTCAGGGAGGAATTTTAACTTTGAATCGCTGGACCGGATTTTTGACTTTTTTGTACAGAATAAAATTCCGCTTTTCCTGGATCTTGGAAAACGCAACCGAGTGATTATGGCCGGGCATGACAACGAGCTCTATTCGGTGAACATGCAGTATAATCTAAAGACGGTTGAGGAATGGAAAAATCTTCTGGAGCATTTGATGAAGCATCTGGTCCGCAGATATGATAAGCATGTGCTCAGCCAGTGGATTTTTGAATTTCCCTGGAACAAGGAGCCCTATTACAGCCAGGACTACAGATATCTGGACGCCTATGAGGCGGGGTGGAGGATTGTGAAGTCAAATCTGGGCAGCAGCAGGATTGCAGGGATCAATCCCCATGGAGGGATTGACGAAGAACAGTTTCGGGAGGCGGTTCATGAGCTCTCGGCGAGGGGTATATTTCCGGAAATATTTACCATAAAAATTTTTGTGGATTCCACCCACCAGATGATGGGAGAACGGACATTTCAGTCGGGCAGCGACTATCTGTACGCAAGGCAGTTTATAGAAAAAATCCGGGGGATACTGGAAGAGGAAGGGCAGACCTATCAAATGTGCATATCGGAGTGGTCGAACAGCCTGTCCAATCGGAATATTGTGCAGGATAGCTGCGCAAGAGGGACATACATCATCAAATTTATTCTGAGCATCTGGAAAACGGCGGATATGATCGGATTCTGGCATGGTTCCGACGCGGTGGATATTTTTTACGATTCCCGAAAGCTGATATACGGCGGAGGGGGACTTTTGACGAAGGACGGGATCAAAAAGCCTTCATTTTATGCGTTCGAGTTTTTAAACAAGCTGGGGGGACATGTTTTGAAGATCGGCAATAATTATATCGTGACGAGGGATTCCACACAGAGGATCGTCTGCCTGTGCTTCAACCATCGGGAATACAGCTACTATTATTATATGAAGAAAGAGAATGAACATTTTAACCTGTCGAAGATCTTCCAGAGCGAAGAAAAAGAGCGGGTCGAGTTTACCGTTGAGGAATTGGATGATAACAAAGAGTACATGATTAAGGAAGAGGTGATCAACAGCAGCAGCGGGAGCATACAGAACGAGTGGCAGCTCCTCAGCAACCAGGAGGAGCTGGGGAAGGAAGAGATCCAATATCTGAAAAATATCTGCATCCCCAAAATCTATATCCGGCACGTAAGGAGCGAGGACCGGAAGATCTGCTTCCAGGTTGAGATGGAACCCCATGAAATGAGAATGATCTACATCAGTGAATATTAACAATCTATAAAAATCAGGTTAAAAAAATGAGAGCCGTTTTTTTAACCTGATTTTTTTGTCGGGAAAAAAATGTCAAAAAATCGAGAGAAATCTGGCTTTCACGCGGAAAGCAGATCCGTGTTTTCTGATTTATACTTACCATATCAAAAAACAAAAGGAAAGGAAGTGGAACAATGGAAAGACTTTCGAAGAAAAGTATTTTCAGCTATGGGCTGGGGGATCTGGCCAGCCAGTTGGTCTGGAGCTTTGTCGGGACTTACCTTACAGTGTACTACATGGATGTGGTGGGACTTGCGCCTCTGGCCGTTTCAACAATTTTGATGGCCGCAAAGATCTGGGATGCGGTCAATGATCCGATGATGGGAGGAATCGCGGAAAGAACCCATACAAAATGGGGGCGTTTCAGGCCGTATATTCTTTTCGGCGCTCCGTTCCTCGGACTGTTCAGTGTTTTAACATTTACAGCGCCTTTCGGAAACGGGACAGCCGGCATTGTGTGGGCGGCATTTACCTACATCGGAGCCGGAATGCTGTATACACTGGTCAACATTCCTTACGGAGCCATGGCGGGAGTTATGACTACACAGGACCGCGACCGCAACAAGTTAAATTCCATCAGGGGAATCGGAATGCAGGTTGGTATGTAAGAGACTGTCTCGGAAACTTTACGCTGATGGCGCTGCTTATGACGCTGCCCTCCATCGGAAGCATCATCGGAAATGCAATCGCGCCGTTTTTGATCCGTCACTTCGGCGCCCACGGAAAGAGGAACGTACTGGTTGCCAGCCTGGTTGGAAAAGGAATCGGCCTGCTGATCATCTTTATGACGCCTTTTGAAAATATCGGCATGGTGATCTTCGGACACGTATTATTTACGATTCCCGGATTCGGCTTCCCGTCCACATTGTCCATGGTTGCGGATTCCATTGACTATCAGGACTTAAAGACGGGCGTCCGCTCGGACGGCGTAGCGTATGCATTTTACGGACTTGCGACCAAAGTGGGAAATGCCTTCGGCGGGTCCATCGGAGTCATGCTCATGGCGGCGTTTGGCTATGCTGCGGGAGCGGATATTACAGCTTCGGCACAGCACGGAATCAACATGGCGGCCAATCTGGTTCCCGGAATCTTCTTCATCATCGCAGGTCTGCTTCCGCTGATCTTCTGGAAGATGACGGACAAAGAAGCGGATGAGATCAGAGAACAAATTACGGCCCGCAATATGGCAGAATAGGAATGGCAGTTCATACGCTGAGAAAATTGATTCATCGTATGCAAATCATAGGAAAAAATAGAAATAAAAAAGGAGAGGAAAAAATGAAAAACGGAAAATTGCAGGTAGCAGTAGTGGGATGCGGAGGAATCGCAAATCAGAAACATTTTCCGGCGCTGACGAATCAGGCGGATAAGTGTGAGATCACGGCATTCTGCGATATCATCGAGGAGCGTGCCCGGAAAGCCGCGGAAAAATACGGCGCAGAGGGAGCAAAGGTTTACACCGATTATCAGGAATTACTGAAGGATGAGTCAATCGACGTTGTACATGTATGTACGCCCAACGTGGCGCACTGCCCGATCACGGTGGCGGCTTTTGAAGCGGGAAAGCATGTGATGTGTGAAAAGCCGATGGCGGCGACCACTGAGGACGCGCAGAAGATGATGGACGCATGGAAGAAGTCCGGAAAGAAGTTCACCATCGGATACCAGAACCGGTTCCGTACGGACGCGCAGGCGTTAAAACGGATCTGCGAGGAAGGAAAGCTGGGAGATATTTATTTCGCAAAGGCCCACGCAGTGAGAAGAAGGGCAGTTCCCACCTGGGGAGTATTTCCGGATAAGTCCAAGCAGGGCGGCGGGCCGCTGATTGATATCGGAACACATGCGCTGGATATCACATTGTGGTGTATGGACAACTACAGCCCCAAAACAGTGACCGGGTCTGTATTTGAAAAATTGGGACACCTTCCGGAAGCCACCGAGGGAAATATGTTCGGGCCATGGGATACAAAAACCTATGAGGTGGAGGATTCTGCGTTCGGATATGTGAAAATGGAAAACGGCGCAATTGCGTTTTTCGAAGGAAAGGGCGGCGGCTCACCGGCGGACAAAGAGTGTAAGCAGTGGCTGGAAGCGATCATCGAAGACAAAGAACCCCTCGTAAAACCGGAGCAGGCATTTGTAGTGACCCAGATTCTGGATACGATCTACAAGGCAGCGGCAGAGGGACATGAGATTGCATTGTAAGCAGAAGCAGCATAACAGCGGATTGTCCGCAGATCGGAAGGGGCTGC
>OFGX01000856.1_pt1 | contig 20682 bp, 18 predicted proteins | sample 1521831 | NCBI WGS metagenome assembly OFGX01 (sample SAMEA3504080, study PRJEB24116) | mouse gut metagenome | biome: mouse gut; feature: mouse-associated habitat; material: faeces | place: Denmark | collected 2011 | reverse complement strand
AGCCGTGTGTGCCGCGAGCAATCGCCATTATAAGATGGCGCGGGCCTCCGCTGTGGCTAACTAGTAAAGAAGCCTTGTACGAAGGTGCGAGAGTGAATTCACTCCTAGTCACTCCCATTCTCGGGGTGAAATATTCAGGTGATGGGCAAGCAATGAATCAGGAGCTGTCATGCCATATCAGGTGCTGAAATGTCACGCTGCAGGTTATAAAAGCAGCGCCATTTTCCCGGTTCGGGATCTTCCTGATAAGCAAGCAATAAAGCTCTTGCTGTGGAAGATTCTAGTTTGTTGTATCTTTCTTGCCGGTCGAGCGGGACGCAATAGTGAATAGCTTTTACCTCCCTGCTGTTGCTCTCCTAGTACTGACCAGAAACTGAGGTGCCATTTCCAGCAGACTGTGCTAGGACATAGTCATAGAACACATCTTCCTTCGAAAGCAGCTTCTAGGCTTCATTGGAAAAAACTTAAATCTGTGAATATTGGGAACAGAGTCTGTACATAGCTCAGTTGACAGAGTGACTGCCTAGCATTTAGGATGCCTAGGACTCAGTGATTAGTGCTGTCTTTACTTTATTGCCTTTAGTGGGTCTACTTATTATATTGTAATACACTTGGGATCATAGAAAGGGATATCATGATGACCTAAGACCAAGACTGTCAATGATGTTGGTTAGAGTCTTCTCTTGTATCCTCAGGCTAAAGAGACCTGATACCAGAGTGACTCACATTACTGAGAAACTCAAGTTTCTATTTCATTTCTTTTTAAGGCCTCTTAATTCAAAGAGTCATTGCCATTACAAGGTGTAACCATCACACACTTTATCTCTTTTATCTAGGTGATTTCCCAGTGTTCTTTACTTGGTTCATCAGCTCTAGGATTCAATGCAAAATAGCAACCAATAGTATTAAAATCTTGGATAGAACAGATATATAACAGTAATTACTTTGCCTGAATATATTAGTACAAAATCTGACATAACTGAACAAATGGAAACTAGGCTTGTGTCATGGATTAGAGGGCCTAGATCTTTTTCACAGCAGGTTATGCACCCTTTAGGATCCTCTGTAGAAACAATGAGGTACAATGGTCACTGATCATTCTTAACAGAGAGGCCCTTCTCTACAGGTAACAGATTCCTAGATCCACATTAAGTTGATTCCTGCTAAGACGGTCTATAGTGTATGACCATGTTAAATTCATGCAGGAAGCTACTGAAAAACAAAGCATTGTTCCAATCAGCAACAGACAGGACACAGAGCTCTGAGTATACAGCCAAGGGGAAATTTAAGTCATAGGGGTTAGGCTAATATCCTCTGATCTAAATTGTTCTGATCATGTCTTAATAGCTATGTATCTTAGTACCTGAAAACTATTTCCCTACATTCATTTGCTTATTCATGATTGGAATATATATTGTACGCTTTCTCATTTCGTGGTATGTTAAATTTGGAACTTGGTATAAAACTGTTAATAATCCGAATGTGCAGTATTCAATTGCATTATATATGCCTTAAACACCATGAGAAGGAAGGAAATGAATATAATAAATCTTTTTTTTTTTGCCATGTAATACAAACTTATTCAGAAAACCTACTGAAAGACCCCCGTGGGGAGTCCCTTCTCGGGCAAGCGCGCACCCAGTAGGACACTGAGACCGAACTCACTGTAATTATACAAGGCTTTAATGGCATACAAACACACAAACAACAAAGGTTCGCTCAAGCCAGAATGCTGAGGACGAAACTCATGCACCGCGCAGGGGGCAGGGGAGTTCAACCCCAGCCCAAACTTTTTACAGGCTTATAAAGGCAAAAACCACAAACCAAAAACAGGGGAGCCAAAAGAATTTGGGCCATTACACATGATAGGCTTATTTAAATGTTGGCGGGATGATTACAAATTAACAGGGTAATATGTGCATGCTAAGGTGTAGGGAGGCACAAGGGCTTGGGACTTCTCGAGGTCAGCAGGACACCTGGTCAATGTATGATTTATGGGGTCTATAGGGAGGTGCCATCCTGCCAGATGGCCATTTGGTCCGCCCTGATAGCAGTGGCTAGTTCCTGCATTCTCTTTTTTATCTTTTATGGCTGGACATTCTTAGCTACAGGGTGGGTTTGGCTGTGCCTGGACCCGCCTTGGTCTATTCTTCAGCCCTGAATTTCTTGAACTTACATACCACAATGCTATAAGACCCAAAATTATAAGTTTTTGCTGTTCATTACCCACTTCTTTTAGTGGATAGCTCTAATCTTAGAACGACCTTTCTTCTTGTTGATATTGCTGTCTGAGGACCATGACTTGTATGGTGTTTATTTTATCTTTAACAAAAGCAACCAGCTTATTTAAAATACATGGCCCAAAAGAAAGCAGGAGGAAAAAATAATCAGAGGGCCTGCCAGGGTGGAATCAGTGTCGTAAAACAGGGAGACCTGTTAAACCAATTTTCATACCATCCTTAATACGCTTCTCTTTCTTTGCTTCATTTTTCTAACCTTTCTCTGAGCTTAGCCATGGAGTCCCTGATAAGACCAGAATGGTCTACATAAAAACAACACTCTTCTTTTAGTGCGGCACAGAGTCCACCTTCTTTGAGAAAAAGTAGATCTAGCCCCCTCCTGTTCTGTAGCGAGGTCAAAGATTCTTCAAGTTTGGTGATGGACTGCTCTAGTGCTCCTAGGTCTGCATCCATAGCGGTTGTGCAATTCATGAAAATAGTGGGGGGTCTGTATCAAGGCAGTTGTGCCTGTGCCGACCCCAGCTGCTGTTCCTAGACCCAAAAGCACTGCTAAGGTCATGGTAATGGGTTCCCTTTTATACCGGGTCCAGTGGTTGAATCCATTGACAAAAAACTGTCATCATGATACAGAAGCCTAGGAACCCTCTGAACTAAACGACAATAATCTTTAGAAGTATTAAAAACAGAAGTAAATACACAGGGAGTGAGTCCAGTGTTGCAAGCCCATACTGTGACTAAGGGAGGGACTAAGTACTGACCTCTATTATTGGAAGACTGGAGATGATGAGTCTGATTACAGAGTTACCGTTTGTCATGTGGGACTTGTTCCAGGCAAAGTCCATTTCCCGAGACAGCTGCTAATGTTAGTTTTCTGTTTTCTCCCCAAGGACACTGAGAATTGTCCTCAGCCTTATTGTATGTCTTGACTTGAGCAACTCCCTCATAATATGGGGGATTGGAGGCATAACACAGCCAACAAGACTTAGTGATGTTGGGATTGGTACAATTGCGTACCAAAAAGCCCCCTGTACCAGACTAAACAGACGGTTTTCAGTATCTGGGGGAGTAGGGGCAATGTAAGTTTCAGGTCTGAGGAAGGGGTATAGACTTCTGTTGGAATAGCTGGACCAACTAGGGTATGTCCGGGAAAAGTAGGTCTGGGAAGGGGCATTGGAGGTTTTTTAACAAGAACGGGGGTAGGTCCTACTGCCTGGGTTGGGGGACACTTCATCTTTAGCCGAATCTTAAATGTGAATCCAGGGCCTGTCCCTGTCACATAAAATGTTAGGCCCCACAGTCTTCCCTTTATCCAATCTTTTTTGTCTCTTTTGCTTTTTGAGTAAAAGTGATGTTTAAGGAATCATGGCCCTTATTTCATCTGGATACTATAATAATATCAAGCTAGAGGAAGGGTCCCAATGAGTGGTACCAGTGGTTTCACATCTCCACTGACTACAGAAGATGCCCTCTATTCCCCCACACCAGCGAGCCTCTTTTTTATTTGCCCTATCCCTGGGACAGACATAAAAGGGCTCCTGACAAAGTCTCCTCTGTTGAGACCTGCTACTACAGCCTGGTATATCTGCAATGTACTTTCCTTGGGAACTTAACCCCTGGTGATATGGCTGCTTGTGATAGATTACCTCATCTTGGGGCACCGTTTCATGTGACTCTTCAGGGATATCCCAGGCATCTAATCCATCTATCAGGGCACAGATTTCAGGAAACAGAGGGGGACACCATGTATAAGGGGGGGGGCTTTGAAGTACTCCATACAGTATCTCCAGCTTGAGAGATGGCCTCCCATGTCAGGGTCATAAGAGTGTGAGGATTATTACCCAAGGTTGGTGTACAGCGAAGGCACAGTTTAAGAGAATTATCAGTAGCGGCCACTGTCCAATTTTCTCTGAGGTCGTCTTCATCCTGGTTGGGTGCCTTTTTTTTATGTGGGATGCGTGGATCCAGGCAGCGATCCTGTCTACCTTTGCGACCTTGGCGCTGGTCAGCAGCACTAGATAAGGTCCCTTCCACCGTGGCTCAAGCATGCCAGCTCGATGTTGTCAGACCAGAACTGAGTCCCCGACCTGGAACCTGTGGGGCACTGCACTGCTCCCTGGTGTGTATGCTTCTTTAATCTGGTCCCAGATCTGTGTTCTGACAACTTCTAAGGCCTTTAAATGGGTAAACAGAGAAGAGGGTGAGGAAGAGTCAGCACTGGAATTCAATATCTCATCAGACTCGGTCAAGGGGGGTGGTCCCCCATGTAGAATTTCATAAGGAGTAATGCCGAAACACCCAGGTGTGTTTCGGGCCCTAAGGAGCACAAAGGGAAGGAGGGTCACCCAGTCTTTACCACTGGTCTCAAAAGCTAATTTAGTTAGGGTTTCTTTTAGAGTCCTGTTCATTCCTTCTACCTCTACTGATCTCTGGGGTTTATAAGCACAATATAACTTCCAATTGTTCCCCAAATGTGTGGCTAATTCCTGACTTACCTGGGCAACAAATGCAGGCCCATTATCCAAGCATATTACCCTGGGGATCCCAAACTGGGGTAGGATCTCTTCAACGATCTTCTTGGTCACCACCTGAGCAGTTTCAGACTTGGTGGGGAAGGCTTCTACCCATCCTGAGAAAGTGTCTATGAAAACTAGTAACTATTTATTACCATATTTTCCTGGTTTGATCTCAGTGAAGTCTACTTCCCAGTAAACTCCAGGTCTATCCCCCAGTTGTCGTTTTCCTTGTTCATTAAAGGGGCGTGCAGCATTAATTAGGGAACACACTTGCAGGATTTAGTTACTTGTTCGTCTAGTAGCCTGAGCACATAATAGTTTGAGGACTGGATTAAATCACACAATTTCTTTGCTCCCAGATGTGTCAGGGGATGGATGCGTTTTACATATGCCTTTCCTTCTCTATAGGGCAAAATAATTTTTCCTTCTTTTGTTCTTGCTATCCCATGGTAGCTAAATCCTTTGGACTTCCCTTGTTCTTCAAGATCTTCAATCATCTCATAATCTTTGGAGGTGTATTCAAAACTGATCTCTGGGGTCCCTTTTGGTTCTTCTATACTCTCTACAGGCAGCGCAGGGATGCCTTGTACCACCTGTTTGGCCACCCAACCTGCCATCTGATTTCCCTGGGCTACAGCACCTTGCCCCTTTTGATGGCCAAGGCAGAGGATGATGGCCACTTTCTTGGGCATGTGTATAGCCTCTAGGAGGGCCAAGATTTCTTCTTTATTTTTGATTTCCTTGCCTGCCGAAGTAAGTAGCCCCCTTTGTCTATAGATGGCCCCATGAATGTGGGCTGTGGCAAAAGCATAGTGGCTGTCAGTGTAAATATTGATTGCCTTACCTTCTGCCAGCCGCAGAGCTTTAGTTAGCGTCAGGAGCTCAGCCTTCTGAGCCGAAGTTCCTTCTGGAAGTTAACTTGCCCAAATTACATGTTTTCTGTCAACCACTGCCTCTCCTGCTCTTTATTTTCCCTCCACCACAAAGCTTCTACCATCTGTGTACCAGTCAGGCACACCTGGCCAAGTTCGGTCAGTCAGATCCTTTCTCGATCCAGTTTCTTCAGCCAGGATATCAGCACATTGGTGTACCCAGGTAGAGGCATCCGTCTTGGGGAGGAGGGTGGTAGGATTGTGGATGGCAGGTAGGGCAAAAGTCACTCGGTCATTTAGCAACAGGCTCTGGTAGTGGGTCATCCGGGCATTTGTCATCCAATGGTCAGGGGGCTGTCATACAATACTCTTTAACGCATGGGGAGTGATTACACTCACATGCTGACCTAGAGTAAGCTTGCCAGTATCTTTAACAAGTAGGGCTACTGCAGCGATGGCTTTTAGGCAGGAGGGCCATTCACTGGCAACTGGGTCCAATTTTTTAGACAGGTAGGCCACTGGCCTCTTCCAGGGCCCCAGAGTCTGAGTCAGGACTCTGCGGGCTACTCCAGCTGGCTCATCAACGTATATGGTGAAAGGCTTAGTCAAATCTGGCAGGGCCAAAGCCTGGGCTGCAAGCAGAGCAGCCTTTATGCTGTTAAAGGCTTTTTGGTGTTCCTCTGTCCAGGTGAACGGGACTTTTTCTTTAGTGAGTGGGTACAGAGGTGCCGCCAACATTGTGGACCCTGGTATTCAGAGTCTACAAAAGCCTGCCGTTCCCAGAAACTCACGTACTTGTCACAGAGTGGTGGGGGTTGGGATCTGCATCACAGTCTTCTTTCGAGCTTCGGTGAACCACTGCTTTCCTTCTCGGAGGGAGTATCCTAGGTAGGTCAAGTCCATATGGCATAGCTGAGCTTTCTTAGTGGTACACCAATTCACTTTTTTCATTTAGAAGCTTCTTGATCCTGTCAAGGCACAGTTCCTGGGTTGAAGCTGCAAGGATTAAATCATCTCCATACTCCAGGAGAGAAATTTGGAGGTTCTGTTCCCTAAAGGGCATAAGGTTGTGGTGGACCACTTCATCAAAAAAAGTGGGTGAATTTTTGAACCTCTGTGGCAGCCTAGTCAAGATTAGCTGACCCGTATATCCTCCTTCAGGGACTCGCCACTCAAAAGCACACAGAAGTTGACTGTTCAGGTGTAATCTGAGACAGAAAAAGGCATCTTTCAAATCCAGGACAGTGTACCAGGACCGTTCAGGTGGTAAGGAACTCAGCAAGTTGTGAGGGTTGGGCACAGTTGAGTGAATGTCCTGTACCCGCTTATTGACTTTTCTTAAGTCCTGGACAGGCAGATAGTCATTTGTCCCAGGTTTACACACTGGCAGGAAGGGGGTATTCCAATGGGACTGGCACGGGACCAATATACCCTGTTATAGCAGTCTCTGGATATGTGGTCGAATGCTGTTTTTAGCCCCTTGACTCATGGGGTATTGCCTGACTGAAATGGGTTTGGCAGCCATTTTTAGCTCGACTATGTTGGGTGGCACTTGCCTAGCTAATTCCATCCCAGCCTGCTCTGCCCAAACCTCTGGAAAACCTGTCAATCGTTCTTTAAAGGGTAAAGTCTCAGACTTCTGTTCGTGGAGGTGATATTCTTCTTCTAAATTTAAAACTAAGCATGCCACTGGATTCTTCTTCCATGATACCTCAGGTCCGTCAGAAGTAAACTGGACTTGTGCTTTCAATTTTTTACAAAGGTCCCAGCCTAGCAGGGGTGCTGGGCACTCAGGTATCACAAGAAAAGAATGTGTCACTTTATTTTTTCCTATGTCTAAAATCCTTTTGGTTGTCCAGGGATAAAGCTTGCTACCAGTGGCTCCCATAACTAAAATCTTCTTTGATCCTAATTGTCCTAAAGGTTCAGTCAAGACTGAATATTCAGCTCCTGTGTCTATTAGAAAATTAACGGGGGTCCCCTCCACAGAGTGAGTTACCCTAGGCTTGGGGAGGGGGACCGAGCCCCGACTTCCCTTGTCTTCTTCAAGGGCAGATACTTTGGGGCCCCTCTGCTTCTTCTTTGGGCAGTCTCTGGCCCAATATTCTTTTTTCTTGCAGTATGTGCATTGGTCTTTCTCAAGTGGAGGTCTCTGTTCTCCTGGGGGTCTTCTTGCCCTGTTGCGCAGGTACCCTGACTGACCCTTCTCTGAACTTTCTCCACCTACCACTGCGGCCAAAATCTTAGTCAAGTTCCTATCCTGCTGGCGTTCATGCCGGTTTTCTCTTTCCTCTACCTCTTTCTCTTCTCTCTCTTGCTTTTCTTCCTCAGTCTCTCTCTTGTGGTACACTTTCTCAGCTTCTTTTACTAAATCTTGCAGAGTATAATCTTGGAGACCCTCTAACCTCTGTAACTTTCTCATAATATCAGAGTCAGACTGACCAATGAAATCTATGGCTACAGCTGCATGCTGTCCCTCCTAAGAGGGATCAAATGGGGCTATCTCCTATAAGACTCCATTAGTCGTGCTAAGAAAACGGAGGGCAGCTCCATTGAACCCTGAAGGACTTCTCTTACCTTGGCCAAATTGGTGGGTCACCATGCAGCCCGCTCTATCCCTGCCACTAGAGTCCATCAGTAGACTGTGAGACGCTCCCTATCTTTCACAGTATTGAACTCTCAGGCAGAACGGGCCAAGGGGAAAGCTGCATTTATAAGGTTGGGGAGATTAGTGGGGGTCCCATCTGGTCCTGGGACGTTTTTTTCTGGCTTCTAGCAGGATCCTCTCTCTCTCTTCAGTTCTAAAGGGGACCTGCAAAAGTTGCTGGCAGTCATCCCAAGTGGGCTGGTAGGAGAACATTAGGAACTCAAGGAGTCCTGTTAAGCCTGAGGGATTCTATGAGAAAGAGGAGTGATTAGTTATACATATCTGTTATACATATCTGCCAACATATCTATCAATGAAAATGGCCAGTACTGCAATGGGACTAACTGCCCCGGGGCATGGGCAGGTCCTCCTACATAAGCTCTTAAAGGCAAAGCAACAGTGGAATCTGGTTTAGATTCACTTCCCTCTGAACTATGGCCTTTGCAGCTAGGAGTCCCTCCCAACGGTCCTGTCACAGAGGCCACCCTGGGGTCTGCTGGGGTGGGCAGCTGTGAGGGATCAGGATTAGAAGTTCTTTGGGGGTAAGGGGGTGGGAAGGAGTCAATGAAAAAGGCATCATCAATTTCAGGATAGATCCTCAGGGGGGCCGATGGAACGTGCTCTGGCAGACCCGCATGCATCATTTTCGGTTTCATGGCTACTGCCACCATCGCTGCCTCAGCTCCGGAAGTCCAGGAACCCAGTCAGGGTGGCAGATTTTGTACCAGATCCTGCCACACAATTATATAAGGTACCGGATCAGGATGCCCTCCTGCAGTCTGAAAAATAACTTGACACCTAGAATAACAGGCAGGCTAAAATTTCCCTGCGAAGGCCAGCCCACACCAAAAGCTGGCCATTTAGAGGAGCAAAAAGTTTGCCAAGGTCCCTTCTTGACATCAAAGAAAAGATTGTTGGCCCTAGTCATAACGTCTGTTCAATGGTTCTGAGTAAGTGTTAGTGGGGTCGTCACAGTCTTTCCCATGTTAAGCTCTGTCACACACATGTTAAAAACGATTACAAAGGCTACAAGACTCAAAAGCAAAACCGGTTGCCTACTCTGTGTCAACCAGAGTTCCTGAAAAGAATCAGACGGCCTAGTAACAGGTCTCAGAAACAGATCGTCAAGGAGAAAATTTATCCCTGACTTTTCCCGAGGAGGTTCACTAGGCATCCCTGGCCCTCCCCCTGACTTCCCTGAAAGTCTCCCAGGGCGAACAAATGGTGGACACCTAGACACATCTGTCCTTATCCACTTTGCTCTCCCTTCGAAGCACTGTCTCATAAGAGAGTTTGCAAAACTGAAACTGTGATCTCACAAGATTTTCAGACAGAATATAGAGACAAAACCAAGACAAGATAGAGGGCCTTACCTCCAAGTGGGTCTAGGACCCCTGGGTGGTCACGCATCTCCCAGCCAATGCACCACATGAAAGACCCCTTCAGTGAGTCCCTCTTCAGGGAGGTGCGCACCCAGTAGGACACTGAGGCGGAACTCGCTGTAACTATACAAGCTTTAATCTCACACAAACACACAAACAAAAAAGGAGCGCCCAAGCCAGCATGCTGGGGTCGAATCTCATGCACTGCGCAGGGGGCAGGGAAGTTCAACCCCGGCCCAAACTTTTTACAGGCATATAAAGGCAAAAACCACAAACCAAAAACAGGGGAGCCAAAAGAATTTGGGCCATTACACATGATAGGCTTATTTAAATGTTGGCGGGATGATTACAAATTAACAGGGTAATATGTGCATGCTAAGGTGTAGGGAGGCACAAGGGCTTGGGACTTCTCGAGGTCAGCAGGACACCTGGTCAATGTATGATTTATGGGGTCTATAGGGAGGTGCCATCCTGCCAGATGGCCATTTGGTCCGCCCTGATAGCAGTGGCTAGTTCCTGCATTCTCTTTTTTATCTTTTATGGCTGGACATTCTTAGCTACAGGGTGGGTTTGGCTGTGCCTGGACCCGCCTTGGTCTATTCTTCAGCCCTGAATTTCTTGAACTTACATACCACAATGCTATAAGACCCAAAATTATAAGTTTTTGCTCTTCACTACAACATCCAAGATTTTACCTCTTAATCAGATCTCTAACTTTTTAGCTCCAAGTTACTTTGGGTTTTGCAATTTTCACAGGGTGTCTGACAATCTCAAACACTACAGCCTGCTGCTGTTCTTCAACAATTTTCTGACTGGCAACCAAGCTCCTGCTGTTTCTATCAAAGAATGTCCCACCCATTCCTCTTGTTCAAAAGTGCGGCTGGACAGGCACTCTCAGGCCAAGGAGACCTCAGTAAACTTTATCTGAACATTCAGGTGCTCTCAGGCACTCCTTTGTTGAGCCATGCCAAGGCTTTGAAAAAAAAACAGCCCAGTGGATAAAAGTCATTTCATTTGTACCTGGCTGTCCACTTTGAACAAATGAGCAATAATTCTGTTTTTGTGAAATATAACAGGTAATGAATATTTTAGTTTCAGTCAGTGGAAACTAACGGCTGTTCCCATTAACTCTTTCACACCAATTAACATTTTTGCTTCACGGTTCCTTTAACATTTTCGATTTCCACAGTATTCACACCAGGATGAATACTGAGACATTACGACCAGGGACATCATTAGAGCAAAGGTAAACAAATCTCTCTCAACATATGTCCTTTCACAATGGAAACAGACCAGAGACCATGGGGATGCACAACTCTGAATAGTTTATAAAGGGCCCTGTAGATATCTGTTCTTGTATATTGAGGGGTGTGTTTAAGTGGAAAAAACTTACAGCTGTCATTTGAGAATAACACATATAAACCTCAAGTGTTTTTTTTTTTAATGAGAAATGTTGACAATTACGGTTCTTATACATAGGGAATATCTGGATTAAGAACTAGTCCTTACCCAGACTTCACACTTCCTCTGACCCTGACTCTGTACCTTCCAGGCTAAGAATAATCTTGATGGCCTGATTTCCCCAGTAACAGGCTATCCAGCAGAAAAGAACAACAAACTTCTCAAGATTCAACCAGTATACTAAGACATGGTTCATGTCTAATTGTTTACACAGACAGGCAGAATACAGTACCACTACCAAGATTTGGGAATAAGAAGCCAGTGTCTATGAAAATCAAAGAAACCTTCTGCAGCATCATGATCAGGAGCAGTGGAAACTGCAAGCTTTGTGGCTGCAGTGGTGAATAATTCTTCACCTGACAGCTCATCCCAGATTTATCACACTAACCTCACAGGCCACTGTGAAGAATACAAACACTTTGGATGTGGACAGCTTAAGACAGAATGCTACCCAACAGGATGCCTTACATAGGCTCTATATGGTAAGGTTGCTACAGAAAGTTAGAAGTGTCTGAAGGCATTACTTGGGAACTGTGATGAGGACATCTTCTAAAGAAGTATTGTGAGACAGAAAATTTAAAAAAATGTTGATGTCTGCTTAGAAAGGGGTTTAATCTCAGGATTTGGTGATAAAATCCAGTAGATTTGAATTCAGGACTGAACTGCACAAGAAGGCCCAGAATTGCTAGGACTATACAGAAAAATCCATTTCCAGATAAGTTAAACAGAAAAAAAGGAGAGGAATGAAATGAAAAAGAAGAATGTCAGTGTCCTGATGTTAAATCCTGTATTTGTGAGCAATAATCAACAAACTTTGAAAGGAATAATGCAACAACGTGAAAAAAAATGGACACACCATTTGAAATATCTTACATAAATCAGTAAAAAAAACATTAAAAATATCTCACTAAAAATGGCAATATTTGCAGGGTGTTGGTGGTGCACAGCTTTAATCCCAGCACTTGGGAGGCAGACGTAGGCAGATTTCTGAGTACAAGGCCAGCATGGTCTACAGAGTGAGTTCCAGGACAGCCAGGGGCATATAGAGAATTCCTGTCTCGAAAAAATCCAAAAATCAGACCATACACACAAATAAGAAAACAAACAAACAAACAAACAAAAACAAAAAACAAAACACACACACAACACACACAAAACAGAAATACAACAACATAAGGCAATATTCCCTTTCCGTTTTGTCTTGTGGTTTTCTTTTTTAAATGTGTTATTGCATCTCAGAGATGCCTCCTCCTTTATAAATACTGACATCACAAACACATCATAGATATGAACTTGCATCATCGCCACAGGTGTTTTACAACTCCTACTTCAGTGACACAAGGGACTCCACACACATACTCCTTCCATAGAGTAAATGTATCCAATATCATACAGATTATTCAAAACAATGGAAATATCTTCAAATTATCTCAACACTTATGCCCAGTGATCGGGTGTCTCAGCTTGAGGCTCCCAATGATCAATTGTTTATAAGTACTAGCTTGTAAAACTGTAAATGAGTTGTCTATCTGGAACCCTTTATAAGATCCTGTCCTCAGCAAGGATCCTGTTCAAAGCCATTAGCCACTTTTTTTTTAATGTGCACATTTAATGGGATAAAGTAATGAGACTTTTCCTAATTGTAGAAACGACCTAGTCTCTTTATTTTCCCCCACATTTTTTATTACATATGTTCTTCTTTTACCTTTCAAATGCTATCCCAAAAGTCCCCTATACCTCCTGCCCCCTGCTCACCTACCCACTCACTCCCACTTCTTGGCCTTGGCATTCCCCTGAACTGTGGAATATAAATTTTGCTAGACCAAGGGCCTCTCTTCCCAATGATAGCTGACTAGGTAATCTTCTGCTACATATGCAGCTAGAGGAACAAGTTCTGTGGGTACTGGTTAGTTCATATTGTTGTTCAACCTATAGGGTTGCAGACCCCTTCAGTTTTTGGGTACTTTCTTTAGCTCCTATATTGGGGGCCCTGTATTCCATCCTATAGATGACTGTGAGCACCCACTTCAGTATTTGCAAGGCACACTATTTCATACACTAGCAAGATTTTACTTAAGGGACGCTGATATAGTTGTCTCCTGTGGTGTTTTGCCCTCAGTCACTTCTATGCTTCATAAGAAAGAAAGCTCTAGTTGTGTGCCATGCAGATCGTGTAGAGGGCTGTCAATATCCCCTCTCCTCCAGCAAAGCCTCACAAACAGTCACAACGATTGTCTTCCAGGACAACTTTGAGTGCCTAAGATAAGGATCAAAGCACCTCTGCTTGCTCCAATGTCTAAATGTCACTGTAGATTAAGAAATTCCCTAGCAAGACCCTAAGATTCACAGTCCAGGACCATTTCAGCAACCCATTACTTTTCTAGGGTCCAAACTTGTTGCAATTCTACAGACCTATACATTGTACCCTTAGAGCCCTTCTCAAGAGCAGGCAGCAACTGCTCCAACTGCTTTCTCCAAATGCAGCTAAACAGAAACAACCTGCAGAGGCAGGTGATCTGCTCCTGGTTCGACCAAGGTGACTTTGCCTTTGTGTGGGGTGGTGGTGGGAGTTTACCTGCTGTGAGACCCTTTTCCTGTAGTTGTGCTCATCCACCAAAGCACTTGGAAAGACAAGGAAAGAGTTCCTCATTCAAAATCCCTCCTCCTGCCTGTGGTGTTTGTGTTTCTAAGGAGTGGTAAATTGGATCTATTTGGGGGGTTCTTTGTGTCTTTGTGAGTCCACACACAGTGATTCCTCTCTCCTATACTACCTTTCCCAGAAAAATTAGAATCATAGTCTACACATCATTTCTTTTATTTTATAAACTTTGATGGTGGGTATGGTTGTTTGTGTACATGCCATTTTGCTTGGACACTTCATGTGTAAAATACCTGCAGAGGCAAGAAGACTGCTGCTGGAAATGGAGGAAGTGAGAAAGAGAAAGGAAGAGGGGGACTATTAATACATTTTAAAGCTTTCTAGTTAAATCCGCTCTTCAAGATAAACAATTGAAAGTGTAATTAGTCGCTGGCCTTGTTATATTAATACTGACTATAACAGTAAAGCATTTGAAATGTTTTGTAAACAATTTATTAATTTATCTAATACAGGGTAATGTGGAACTTTAAAAAACTCTTCTTTTTAAAAAAACAAAGGACAAGATAAATTATATCCCCATGCACATTATTTAAATCACACTTTAAGAACTTTGAAATTTGGATGTCAAAGAACTTAAAAATGCCTGATAGTATCTTAAATAGGAGACATAATCATGTCTAGGTCAAATGAAAAAAATCTACTTATTGGTATATGGCTTGATCCTAAGTAGCTACTTTATAGGGAAAGGGACAAGAATAGGTTCTCTTCACAGAATGCTGCATATATATGAAGGCTAATTTTTGTGACAAACTAACAAGTGTGTTTGCTTAGTGCCCTGACTGTAGTGACAAGAAAGCTGAATTGGGTATATGTTTTTGACCTACCTTTGTTTATCATTTTCCCTGTTTGGACAAGCTAAGATGCTTTACTTCAAGGTTTTTAAGAATTATGGGATATAGAACAGTAGAGACTGTGTAATCTGATTTAGAAAGATTAGTCTCAAGATAGAGTTATAGTGATTCATCTTCTAACTTCACTGTGACCAGGTATCCTAATTCAATATTGGACTGGTCTATTAATAATTCCAGTATTAGAAGAATTAGGGAAGATAGCTAAAATCTTAATTAGCTAGCAAATTTAATTTGGAGGACAGCCTCCACTCCCAGAGAGGCTGCAGCCTTTCTGCAATTCTCAAAGCCACCTCCCCACACCAGAATCTCTAAGACTAAGCTTGATCATTGCTAATTTGCAACTGAATGGGGTACCTGGACTTCTCCAAAGAAACTTTCATACTGTTGCTTATCACTGTCCCACCTTTGTTTCTCAAGCAGGTCATCCAAGTCCTTCAGCCTGACTGTAGCAGATGTACAGCCTTGCCTCCAACAGTGAAGGTGGCAGTTATTGATCTTCATTCTAGTACATATTATGACTTTGGTCTGAATTGGGAATAAGGTGTGATAATGAGGGCTGGACATTCAATGACAGACATCCAGATCTCAGAACCATACCAATCTAAGACAGAGGTACATGCCAAAATCCATGACTGTTGATAACACAACACAGAGCCATGTTTTGTGTGATATATAACACAAACTAGTTGCACGTAGCATCCATAATGGAATTTGATGCTTCAGGAAGATCTAAGATTTCCTAAGGGAGGTGTGGCCTCCAGTCACCATAACTCCCAGGCAAGACTATAGAGCATAAATACATTTTATGCCTCAGTTTAGCACTTTTTAAAATATTATTAACGGGGGGGAGTATAACCTCCTCCAACCTATGCAGGTTCAGACCTTATGCCATTGAGGCAGGGCCACCTGCAGTGCAGCTCCTCAGCTAGTTTCCTTTGATGTGAAACTACCTGCCATCTGCCATGAGGCCAAATTGGTTCTCCAAGATTTTCTGTAGTTAACTGCAATCTGTGAATTTGGTGACTTAGTGCTAAAAGGCTGTGCTGACAACTTGGTATCAGGAAAGCAAGAAACTTGGCATGGCAGAGAATGGGTTTCCCCCTTTATAAGTGAAAACTTTTATTAAATATTTGAGCCTAGATCAGAAAATTGTCTTGGCTCCATTTTTCTCTCACCTATATAGTTCCCCTCTCTTTTCAGCCTCTGTTTGCCTCCCAGGTGAAACACAGTTCAAGTTAGGTAAGGCCTGGTTTCCAACAGTTTTGGTCCTGATCTTTATCACATTGAACACAAGACAGAATTTTACACTAACACTAAAGATATCTGCCTGTGCTTAAAATTCTGATTACAAAACACTTCCTTTAGAAGAGTGGAGTGGTTGATGAACACCAGACACTTACTTAGCAATAGTTGGCCTATGAATTTTGAATAAATTTCTTATTATGTGGAAGATTCAAATTGAATTAAATAGTTTTAAACAAGCTAGGAAGGAAGTAGACATGAAGGAAAAAAAATTCTAGAGTAGATCAGTACTAAAACTGAAATAATCTGAGGGTTATCTGTGTGCTAGTGGGGAGGCTAGAGGGAGAGGGAGATGGAGAGGGAGAGGGACAGGGACAGGGACAGGGACAGGGACAGGGACAGGGAGAGAGACAGGGACAGGGAGAGGGACTAGGACAGGGACAGGGATATGGACAAGGAAAGGGGGAAGAAGGAGGAGGCAGAGGTAGAGCAGAGGCGGAAATGGAGGTGGAGGTGGAGGCAGTGGCAGACTGAGGACCTAGAATTGCAAGCCACAGAAAGGAGTGTAATTGAGGCATTGTCTCCATAACAACTGAAAGCAACATAACCTAAGGGCATCTGTCAATTTCCTGGACAACTATTCACAAAGCTAATCTTTCAAATTCCAACCAAAATTTTCATAGAATGAGAGGATTGGGATTTCGAAATCAGGTGAACATATTTCTTATTATTCATTAGTATTTTTTACTTAAACTAGCAAAATATATGTATTCATTTTTTTAATTTCTAATGTATTTCATTATTATTATTATTATTATTATTATTATTATTATCATTATTTTTGTTATTTTTATTACTAAAAATCAGTTTTTCAGTACAGTTCTTATTTTCCTCCTGGTTCAATTTGGTTAGAATAGTCTCTAATTTTCTCTCATTAATTAAATAGGTTGTAACTTCTTTTGCTTTTATGTTGTGAATATAAGTTATGATTGTTAAAAGCCTGTTAAATATACATGATATTTTCTAAAGCTAAAATTCATATATGTTAAAACTGTATTTAAAATCTATTTGTAATATTAACCATGGTAGAAGCAAAAAATAATCTCAAACAAAGTCCTGTATGAAAGGAAGAAGTGACCAGTTCCTCATTAGGCAGTGACCATTCCATCTCCACAGGAGAATATGCAGTGTAACTGTGGCTTCATAGAATGAATTGGGTAGTGTTACTTCTGTTTCTAATTTGTGGAACACTTTCATGAGAATTGGTATTAGTTCTTCTTTGATGGTCTGATAGAATTCTGCACTACAGCCATCTAGTCCCAGGGTTGTTTTGGTGGGAGATTATCATGATTGGTTCTATTTCTTAAGGTGTTAAGGTGCTGTTTAGATGGTTTATCTTATGGATTTGGTATATGTCTAGATAATTGCATATTTCACTCGTCTTTCGCAGCGTTTTTTTTTAATTATTCATTACTTAACTATGAAGTTTATTCATTTCAAGTTTTTTTTTTCCAGGCTGCATTCCATGGAATATCTTTGGCTGAACTGGAATTTGCTCTATAGACGAGACTGACAAGGAATTTAGAGATTTTCCTGCCTCAGCATAATAAGTCCTGGGATTAAATGTGTGTTTGCCCCCATTCCCTGGCACCTAGGAATTAATTTTGAAGACTACTTACATACCTTCATATAGTTCAAACCTTATAATATTACAAAATGGAAGCCTATCACAGTGATTCCTGCTTTTAACCAGATGACTATGGGTCTTATATCATATCTCTTTTGACTTCTAAGAAAGCCATACATACATAGCCAATTTGAGGCCAGCCAGTGCTAATCAATACAATTTGGCCAAAATGGAAAGAAAAAAAAACACAAAGTGAAAGTGCCTTTCTTATTTTAAGAATGGGCTACATTATAATAACACACACACTCAATCACATTCAGACTCACAGAAACAGACAGACACACACAGAAACACACACAGACACAATCAGACAGAAACAGAGTGAGACAGAGAGAGAGAGAGAGAGAGAGAGAGAGAGAGATCCACAGTGTTGGTGTTGGGAATCATAGCCACCTCCTATTTGGTAGCAGCAACTTTGTGTAACAGATAAGTCATCTTTTTAGATATTGGCTCTAATTTTGAATTGGCCAAGAAAAACCTGATACTATGCAGTCTGGAGCTGACATTTGGATTTCATAGGATCCCTGAAAATGGTTTCTGAGCAAGAGAACATAAAGTTTAATCATTCCTGGTGCATCTCACATATCTTCTGCCCAGTCTCCAATTGAGACACACAGAATTTACTGTTGGGGATTTGATAAAGGGGGTTTATTTTTGACAAGAAGCCCCTGAAGGATTACACAAATACAGTTGAAACAACCTTAGTACATGTCAGAGTGTGGTACCTCCCTTCTTTATGCTTCTCAGTGCAGCTTCATTTAGTGTGTTCATTTAGTCCTGGTCAGAACACACAACAGAGCAGAAACAAACATTCTTTTCAATTTTTACACACCTTCTAATTTTTTCTTGTTTTTGTTGTGTATCTTGACAGACCCTTGCAAGCATTAATTTATTCTTAGATGAATTTGGACATTTTGAGTAATGTTCTCTTCCTACACCTTCCTTCTCTCTCCAGAAATGTGGAGAACTTTACATGACTCAGAGTATAAGATCATTGGCTGCTCTTGCAGAGGGTCTGGGATTCAATTCCCAGTGATCATCCTGTGTGTCACAGCCACATGTAAGTCCTGTTCCAGGGGATCTGATACAAGCTAACTTAGGACCTCCATGTAGTCCAGGAATGTTCACATCCAACAAATACACTCCTTCAGGTAAAAATGTCCATCCAATAGAAATAATGAAAAGTATGCTGTTTACCAATTGTCATGTAGAACTTGATTTCCAAATGAACACAAATATTATCAAGAGCAGACTTTAAAGTATGCATGTAGGTCAACCATTGTGATATGTTTGGTACTTATTTTTTCTTTCTTTTCTGTTTTGCATCCCCTAGGACCTCGCATACCTATGACTTGGAGGAAAGTAATCCAGAGTTCTTCCATAGTCTCTGCTTCAGTTTCTGCCTCTACTTACCAGCTCTGAATCAAGTTCTGTCCTGACTTTCCTAGGTCATGCAATTTACAAGCTGAGACTTGTAAACAGAAAGAAACCATTACCTCCTTTTGTAGTTTTGGGCCCCGATCTTTATCACATTGAAATCAAGACAGGCTTGCATACTTACACTTATGCTATCTGCCTGTGCTTAAACTACTGGTTACAAACAGTTTGTTCAGAACAGTGGAGTGACTGTTCAATGCCAGACAGTTACCTAGACATTGTTGCCCTATGAATTTGGGTTACATCTCTCATTATACTGAAGATTCAAATTCAATCAAATGGTTTTAGTACAAGGTAGAGAGGCAACTTAATGTTCATAGAAAACCAATTCCACAGTAGATCAATTCTAAAACTAAACTAACCTGTATGTTATCTCAGCACTAATAAGTAGCAGTGGGACAATCAAAGGCATAGGAAGGTGCAGAGGCAGAGGTTCAGATACAGGCTGAGGTAGAGAATGTAGAGGCAGAAAAAGAAGGATAGGCAGAGTCACAAGGACAGTCATAGGAAGATTCAGAATCAGAGAATGAGTCAGAATTTGTGGTGTGCATGTACCTGGTGTGTGTCTTTGTAATTCTTGGACATTTTAGGAAGTTACATTAATTCAAGTCCTGAGAGGTGGGGTGATTGGTTACGACAAAGCTATCAGATTGCAACAAGTATACCAAGACATGGTTTCTGTCTAATTGGCCACCCAGACATTTATATACTTATAGGAGTACTTATAAAAGGAGAGATTCCAAGATAATGGCTTTCTTTCTACTGATAAGCCTGCCTCCCCGAGTCTCAGCATAAACGTTAATTATGATTCATTAGAAAAGAGCACACACAAGACTGCAGAATCTCAGCCAATACTATTGAGAACACTTTTTTTTTTTAAATCACAAAGCCCTCACACAACATTTTAAAAATCCTTTACTGGATTCATCTTCTAAGTATACACTATATGTTATATTTAGTGTATCATAAAATACTAAAGTGGAGTATCTACTTATGCACACTGAAAGTGTACTTCAAACAGAAAGCATTAATACTGTTACTCCATAGATGAAACATGTTTATGAAGTAACACTAAGGGAGATTTACACACAATATTTGCATTTCATATGAGGTCCCCAGATGAAACTTAATTGCATCAAAACACATGGCACAGCATGGAATAGGTATGACTAATATTAAAATAGTGAACAGCTGAATGCAGGAAGTATGGAATACAGAGTTACTAAGTTTGGTGGAATACTATATTTACATACAACATACATTAGTGAAAAACTCCTGCTGCATTACTTTGCACAAGATTGAGTGTCAAAGCTAGTACATTTTGTCTGGTGTTTGGTGGTTGGTTACGCAAGTTGGTTGTGGTTTTTTCATATCCATAGTTAAAGAAGAAGCACTACGAAAAAAATTAGATTCAGAGATTTTCTAATTCCTCTCTCTACCTTTATTTCTGTCCTATCTAGTGTTTTGGAGTATAAAAAGAAGAACCTAGAAAATATCAAACACAAGCTCTAAAAATGAATCTTCCTTGCCCTCCACCAGAAATCATCAACTGTGAAGAAATACACTTCATCTTCTTTATCATAAATTTTAAAGGACTCTCTTCAATAGCTTCTTGACTGGACTGTTTCTTTTTACTTTTGTGTGTGTGTGTGTGTGTGTGTGTGTGTGTGTGTGTGTGTGTGTGTGTGTGT
>OFGX01000855.1_pt1 | contig 20686 bp, 17 predicted proteins | sample 1521831 | NCBI WGS metagenome assembly OFGX01 (sample SAMEA3504080, study PRJEB24116) | mouse gut metagenome | biome: mouse gut; feature: mouse-associated habitat; material: faeces | place: Denmark | collected 2011 | reverse complement strand
AAGGGCAGGAGAGAGCATTCCTGCCCCCTGCCGCAGTCCCGGAGGATAACCCCTTTGAGCCGGCGGCCAAGGGATACTGCAAATTCCTGCATATCCTGGCCGCAGAGCGTGGAGATGCCGGTGTCAAGGCAGAAGGCGAAGACAGGGCTGTCTGAGCGTGGCTGCGAGTGATCCTGTGCCAGAGCTTCTGCGCAGGAGGAGTGACCCTGTGCTGGAATTTCTGCGTGTAACAGGTTGTCCTGCCTTGCCACCTCCGCATTCAGCATGTCGATCCATGCAGCGGCTTCGGCTCCGTCAGAACAGATTCCGCGGAGCAGGTGTCCGTTGTGGCTGCGGCACTGGTTTTCCAGCAGGAGGGTGACGCGGTATCTGCGGGCAGCTTTGGCAAGACGGAGATAATACGCTCGGTTGATCTGCCACTCCGTGCCCTTTTCTATGCTGGCGAACAGAGGAGAAACGGCCAGATATCGGCAGCCGATTTTTCCGCAGAGCCGGACTGCGGAGTGGGCGATTTGTTCAAGCAGGGGATTCAGATCCCTGCGCTTGCTGTCCCACGGAAGGCGCGGGACGCGCAGGAACTGTACAGAGAGACCCAGGCTGCGGCACTGTTCCAGGAAAGGCCGCAGATTTTTCAGCATAGCTTCCGGGGTGCAGATGGAGGAAACTCTGTCGGAAGCGTCGGAGTATGGATTCGGATTTGCAGTTTTTTTAGCGGCAGTATCGTTACCCGGTGTCCCCTTGTCGGCTTTTGGGCGGCAATCTCCGCATTGGGGGTTATTTCCGCGCGGTACGGGACGGCAGGGCTGCATTGGTTTCCCATAGTTTTCGAGATCGTGCCCGGAACAATACATGGCGAGATCCAGGGCAATATGCTTTAATCCGGCATGGGACATGTCCGTCAGCCCCTGCGCAGGATGCCGGGAATCCACGATGCCGGTGGGGGAGTAGAAGATGTTCATTGCGGTGCTCCTTCACTTTTTAATATAGGATTGGTTCGGAGAGCCGCGGCCTGCGGAAATCTCCGGTTTATAACAGTTTCTTGTCAATCAGATCTTTTATTTTGGAAGAGCTTGTACTTTGCGTGTACGGGAAAAATTCCATCTCCGCGCCGTGCTTTTCCAAAAACTCTTTTTCCGCCAGCCAGTCCGGATTATCTACATAATCACTGCCGGAGAACTGGCAGTCAAAATGATGCAGACGCCAGGCGTCACGTGTGCCGCCGAAATTCAGCGGAATTTCCACAACTTCGTCCACATACCGGCAGGAACGGACCATTTCCGCGCGTTCCTCATAGGGGACAAATGGCTCGACTTCTTTGAATTTCCGCACTCCTTCATCCGTCACAACACCGACGATCAGGTAATCACACTGTTCCTTCGCGCGTTTGAACATATTCAGATGTCCCACATGGAACAGGTCGAAAACGCCCGCGATATAGCCGGTGTGGTATTTCTTTTTTACTGCGGAATGATCCGCGGAGCCAGATACTGCATCGGCATTTTGCGGCACAAGAGGTTTCCGTTTCCGGGGATAATCCTTGCCGGGATCATAAATGCTGTATTCTGTTACACCCATGCCGTCCAGCTGCTTCATGACAGACAGATAATTTTTGATGCAGATCAGGATCTTATATTCTCCGCTTTGCAGCGAACGCAGGATTTCCGGGGACTGGATGGAAACACCTTCGACTTCATGCCCCCATTTTTCCCGGCTGTTATCCACGATTGTGTAAACCGGATAATCCTGTCCGTACAAGCTGAGGAAACGTTTCGTAAAATTGCCCGAGCCGAAGAGGATCAGCTTGCGGGTATCTGCGTTCCGGAAAATATCGATGAACAGCTTCTGATATTTTTCCGCGGAATAGTTCAAACGCTGCCGGTTGGAATTGACCATATCGTAACTGCGCCGGCATGCCTCGTGATATTTTCGCAGCGTCTTTTCCTGGCGAAGATCCGCAAGAAAATCCCACTCCAGTTTTTGCCATTTTGACAGCTTCCGTTTCAGATCGTAGCGATTCAGAAGGGTTTCCATCGGCATAAGTTTCTGCACTCCCAGATCTCCGGCGTAAAATGTGGCGATCATCCGCCAGATCAGCGCATTTGCCGGATAATTTTCCTCACAAAATTCCTGGTCATAGAATACGAAGGTATCGTTGAGATAAAAGCTGTTCAGCGGCACCATGTCGATGTAACCTTTCCGCAAAATGGCGCCGTTGCCGTCCCCATGATCGGGTTCGATGATTTCCGAGGATTGAAGGATCAGGTCCCGAAATTCATCCAATTTCCGCAGGAACATGTCCTGATCCTCGTGCAGAAGCCGTTTTAAATAGAGCTGGCCGACTTCGGCGGTGAGGTAGGGCATGAGGTAGGAGATTGGGCGGGACTCCGACTCCGGAGGAGCTGTGGGAGCGGCGTGTGCGGGTGGAACCTGGGCCGTGGTGGGAGCAGCGGCAGTAGTATTGAGTACAGGCGGAACCTGGTTCGGATGCGAGGCTGCTGCGGTCGTGTCACAGCGGGACAGATTCGCCTCGTGGTTCGCTATGGTATCCAGAATGTTATGTGCAGGAAGGTACGGCCCCAGCTTCGCTTCTACGACGGATATGCCATGTGCGGACAGATCACGTCCGTGCTCGATCAAATTTTCCAAACGGAGAATGCCTTCCGTGTGGGCTGCCCGCTTTTCTACGATTCCGGACCGATGTATGATCGTCAGAAGCGCACGCTCCGGCCCCCGTTCCATGGAACTTGTGACATGGCTGACATCGGAAAGACGGCCGCTTAAAGGGCATTCGATCAGATAAGCATTTGCCATTTCATGGAACATCCCATTTTCGGCGAGACTGTTGTACAGGCTTTCTTCGTCCAGAAATACGGTATCCGGATAATGATAGGTCGGAAAAATCCGGTTGGACAGATCTTCATTCGGCAGATAGTCCTCCGCATATAAAAAGGACGGATTTTTCAGATCCGAAAGGACGGAGTAAAACTGAAAAGTCTCGAATCCGGAGCTTTGCAGCATGGAGCGGAGTTCCGCCCGACTATAGCACCTTCCCTGAAAAAGGTCTTCTTTTTGTGCGTATGCCCGCCGATAGCCTTCAATCCCGTCAAAATTCCGCTCCGTATATGGATCCCGGTCCCCGCAGAAATACCGGAGACCGAAGCGGTTGTTCATCCCCAGAAGGAGTGTGCCGTCGGGCTTGAGCAGGGACTTTAGATAGGAAAGGTACCCGGCGGGGGATTCCAGTTTTTCTAAGGTCTCGATGGCAATGATGTAGTCGAAGCCGGCGGTGTGGGCTTGCTGCCATTGCGGGGTGAGGGTCTGGAGTGGGGATGCGCAGGTGAGGCGGGAGGATGTATCCGCAGGCTGCGCGGTTGCCTGTACGGCAGTCTGTACGTTTGTCTGTGCGGCAGTCTGTGCGTTTGTCTGCGCAACAGTCTGTGTGGCCGTCTGTGCACTTGCCTGTGCGGCAGACATACATGCAGTCTGGCCGGCCAATTCACTCAGCAGGGAAGCGCAGGGCTCGTCCTTTTCTCCGAGATAAAGGAAGGTGCTGTTCGGTTTAAAATCGTACCATTTTAGGAGTCCCTGTTGGATTTCTTTTATAAGATATTCTGATTGCATTGATGTAAACCTCCAAGTTTTTGCATTTGATGTATGTCAAGGGCATCACATCATGACCATTCGGCCGCTTTAAAAGATATAAAAAAACCTGGCATAAATCTGTCGGTGACTGCATTCATGACTTATATCAGGGGGGATGGGTATTCACTTTTGCCTTGCAGCGATAAACTGCAAGGCTTTCGAGGAACATTTTTGGTAATACTGTTGATAATTAGATGAAAAATCTTAATATAAGTTATGAATTTATCAAGGTGCTATAGTTAATTAAAAATATATCTTTTAATCCTTAACTTCTTTAAGTAAATACATGTCAATTCCTGCATTATAGAAAGTAATTCTATCCGGCTTTACACCTAATTGGAGTAATTGGTCAGTGACTTCCTGGATAGATTTTTGAACTGCAATGATATAATATATATCTTCTGCTTTAGATATAGTTTCTTCGGGAGCCAAAACAGGAAGAGTCTGTATAATTTTATTTTGCTTCTGAACACTGTTATCACAAAAAGCAACTACATTTACATTATTTAAAGACAAAAATACATGAATAAACATACCATAAATTCCAGCACCGAAGATATATACTTTTCGATTCCTGGATAGTTTCAATATGCTATTTAAACAATGTAATTTCATACAATATTCCTGCCTTAATGATTCATATATTGTGTAAGGTCCTTTTAAAAAAAGCAGCAACTCTTTCCAGTAAAGACAATTTTCAGAATGAATTATTCTTGTTTCCACTGCATACGAAAGTTTTTTCTGTAACTCCTTAATTCCAGCTTCAGATTTTTTCCAATAATATCCAGATCCAGCCATAAATAGGAATCTGTTAATACATAGTCCGCACATTTTAAGATAATAAATATTTTCCCATTCGCAAGGCAAGCTTGGAAGAAATTGTTCTATATATCGATATTCCATTGCAGCATATAAAAAACTTTTTTCATTGTAGGAAGAAGCATCAGAATTGTCCTGTCTATAGTTATAGACAAAATGATTCACATAGATTCCTTTTTTTGCGCTGCTGATTATTTGGAATAAAGCTCCTATGTCTTGAAATGCAGCCCCGGGCGTTTCATTAAATTGTACATTTTGCAAAAATTCTTTGCGATAGATGCCGTTCCACAAAAAATTATCATAAAAAAATAATTCCGGGGCTTCATTAGGAACGGCAACATATTTCTCTTTTAAATTGCGGCAAGGAACTATAGGAAATCTCCATTCTACATTATGCTGGCTTTGAAAGAAGCCCTCTGCCGTCCCTTTTGCATAGTCAGCATTTTCCGAAACCGCTGCATTATATAGAACCTCAAACATATCTGGCTGTATAATATCATCTGTTTCTACAATACCTATGTATTGGCCTGAAGCTAGGGCAATACCCAAGTTCATTTGATATCCATAGCTTTTTATTTCCGAATGAAATATATGGATTCTGGAATCCGACTGTTTATACTCTGATAAAATATCTAATGTCCCATCCGTAGAGCCAGCATCAATAATCAAAATTTCTATATTAGACAGAGTCTGCTGAAGTACACTGTCTATACAAGGTTTTATATATCTGGCCATGTTTAAACATGGCATAATGACAGATACTTTTATCATATTAAAGTTCTCTCTTTCCTACGATCGTAAACTATGTATTGATGTATTTCCTGATCATACTGTCCAAGGAACATACATTCGTGAACCTGCCTTTTTGCAATTCATCTGCAATTACAAACTGATTGAGAATTGTATCCGTCAAATCTTAATATCTCCTCTAAAGATAACATATCACTTACCACAAAAATTTTATCACCGCTTACGCCCATATGTTCCAACTGTTTTCGAATTTTATTGGAATGGTTTCTATTTGCAATAATAAACGTATCACGTTTGTGCTTTAATACAGCATCTGAAACACTGATTATGGAATATCCATTCCATATTTTTCCTTGAAGCATTTCATTGTTATCCGCTACATCTTCAATGAATATTATTCCTGACATTTCCTGTAATAACAACATCCGCTCGCCATAATACCCTGCACTGACAAGGACAAACTTTTCGTCCTGCTTCGCTCTGATGAATAATTCGCCTAAATGTCTGTTCCGCTCCTGTTTTTTATTCAGATAATCACTTAAAGCATTCCTATCTCGCAATAGCTTCAGTGACTCCTTTTGACTATCCGTCAAATCAGTATATAAAGCTTTCTCCCTAGAAAAATCCTGCAATTCCGGCTGAATCGCTGAAAGAAAATATTTCCGCTCCATCTCTGAAAGCCTTAAAACATTCCACTGATAGGATGCAAGCTTTTGCCGACACACTAGCTTTTGTATATCGGAGGTATACATTTCTCGCTTGATCAATTCTTTTGCTATGTATTCATACTCATCAATGACACATCGCCATTTAGAACTTGATTTTACAGAGGAATTTTCATTATCCACACGATAAAAATAATCAGTTTCATTTATATAAATTCCTGTATCAGCTAATAAGCCAACCAGTATCGAAAAACTGATATCCTGATATGAAGCCCCCGCAGTTTCATTGAGCCGTATATTTTTCTCAAGTAAAAATTCTTTCCTGTAAATTCCTGACCATATATGATTGATATCCAGAATACCCTTTTCTTTTGCATCATCAAAAAAGATAAGCTGTTCAAATACGTCTGCTAGACGACTGCGACCGGCCTTTGCATATACTTTCCGGCCTTTTAAGTCTGCAAATTCTGTGTATCCGCCCTTAATAAAATCTGGAAAATCATTGCCTGTATGGGAATAAAGATTTTGATACATTGCTTTATCAATATAATCGTCCGGCTCCACAATTCCGATATACTGCCCTCTCGCTTCTCGAATCCCCATGTTCACCTGATAGCCGTAGCTTTTTTTATCTGATTCTACAAGCCGGATACGGGGATCTTCGGATACATACCTTTCTATAATCTGCAGAGTGCCGTCTGTAGAACCCGCGTCAATGCATAGTATTTCTATTTCCTTTAATGTCTGGCCTGTCACGCTCTCCAGGCATTCCTCCATGTACTTTGCGACATTTAAGGAGGGGATGACGATAGAAATATATATTGCTGAATTGTTCTTAAGGTTATTGCACATCATTTTTCTTAACAAAACTATCTCCCCTAGGTTTTTTCATTATATTTTACTTTTCGCCCTTTTTTAACTAAATAAGAAATGGCGTATACATAGGCTCATTCCAAATGATCTTTTCCTTTTCTATATTGTAATGTTCACATAAATCCTTCTTTATTCCTTCCGCAATAACTTCTCTTAACACTGCAATAATTACATAGTCAAAATGTACTCTACTTAATATTTCAGGTGATTCTATTTTGTACATACATTGTTCTGATTTTTCAGAAGGGTTTTTGTCTACCCAAGCAACGACTTGCTTTTCCATATTATGGGTTCTTACATATTGGTAGAAAGCTTGTCCGCATCCACCAGCACCATAAATAATGATTTTCGAGTCTTTAATATTATCCACATGAGCAAAGTGCCAAGCCCCCAGCGAACTGACATTAATGTTATATAATTTCTCCAGATTATGAAATTCTAACCTCAAAATATATTTTTTTAATTGCCGCATGAGAACATAATAATTTTTATGATTAAAAAAGAGGTTCTTTAGCTCAGAATATAATAAATAGGAATTATATAATAATTTGGCATCGTTCCTGGAACACATAGAATCCGTTCTTATATTATAATGATAGAAGGCGCTCTTTGATATATATATACTTTTTGCCAAAAGGCAATATGTATAGGCAGCTAAGCAGTCTTCACCATAAAATATGTCTGAATTTAAATTTTGATATGCATTCTGTAACAATTCTTTTTTAAATAATTTATTCACAAGGTTGCAATTTAAGCCAAAATTATGAATGCTTTCATCATGAAGCATTGTCGGATATATATATTTCTCTAAATCTGAGTAAAATCCTTCTGCATAGTTATCAAAAACAAAGATACCATCATACCCATTACATCCTTTAATAGCTTCATAATCATGAATTATACCAGAAGAAATTAAATCGGCATTTGTATCCACTGCAATTTTTGATAAATGTGAATACATGTCTTTTTCAATCCAATCATCGCTATCAACAAATCCAATCAATTTACCTTTAGCACGGGATACTCCAAATTTCCGAGTTTCGATTAAGCCCTTGTTTTTCTGAGAAAAAATTTTTATTCGTGAATCCTTTTCTTGGTGTTTCATACAAATATCCAGACTGTTATCAGAAGAACCATCATTAATTAAAATGATTTCTAAATTTTTATAAGTCTGTCTACAAATACTGTCTATACATTTATCTAAGTATTTTTCTGTATTATATACTGGAACAATAACGGAAACTAAAGGGGCATTTGTTTTCATATGATTCACCATTCTAAATTTCTGTTGATATATGTCTTTTATAATAGTCTATATAATTCATTGCTACATTTTCCATTGAAAAACATTTCGAATATTGTACAATATAATTATGATCCCAATCATTTTCAAACCACTCAATTATTGCGTTTGCGAGACTTTGATCGCTTCTGTCTACAGAAAAACAAACCACTTTTTTGTCATTTAAATCATCTGCACATTCTGAATCAGAAAACATGATAATAGGAAGTCCATACGCAATTGCCTCTAACATAGCTATACTTAAACCTTCCGCTTTGCTAGGAACAATAAGACCATCCGCTATAGAATAGTATTTTTTTATGTCATTATTATTTGATTTTCCACAATAAATTAAACGATCCTGCAACCCATAGTGGGTGATTCTATCTTGCAAATAGCCTTCCATCCGATCCAGACCGCAAAACAGAATTTTGATTTTTTGCTGAAGCTGTGGTGGTAATAATCGAAAAGCATCCACTATTTGAACTTGGTTTTTTCTCGCTAGAAGAGTTCCAACACACAATAGAACCTTTTCGCTAGATATACTATAAAATTCTTTTAGATTGTTATCCATTTTTTGAGCAATAAAGTTGGTTCCATTTAAAACTACAGAAATATTTTTTTCAGGAATATTTGGAAAGTCATTTAAAATTTTTTTCTTCATTCCCGTACTTACAACAATTATTTTTAAATTATTTATACTATATAATTTTTTTTCCCACTCAATATGTCTTTCATATCCAGAAATATGTTGGTTTAATCCAATATAAAGATGATCTGTATATACGTAAGGAACTCCCTTAGCGATACATAATTCTATACATTGCTTTGCGAGTTCTCCAATGCCATGGATATTTACTATATCTGGCTTGATTTTTTCTAATGTATCAGAAAATGCAGTTGCCATAGTCTGTAAATACGTTTCATTTGATGAATCTTGTATTTCAGGAATCATATTTGTACCAATTATATGAATGTTTCCTAAATCCATCTCAGGCACTTTATTCTTGCCAATAAAAAGATAAGATTCGCATTTTCGACCAACGTATTCACAGATGTTTTTTATGACTAAACTTCCACCTGTACAACATTGAAAAAATTGTGGTAATGTATTAGTATCATCATAAATATCCCATGCCATAAATAAAACTTTCATATGCTATCCTTTCTTGAAATATATTTTACTCTGCCTTTTTACCATTTGACCAAAGACTAGGTAGTATAATACTATTTTCCATATCACTAAAATACTCTTGTACTGTTTTAAGCAATAGAGAATCCATTGAAGCATTATTATTAAATATATTAATGTTTTCTTTTAATTGACTAATATTATCTACTCCAAATACCAGATAGTCTATTTCTTTTAAAGATTTAACAAATCGAATTAATAATTCTGCTTTATGAATTTTCTGTTTTTTTGCTAATTCTTCTAAATATTTCAAGTATGGTTTAGCATGTTCTAAATAGGTAGGAACGTTATCCAAAGGCATCATACATAAACCTTGAAGAAATACGCTTCTTGTAAAGATAGTTAGTCCCGCTTTTTTTGCATCAGAAATAAAACCGGACTTGTCGCCGCGTTGATCAAAGATACTATAAGGAAGCTGAACATAATCCATCTTTTTAACTATGGCCTCAAATCCATCTTCCATGTTATATATAGAAACTCCAATGTTCTGGAGCAACCCTTCTTTTTTTAATTGATATAATGCTTGAATAACTTTATCATTATAAACATATTCTGGTGTATGTAGTAAATATCCTTTCAATTTTGAAATATGTAATCGTTTTAAACTATCTTCTAATTCTTTGCGAATTAAAGAATAAACATCATTTGTATTGGGCATTAGCACATTAGGCCGTAGCTTTGATATAATATTTACTTTATTGCCGTATTTTCGATATTCAAGATAATTGCCTAATACAATTTCTGATGTACCATAAGCCCTTGCTGTGTCAATAGTGTCAATTCCGTTTTCAATTGCAACATCCAACATTTCAAAACATTCTTCTTCTGAGGGCTGTCCAGTATAATTATTAATTCCATATTGCATTCCAAATTGAACAGTACCTAGACATAATTTACTCAAAGCGCTTCATTCTCCATTCACATTTTAATATGGAAAGTATCTTTGAATCCCACCATTTTCCATTATAATAGTATTGATTACGTAAAGTTCCATCAACATTCATCCCTAACTTTTTATATAAGGATATCTTTTTTTGATCAAATTCATATAGTTCTGACCATATTTTTTTCAACCCTAATTCGCCAAACCCATAGTTAAATAATAAACTACAACTTTCTTCTGCATAACCAATACTATCAATATATAAATTATTTTTCCCAATATAAAGTGAAAGATCCGAATTACGGTGTACCCAATTGATGTAGCACAAACCACAGCATCCTAAAAGTTCATTATTTGTGATATTTCGAATTGCAAACATAATAGTGCTGGGATCATTTATAACTTTTTTTTCATACCAATTATTTTGCATGTCGGAATTTAATTCCAAATATTCGCGAAAGTATTTTCGAAAATTAGTTTGATTTCTCCACGCCATTAACTGTGGTAAATCTTCTCTTTCTAAGGCGCATAAATATACTTGGTTACCTTTCAACATCTTTAATATCCTCCCAAAAGATACACTCGTCCTTTTTTTTATCTCTCAAAAGAATTTTTCCTAGTAGTTCTGATTGTTCAAATGGAAGTACAGCCCCTATTTTTGCTGGGCGTAAAGGAAAAATATCTTCTTTTCTAATACAATCTCCTTTCTTTAGATCTTTCTGTAGATAGAATGCCCTGCGTTGTATTTTCACAGTATCCAGTTCGTTTTTTTCTACTCGCTTAATACCATCTCCTAATGATTCATAAAGCTCGTTGCATGCGACAACCATTTCCCTCCATGTGGAAGGGGTCATAGAGAATTTATGATCAGGGCCGTCTCTGCCGTTATCATCTGTAAAGTGCTTTTCAAATACACGTGCTCCTAAGGCAAAGGCTCCAAGAACAGTTGTGTGTCCGAATGTATGATCAGATAATCCTAAAATACAATTAGGATAAAGCTCATGGTAAGTATTTAGTACCCGTAAATTAATGTAAGAAAAGTTTGAGGCATTTGCTGTATAATTTGTATTGCATTGCATGATGATAATTTGATCATTATATTTTTGTAGTGTTTGCATGGCTTGTACTACATCACCCAATTCTGAGGCTCCTGTTGCAAGTAATATGGGTTTTCCTTTTTTGGCAATATATTCCAATATTTCTATCCATGTAATATCTCCGGAACCAATTTTATATGCATTTACGTACTGATCCACAATATCTACAGAAGAAAAATCATATGGACTAGTCATATATTCAATACCCACTTCCTCGCACTTTTGTTTCAGCTTTTCGGACCATTCTTCTGGAATACTTGCATTTTTATATGTATCAAATACAGATTGTTTCCAAGAAGACTGGTGAGATATTTGTGAGCCGATACTTTCAAAACCATTTTTGCTGACAATAGTTTCAGCCCTAAAATTTTGAAATTTAGCAGCATCAGCACCAGCTTCTTTAGCCAACTCAATTAACTGATAAGCCCTGTTGATATCACCGTCATGATTGGCAGCAATGTCTGCAATAAAATATGGTTTTGAATGTTCGGATATTATTTTGCAGCCAATTTTGATTTTCATATTGTTTCTCCTATTAATAAACGATAAAATTTTTCTATGCTTTCTTTTGGAGTACTGATTTTAACCTGTAATGCATCACATAATTTTTGATTAGATAATCCCATATGCTTTGACCGTTGTGCTTTAAAATGTGCAGAATCACTCGTGTCTTTTTTGATATTACCAGTATCTATTTTAAAAATTTCTTTTAGCATGACTCCAAAATCATATTTGGTAATACAACCTGTCCCGCATGCATGATATAGGCCGCATATATTTTTTTGACAAGACTTGAGAATTAAATCAGCCAATTCTGTTACCAGGATAGGGGAGAAATCTATATCAGTAAAGAGGTTCAATGTTTTGTTTTCTATTAATGAATAATAAATCCATTCTCCAATACTTTGTTTCTTTTGGATATTTATACCATATATATTTGTACGAAATACCAAATTTTCTGCATATTTTAAAACCGCAAATTCTCCATCAAGTTTTGTTCGGGCATAAATATTTAGTGGATTTACAAAGTCGTCTTCGGAGTATAACTCGGACTTTTCCCCATCGAAAACAGCGTCTGTAGATATATATATCATTTTTATTTTATGCTTGGCACAAATATCAGCGAGTTGAGTTGTTACGTATGTATTTAAGCGAATTGCTTCTTCTGGATTTGATTCACATTCTTCTACATTGATTAACGCTGCAGTATGAATCAATACATCAGGCTTAACTTGCAGGATATTTTTTTCAACAGAATCTATATCATATAAAGATAATTTAGGATAGATTAAGCCAGGAATTTCAATATTTAATATATCAATCCCATAAATTTCAGCTTTGTTTTTTAACGTATTGAAAATACCGTATCCAAGCATTCCAGCAATTCCTGTGACATATATTTTATATTGTTTAAAAGATTTTTTATTCAAAATAATACATCCTATCTTTCTGCATAAACAAAATACCAAGGCATCATAAGCGCACCAGATATCTGTACCCGTTTATTTTGTGAGGTCATAAGAGTATAAGTACCCATATTTTTGTTATCTGTTTTTTTAGGTCAATATCTATTTCAAATTCTTTATATTTAAATTTACGAAATCCATGTTTCCTAAAAAATTCTTCCATTAATGGCAAAGAGTAGATATTATACCAACTATGAGTAAAGTCTCCTTCAGAGGTTAAATTTTCATGGTTTTCTATTCCAATATTAAAATTTATTTTTCCTTCATAACCGGAAAGATAATGCAATCCAGTTTGTTTTCAAATCAAATATATTCTTTAAAGGTTCTTTATATTCTGGAAGCCATGATAATGTTTGTATGCAAAGCGCTCCATCAAAGTGATTTGCATATTTGGTGCTCATTTCATAGAGATTACCTACTTCAAAAGCAACATTTTTTTGCTCTTGAAAATAGGCAGCAAAGTTTTCATTGAAATCAATTCCTAAGAAGACACTATTTTTATGCAATTCTGCTAAATACTTTGTAGCTCCTCCTGTACCACAGGCAATATCTATGATATTACAATTATCTAGATTTGTATTTTCAGATAAAAATTTTTCAAAAAAGATAGTGCTTCAATAGGGCGTTTGTAGTTGACGTTTATGATAATCCATTATTTTAGAAGATTTTCATTCATAAACATCCTTTTCATCCTGAATCATAGTAACTTCTCTTGGTCTAAATATTTAAATCATTTTTAAGCCGATGAATAATTTCATTGATAGACAGCCACCTCAGATTTGTTTCTGAACTATACGAAAATCCAATAGGTACTTTTTTACCTATGGGTGTTGCTTTCATGCGTTCATTGAACACCATTTGTGGATAAATAATATAATAGCTTTCATATTCAAAAGTTGTTAGTGCGTCCTCAGGAGTTATCATTACTTCATGTAACTTTTCCCCCTCCCGGATTCCAACTTCCGGCATTTTACATCCAGGCAACATGGCCTGTGCTAAATCTGTAATTTTAAAAGAGGGAATCTTACTGATAAATGTTTCACCGCCATGTGCTTCGCTCAGCGCTTTCAGAACCAGCTCTACACCTTCTTGAAGACTGATCCAAAATCTTGTCATTCGATAGTCTGTAATGGGAAGCTCACTCTTTCCTTCGTGAATAATTTTATTGAAAAAGGGAATCACAGAACCACGACTTCCTGCAACATTACCATATCGTACAACCGAAAAGCTCAAATCAGAGGCTCCTACATAGGAATTAGCCGCAACAAAAAGCTTATCTGATACAAGTTTAGTTCCACCGTATAAATTAATTGGGTTTACTGCTTTATCAGTAGATAAAGCAATTACTTTTTTTACATTAGAGTCCAATGCGGCTTCTATAATATTCATAGCACCGTGAATATTTGTTTTGATCGCTTCATTTGGATTATATTCACAGCTAGGAACCTGTTTTAATGCAGCTGCATGGATAATGTAGTCTACTCCACGGAATGCTCTTCTCAAACGTTCCAAATCGCGCACATCGCCAATAAAAAAACGTAACTTGTTTTCATATTTCTTAAAATCATTTGCCATGTTGAATTGTTTAAATTCATCTCTGGAATAAATGATAATTTTTTGCGGATTATATTTTTCTAATATGTATTTGGTAAAACATTTTCCAAATGAGCCTGTACCGCCTGTTACAAGAATTGTTTTACCATTGATCAGATCTTTATGCATACTCTTACTCCTCGTCTGGACTTTTTACAATCCTATCATTCCTGAGGGAAATTAAAAGCCCTTCATTTCTTATAAATCCTTTGTTAATATTGCGAATCCCAGGATTCTTGTTTAGATATGTCAATATATCTTTAGTATCAAAATATTCTTTTCCGTTGCTTTTAAAGTGTTCAAAAATATTTTTGATAAATAAATAATCTTCAGGCTCATCAATCGTCCAACGTTCTTGATGTAGATTCCCAAAAGTGCTTTCGTAATTTTGAATTTGAAATAGTTCTTCATGCTTTTTTATATACAAGGTAACATGCTCGCGTTCAGAAGCAAGCCGAGCATGCTTCCATGCCTGGGTTAACGTTTTAAAGCGCATAATTTCAAAATCTAAACCATCTGCTAATGTTTCAGAAAGTGCAGCCATATAATCGGTTTCGGGTTTGAGTTTTTCAATTGCATCGTCCAAAATTTTATAATCAAAGAGAGGGCAATCTGCTGTGATTCGAATTACATATTCGGGATGAATTAATTTTGCTGCTTGATAATATCTATCTAATACATCAAGTGCACTTCCTGTAAAAATCCTGATTCCAATACTGGAAACTAAATGTACAATTGACATATCCTCAATATTTATAGTAGTAGCAACCATTACCTCATCTACAAATTTACTTTTTTTCACTCGTTCTATAACATATTCAAGTACTGTCTTCCCGCATATATCCTTTAATACCTTTGATGGGAGCCTGGAAGAACCGCATCTTGCTTGAACAATAGCTAAAAATTTCATTTGACCTATCCTCTTTTTTTATCAAAATATGAAATTGTTTTTTTGAGTATTTCAGCTTGCGTTTTTGCCTTTTTTATATCATAATAATTTGTTTTAAATTGCAATAATCTGGGTTGCAAAAATTCTGCATTTAAACAATGAATATGGTTATAATCATATGTATCATATATTCCTAATTTCTCTCTATTTAAAAAAGATTTATTTTGGAACAGTGGCTCCTGATATGAAAGCTTCCATGCAGCATAGATCCCATCGCCGCCGAGTTCTATATATTTATTTCGAAATTCTTGCCAATTCACATTTTCTGTATCCAATCTAACAACATAGGTCCAATAAGAATGTGTATTACCTTCTCTAATCAATTGTGGGTGTAACCAACTGCAAGAATCTATCTGCTTTTGATAATATGCTGCAGATTTACGGCGTATTTCTATCAATTCGTCCATCCGTTCGACTTGCCCAAGGGCAACAGCAGCACATAAATCAGACATACGATAATTCCATCCTAAAATAAGGTGCCTTTCATAATCTGGATTTTGGATATCATTTTTGGTGATTCTTCCTTTTTTTCCGTTTATTCCGGCATACCCTAATCCAGAATATCTTCTTAATTTATCTGCCAATTCATCATTATCTGTTATAACAATTCCTCCTTCTCCTGCGGTAAGGTGTTTAGAACTTTGAAAACTATAAGAAGCCATATGGCCGAAAGTTCCTACTAATTGATTATTTTGGTATGCACCATAGCATTCAGCATTGTCTTCAATTACAATTAGCTGGTTTTTTCGAGCTATACTTATAATCTCATCCATTTGAGGCGATAGTCCATAAAGAGAAACTGTAATAATTGCCTTTGTTTTTTTAGTTATTACTTTTTCAATATTTTCCGCTGTGATCAAAAAAGTCTCCTTGTCAACGTCCGCAAATACAGGTATAGCATTCGCATGCAGCACTGCAATAGAGGTACTACTCATAGTAAGTGGTGGACATATTACCTCATCACCTGGTTCAACTCCGGCAGCTTCTAAAGCCATATGAAGTGTAGCCGTTCCATTTACCATGGCAATTGCATGTTTTACATGAAATTTTTTTGCAAATTCTTTTTCTAATTTTGTAACCATCTTATATGTATTTGAAGATGAAAACTGCCCATTTAAGACTTCATCTATATAAAAGTATTCTTTTCTTCCTATACGATCCATATTATTTTCCTCATTAATAATTAGTTTTATGATATTTGATTAAATAAATCATCAAAATTTACTCGAGGAAACACTTCTAACATACCTCCACGAGTTGCGTTGTAAATCATAATTCCATGGGCGTTAGCATATAACTTTGCCTTTTCATAAGATTTGTGCACCGTTTCATAATCAAAAGTATAATGTGGCTCCACTTGTTGATAAAAATGATCATTTGGCGAATCAAAATTTTTGGAAAAATTAAAATCACATCCTAATAAATAAATTTCTTTAAATCCAAGGTAAACAGCCCATTGTAAGCAGGTATATACTACAGTCATACCACTATGTACTACTTTAGAAAAATCCTCGCTAAAGCGTAAGTTGTTTATATCCTGTTCCTGGCGAAAGCAATGATAAGAATTATCAAGATTATTTGTCCAAAATTTCAAATAATTATCACTGAATATCTTTACTGTATTATCAAATGCTCCACTATTGAACTTGTTGAGTTCGTATTCTCGCATTGCTAAACCATCGGATATAATATAATAATCTGGTCGCCATTTCGTTTTCTCGAAAATGTAATATATAGAATTCATACTAATTGTTTTTTCATGATAATAAGAAAGTTGATCTAAATCTTTACTTTGTATACTAGGTCCTGTAGCAATAATAAATACACGTTCATTTTCATGCTTGTTTCGGAATTTTCTTAAATTATTTTCCCATTTGGAGTAAAATTTTTTATTTAAAGAGTCACAACTTATATGGGGGATTCCTTTTGTTATGTTAAAATCGTCATTATTTTCAGTTTGAATTATGCAAACGTTTGTATAACCTAACTCTTCTTTTTGATAGTAGTTATTTATTATTTCTTCTGATACAAACTGTTTTAAACATAAACTTTGGTTTTGTGTAAAGGATATAAATGCTACTTGATATCCATAATATATTAAATATTGATACAGGAATATACTAAATAAATTTATACCATAAACTAAATATAAAACATTTTGTTGTAAGCAAAAGTCTTGTATAAATGCTTGGCTATCTAGTTCTAAAAAACTTGCAAGATTTACACAGCTTTTATTCAATATAAAATATTTGTTGATACTATGCAACTTTAGAAAATTTTCAATCTCTGAATATTTCATAGGGGTTATTACGATAAAAAAATTGCTGTACTTGTTTTTATACTCTTTAAAATCTATAATAGGAATGTCATAATAAAATTTTTCGTTTTGTATTTCAATATTACTGTCAATTATTGCTATTACATTTTGGGTACCTAAGACATCAATTAAATTTTTTCCATTTGTACCGAGCCCCCATATGACTACTTTAAACTTGTAATTCATAATATTTTCTCCAAGGAAACTATTTAATCTCATTATTTATTAATTTCAATTGACTTACTGGATGCACTTTCCTCATTTTCGGAGATGGAAAAACCATATATTTACCAAACTTAAAATTCAAATAACTGTCATAATCTCGAATCCCTTGAAATCTATTTCCTTCAAATACAATTTCTGTACTGTTTTCATACCAATTTCGATAATATCCATACTCGCTATTGGGAGTTGGAAACATTAAAATTCTAACCATTCTTGTGTTTTTTTGACTGGCATGATAAATCATAGAATGATAATAGTGGAAAATATATCTTTCCGGAATAGTATCAAGTAATTTATAAATCTGACGTCTCCAGAAATGCTTTTCTGCAATTTTCCCGACTTTTGCCCATAGTATTTTTCTTAAGCAGAAGCATTCAAAATTTTTGACACTTCTGAGAAAATAATTGTCAGGAACGCCATCCAGTGGAAAAATATCAATAAATATACCCTGCATATATGGCATATGCTCTTGATTCTCACGTAAAAAAAGTGTATCTTTCCTGCGTAATTTTCCGTAGCCCCATCGGTATCCTTTTGTATTTCTATGGTCCTGAAAAATAAATCTTGATTTATCAAGTTCTGTTTTACAGGCATCACGGAATCTTTCATATTCAGGGCGAAGCAATGCAACATCCGCATCATCGTCCCATGGGATATATCCGCCATGCCGGATCGCTCCAAGCAGAGTGCCTGCGATGATATTGTAGTGAATACCGCATTTTTTGCATATTCTATCAACTTCAATAAGCATTTCAAGCTGTATCATTTGAAGCTGACGAAGCATATTGCTATCAAGTTGAACCATATTTTAATCCCTCTAAATATCTCTCGGGTTCATTGAGAAACACATCCGTAATCCCCTGCTTTTCCAGGAATATGAGATCCAGCTTTGTTCCCGTGGGCCGTTCCGGATAAAGATGCCCGGTCAGCCATGCCCGTACCGGATATCCACAGAGCTTTTCCTTGGGAAGATCCATCCCCTTCCAAAATGGATGAAGCGCGTCAGCACCGCAGCCGCCCTTTAATTTGTACAGACAGTCAGACACTTTGGTATCCAGGATTCCAATTTTAGCTTCCGAATCCAATTGCCTGATCCGTTCCAGCGACAAGGCACTGAAAGAAGAATAGACTACATTGTTTTGCAAGCCGTATTGATGAACCATGTCAACGATTTTCTGTTCCATACCTTCATATGGAAAAACACTGTTTTTTAACTCAATATTCATCTTTAATCCCTGCTTCATCTTGCCTTGAAGCATGTCAAATACTTCTTCCATTGCAGGAATTTTCTCCTGTTTTCCACCACCGGCATCAATCCGCAGCTTTTCTGAAAGCAGTCAATGTATTTTCAGGATAAATTTGACTGCATCCCCTGTGAGCCCATATATGCATGTTCGAATGTTCTGTATCAGTTCAGTATGTTTACAGGTTCGCCTGCAGCCTTCGCTCTGAACAGTTACAGCTTCCTTTCCTAATGTGTAGTCCTGTTACAAAATATCTGACAAATGACACGGCTGTCATAGTTTTCGGTGTTCCTTCAAAAATGTTTCCATAATCCCGGCCATTGTCACGGATTCCCCGCGTGTCAGCTTGAAGTCATTCTTATTGCTTCCATTAATCATGGAAAGGAAATCGCTGATCTCATACCTCAGTCCATCCCCAAGGAAACGGTCAGAAAATTTTTCTACTTTTCCGGGATCCTCGTAATGGACTTCAAAATAGGTGGTTTTCCACCAGGGAGCTTCGGATACAATATATCCTTTGGTTCCGGCAATCAGCAGCCGTCCCTCCGACTTTACGCCAAGCCCGCAGGTAGCGGTGGCAATCCCGTTCGGATATTGGAAAGAGGCTTTGGTAAAAAGATCAATTCCGTTTTTATCATTGATACTGTGGAACTGAAGCTGTTCATAATCCTTACCGAATAATTTCAGGATCGGGAGCATGACATAGCTTCCAAGTTCCGTAAAGCTTCCTCCGTATTTGATATTCGTAAGCTCTCTGGATTCCAGATCTTCCAGTTTCGTAAAGCAGGTTTCGATATTGCGTATATTTCCAACGATTCCGCTGCAGGCAATCCCAAGCAGATTGGCAAAACCGGGGCAGTAGGCCGTCTTGATCCCTTCCATGAGGATTAGGTTTTGGGCTTTTGCATAGGAAAACAATTCCTCGGCCTGCGCCATTTTCAGCACCATCGGTTTTTCGCAAAATACATGCTTTCCATGTTCCAATGCGGATTTGACATATCCGTAGTGTGTTTCGTGGGGGGAAGCAACATAAACTGCGTCCACTGCAGCGTAAAAATCTTCCAGATTTGTATAGGCATTGATTTCCCATTTTTTTGCAAAACGGACAGCACTTTCGTGGTGCGGGTTATATACGCCCTGTGTACTGACACCGCTTACCAGCTTGGCTTCCGGAATAAAACGCTCCGCAATCCTGCCGGTTCCAATGACCCCGATCCGCTGGATACGTTTATTCTGGGTCCGCAGCATGGTGCTGGAAATATTTTTTGTTCGTTCCAGATATATAACTTTACAATAATCCTTCAAGTAATCGAACTGTCCGGTCCAGTCAGAACCGACCGTAAAAATGTCGATTTTGTATTTCTGGATGTCACGGAACTTCTGCCCGGCAGCTTCCTCGATGATGATCTCATCAGCAAATCCGGTTTTCTTTACATTTTCAATTCTTGTCATTAAAGAATCAATGACATTTAATTTTCCCCGTGTACGGTCGTATTCTTCTGTGGTGATACCGACTATAAGGTAATCACCAAGTTGCTTTGCCCTTTGCAGAAGCCGGTAATGACCTTCGTGGAATAAATCATAGGTTCCATATGTAATAACCTTAGTCACACCGTCATCCTCCCTACATATGCCTGCATACATATTGATGTGTTTTCTCTCCGCATGTCCCATCGTTGTTTGCCGCAA
>OFGX01000854.1_pt1 | contig 20687 bp, 24 predicted proteins | sample 1521831 | NCBI WGS metagenome assembly OFGX01 (sample SAMEA3504080, study PRJEB24116) | mouse gut metagenome | biome: mouse gut; feature: mouse-associated habitat; material: faeces | place: Denmark | collected 2011 | reverse complement strand
GTTTGCTTTGGGCGGTTTTTCCCCCGCATTCTCACTGCGCAGCAGCTCCATCGCGCTGGCTCCCCGGATCTGCCATAAGGTCTGGAGCAGGATCACCAGAAAAATGATGGAGAACCATTTTAACGTTTCCAAAATCGCCCCTGCTCCCAGCGAAAAGGAAAATTCCGCCTCGCCCTTCAGCAGATTGACCATTCCCAGCTCCGCGAACTTGGAAAATGTGATCCCGGCCAGCAGGCCGCCGCCCATAGAGATCATGGCGCTCATCACGCTTTCGCTCACCAATATCTTGGCCAGATTCCATTTCCCCATGCCCAGGATATTGTAAAGGCCAAATTCTTTTTTCCTCCTGCGGTTCAGGAAGGAATTGGTATAGAACAAAAACAGCAGTGAAAACGCAACGATCACATACATCCCGAATCCCAGCATGGACTGCATGACCTCCCCGCCCGGAACAGACTGCAGTGCGCTGCTGGTATTTAAAAACGCCACAACATAGTACATCATGACCATACCCATGGATGCCAGGATATAGGGAACATACAGGCGGCTGTTTTTCCGGATTCCCATCCAGGCCAGTTTTGGATAAAACATACCTTTCATCGCCCCTCACCTCCCTGAAACTTTTTTGACGCCAGCGCGGTCAGTGTGTCAGAAATCTTCTGATAGAGCTGCTCATCTGTGCTGTTGCCCCGGTAGATCTGGTGGAATACCTCCCCGTCCTTGATAAATAATACTCTTCCCGCATGGCTAGCCGCCTTTACGGAATGGGTCACCATAAGGATCGTCTGCCCGTTCCGGTTGATCTCGCTGAAGAGCTTGAGCAGTTCTTCCGTCGCGTTGGAGTCCAGCGCCCCGGTGGGCTCATCCGCCAGCACCAGTCTGGGATTGGTGATCAGCGCCCTTGCCACAGCCGCCCTCTGTTTCTGTCCGCCAGACACCTCATAGGGATATTTTTTCAAAATGTCGGTAATCCCAAGCTGTACCGCGATAGGCGCAAGTCTCTCGCTCATCTCCGCATAATGCTTTCCCGACAGCACCAGAGGAAGATAGATGTTGTCCTCCAGTGAAAATGTATCCAGCAGGTTAAAGTCCTGAAATACAAATCCCAGGTTATCCCTGCGGAACGCGGCCACGGCGGACTCCCGGATCCGTGAAAAATCCCAGCCATCCAGCTTGACCACACCGCCGGTAGGCCGATCCAATGCCGCAAGGATATTCAAAAGGGTCGTCTTTCCGGAACCGCTTTCCCCCATGATCGCCACATATTCGCCTTCCTCTACGCTGAAGGTCACCTTTTTCAAAGCTTCCACCTTGTTCCCGCCGAAACGGGTCGCATACACTTTTTTCAATCCATTGACTTCCAAGATACTCATTGCAATCCCTCCATATTTTTCAATCCTGTCCCATAATCTCTCTGTACTCCGCCGAATATCCACCGGTTGCGGCAGATACGAAAGAGCTTTCGTGGAAACCGTTTTTTCTATATCATTTGTTTCTCCATCATCATACAAAAAAGAGAAATGTGCTGCCATCGAATTGACTTACATTTCTCTTTGTTCATCTTACAGTTTTGTAAGATGCTCATGCATAATATAGCCTTTTATAACTTCTCATATCATGTCAAAACCGCATAAACCCGGCATTCTGATTCACGTATCTTCACATATCTTTCTACAGATTTACAATAAAGTGTTGTAAAATTTGTTGTAAAATCCCTTTTTTATGTAAGACAATGTGTTGTAAAACGCTATGCCTGTTTTAGTTGATTTTTCGCCGTTTTCAGCACTTCCTGTTTCAATCTTTCCTGTGTCACATGGTTGTAAACTTCGTTTGTCACTTTGGAAGATTTATGCCCCATAAGGTATTGGAGTACTTTCAGATCCATACCATTCTCTGCATTCCTCGTACAACCTGTATGACGAAGCATATGCGGTGTCAGATAATCTATCTTATTTTTTGCAATTTTATTGTACGAATCTAATAGACGCAGAAGTTCACCCCTGAACTGATCCGCATGAATAAGGCTTCCACTAGCTGAAAAGAATATAAAATCTTTCACACCATCAATTTCGAAATCCTTTCTAGTTATAAAATAGTAGGTTCTCATATCTTTCAGCACATTATACAAACGTTGTGTCATTGGAATAAACCTAACTTCCTTTCCTTTTGTTTCCGCAATGTGGAAACTACTGTGCTCCTCGTTAAGATATTTTTTATATTGAAGTTGATGGTCAATGGTTATCATTTTTTCTTTCATATCAATATCATTCCATGTAATTCCTGAGAATTCACTTATCCGGCACATACTGTCAACCAAGAACACTAACTTGCGATACATATCAGAATTGTACTTTTTTGCAAAATTTAATAACTCTTCCTGCTGTTCCACTGTCAATGCTTCCCTTTGTATATGGCTGCCCTCTATTTGATCCAATGCTCTTAACGTAGGATTCCGCTCTATAAAATCATCATCAATTGCCATATTAAAAATTGCAGATAAAATCTTTTGATAAAATGTAATGGTACCATATGATAAATCTTTTTCCTGTAGCTGAATGTAAAAATCAACAATATGTGATTTCTTTATGTCCTGAATATTCATCTCCCCCAGTAAAGATTCTCGAATATGTTTATTATACATCTTTGTATAATTATTAATCGTATTTCGCGTTAATAGCTTTCCTCTCCGCTTTTTCTTCTTAATGTATATATCAAACATATCATTTAGCGTTATATTTCCACATGACTGATTTTTTCCTTCTAATAAGCTTTTTTGAATCTCCTTTTCTTTCTCTCTGAGTGATTTATCTGCTTTTTTACCTATTGGAATCTTATCCGATGGCAAAAGGCTCCAGCTATAAATAGTATGCCTTTTCTTATCTAATCCTATATACTGATATTGATACCTTCCATCACTACGCTGACTCTCTCCCCCTTTTAATGTCCTGCCTTTATTATCTTTTCTTTTTTCATCTGACATATTCGTTAGCTCCTTTCACAAAAAGAGCCTTAATATGATAAGAATAATACCATATTTAAGGCACATTTTCAATCTACTGACTTTATTTTTCAAATCCAGTCTTTACTCTCTATATATTTTTCAAACAATCTCCGCTTGATCAGTTTCTTATTGTTACCAATCGATAAAGAAAATGTGCATTCTGGACTATCCACTAATTTTCTCAGTCTATTTTCTCCAATATTCGAATACTCCGCCGCTTCCTTTATAGTCAAATTCAATTTCTCCCAAATAGGGCACCTCTGAATCACATTATCATTGTTATTAATAGTTCTATACCTCCAAAAATTTATTTAGAAAGACGGCAGATCACTCCACCGCCTGTATAATTCAGTATGTAATTTTCTATTTTTTATCTCTATATTTGGAATCCAATCAATAAAGTTGCTATCCGGTACATCATTACAGCTTTTAACACAGTCATAGATGTGTATGTTCCTATGGTTTTTCACCTTCTTTTTGGTTGTTGTATTCAATTTTCTGTCTAATTGGATTTTTGGGGCTGAATTGCCGATAGCCAGGACTCTGTTTCATGACCTAGCAATTTATAAATCTGATTGATTTTGGATAGTTCCTCAAGATTTGTTGTAGTATAAAATTTTTCATCTAACAACTGAATCAGATATTCCCTCAATTCATCATTAATATTCACCCTTGTAATAATAATTACCTTCTTTCTTTATAATATCATCTACTGATTTTAAAAACTTTCCAGCAAGAAATTCATGCACTTTCTTTATATGTATGGGTCTTAGTTTTCCCTCTCCACCTAGCCATCGGCTACAACGAGATTGTTCACATCCGATATAATCCGCAAAGTGCCCAACACGAATCCCATTAGTTTCTAAATATTTTCTCGTAATAATATTCAATGTATCCATTATTTCACCTCTTCCAATTAATGTACCAATGAGAAAAGTAGCAAGGCATTCACCTTTTCTCTCTTTTGTATGTAAATCTGCGATTTAAAAAAAGAGTGCTGAATCCCCTATTTTAAAGGATTTACAAGCACTCTTATGAAAACCAAAACCCCTAATTATTCTATAATTCATAGATTTTTATTTCTTAGTTCGTTTATACGTGAACATTTTGGGCTACATGTTTTAACATTTCCGCCTTTCACAACAAAACTCATCTTACATACTATACATTTTTTTACTTTTTCTTCACCTGAATATATGTAATAATCAATCATAGGGTTCATGTTTGTTACCAAAAATAATTCTTGCGGACTCGTTTGAGGTTCCTGTGGTAAATTCAAATATATTTTATCATAATCATCACAATATACTATCTTCTTAATTATTTCTTTTTTTACAAATCTTTCTATCCCCTTTTTTGCAATAACTCTATCAAGCCAGTGATCAAGAGTATTCCGAGTTACTTTCTTATATCTTGCATTATTATATATTTTAAAATGATTGCGGTTATCATCTGTAATGGAATCCTGATCCTCTAGTTCATCTATATACTTCTTCTTTCTCTTATATAGCACCAGCAAAAGATATAATAGATATCGATCACTTTCACTACCCTTTCTACACGGGAGATTATTTATCCATGTATATTCATAATCCATAATAGAGACTCTCTTTTTCTCAAACATTTCCTTTTGTACAGATTCAACCATATCATTTATTTCTTTTTCTCTCTGGTCTGATTTTTTATAAGCATTCTTTTTTATTTTGAATAATTTTTTGGGCTTATGTTTTAAATTGAATATCAGATTTTCATATAAAGTATCCCCAAAACAGTTCCAAAGAATCGATTTATCCGAATCAATATTTTCCTCTTGAAAATATTCAATATCTATAAGATATAGAGCGGTCTTCCTATGGTAACCAATACGCTCTTTTACATTATAATCATCTTTCACTATTTTCTGTAATACTGAATAACAATAGAAATAATAAATATCATATCCTAATTTCTTATCATTTTTACTTGCATTATATTTCTTTTTTATCCTTTCTCTAAATTTTCCGGTATCATTTATTTTCAACTCTACCAATTTATCTCTTAATGCTTTATATACATCTGACGAACGATCAATTTTAACTTCCATATCCTCAAAATATCTTGAGTTAAATTTCTTCCCATCTATAGGCTTTATCCACATATTATCATTATTGTTCTTTGTATTTTTTTGTATATATTTGCTTATCCGATTTACATTACTTCTCTCATTAATAATTTTATTATCACAACACTGATCTGTTTTTTTATCTTTTGCATATTTAAAAAAGTATGGATATTCTCTGTCTATCCACTCATTATACATTCCCTGATATATACCCAAAGATGGCATATATTGTGATTTAGGATTGTCAATACAGAAATTGTTATATGCTGTCATAAAACGAATGAAATCAATATCAATCTCATATGCCAGATTCATATGTTTTGTTATAACGTTAGATATATCACCTATTTTTTCATTTTTGAAACTACGCATCAAACAATCAAATATATTTTTCTTATTTACTTCTGATGGTTCTGTTTTTTTCATTTCATAATATAGCGGCAGTTTGCTTCTATCTAATAAATCAATAAATGCCTTATCCGGTGTCAGAAGCATTTCATCTCCGTCTACATCGCACTGTAAAATTTTTGTCAACAAATCGTGCGTACTGATCACAGTATCTAATCCATGAAACCACCTTTTACATTCATCTGATTTTTCTAGCATTCTGATCCCATGCTCACAATCTGATAAATGAGGGCTTCTAAGACAACATACCTCTGTCATTTCTTTTTTCCCACAATATAAAGCATTATACACATGGTTCTTTGGTATAAGGCCTTTTGGTTCCTTATCGCCACAAAGCCAAAACTCACATGCTGCATATAAATCCGGACATATGTAATTATAATATCCTTTTATATAAGGCCTTCCTGACATAGCTTTTTTACGTTCAGATTGAATCTTTTTTGCAATACGTTTTCTTACATATGAATCCTGAAGCATCTGAGGATACGCTTTTATAGAAGCGTAAAATGGATCAAGTCCTTCTGTTTCACTTAAATCTGCCCCCATAATTTCCAAAGCTGTATCAGGATTCATTTTTGCTTCATTAATTTTTTTTACTGTCAATTTGCATAGATTTTCTATTTTTTCATCAGTGACATTTTCCCGTGGTATAGTTTGATAAAATTGATATGCCGACAATACAATAGGATCAGAGCAATTTGGATAATGCATCGTATTATTCACACATATTTTTAATTTATTATCTTTAAATGCTTTTTTATATTCTTCCCAAGATTTATAAAATTTCCACATCTTTAATTGGCTTCCATTTAACAAAACCTTTATATTGTCCCTGATATAATCTATTGAAACCTCATCCCCCCATATATCTCTAACCGTATCTTTCGCATACCCTTTTTTCTGTTTTTCTATAATAAATTGCCGAAAATCAAATGGAAAGACTGCGCCTTTTATCCATCCTCCACGAATCTGGCAGCTTTGTGGGAATACTTCTGGCAGGAACATCCCCGCACCATCCATATGATTCACAGGAACAGACATCTTTTTTTCTTGTATCATTAGTGATTCCATATCCAGATAATTTACTTTTTCAGTTACCTCAGTTTTAAACTCTGGAAGAACCAGAATTTCATCTATTTTTACATCAATAGATGGTTCCACACTTTTTGAAAATACTAAAGATGTATATGCAAGATATTTTCCTGTATTACATCCACCATTTTGATTTATAATATCTAATGTCAGTCCACACATCAAACGACTTTTAAATTTTTCAAAAAAATCAAAATGCATCAAACATACCTGACGTTTTTTCATTTGATTAGCTGAGGAAGAATATACGATATACTTCTCTCCATCTATCAGAATATCCCGTTTCACAATTTGCTCTAAAATTATTTCGTGCCAGCTACATTCATTTTTATCTAGCGATCCTGGGCAATCTAATATAATTATATCTCTGATAAGCGGAATGTCTTTCTGGTTTTCTTTATCATAAACTAATGATTCCGATAGTCTGACACATTCATTTTCAAATCCTGCAATTAGTTTAGCAATTATAGCTTCACCATTTCTATTGAAAAGCACCTTTTTATCTATTTCTCTAATTCCAGAATAATGTTTTACACTCTTTAGAATTTCTTTTTTTATTTCTTGCCTCTCGTCAGCTTTATTATTGGCTTTGTATTTGTTATATAATTTTCTCTCTTTCTCAGTAAGGCAATCGAATATTGACAAATTAAACATCATATATCTTCTTGCTTTTGGTATTGTATTTTCTTTTATAATGCTTTCCTCCAATCAATATGTTTTTCCCAAATGTAACCACTTATTTTCACTTTTACCATTCAATTTTCTTCTAAATGCTATCCACCCAAACCTTATTCCACTACAATCATTCAATCCAAAATGCAGTGCAAAAAATGTAATATACCCCAATACATATGACAGTTTTTTTCACACTTGAAAGCCAAATTTCATTGCCCTTTACTGTTCTTCCATTTCTCAAAATCCAATATCTCAGCCTGCCCACCATTATTGATCAGCTTAATTTTATAATTTTTAAAGTCAGAAATATCCCATAATTCATCTTCTGGAACATCTGTAGCCGTCAGGTTTGTTTCGATTGCTTCTATTCTCATATAAAAGAATGAGATTTTTTCTATCTCATAGATTTTGTTTACTACTTTTAGATACTTGATTTTTGTATTGTTTATAGTTATGTCCCCCCAATTCCTACATCTTTTTTGATTTGTGATTCATATTTTGAATAGTCAAGTTTACGCTAAAATGAATTTATGATACTTTTTTCTTTTCAACAAAAATTTATACTTGTGAGCAATCTTTGATTGCGAACAAAATCAGACACCGCTTGCGGTGGCTGTCAACTGTCAGAGACTTACACTAACTGATAATCCCCCTTATCCACTAAGCTAATCACTTCTATTACTTCCTTTTGCGTAGCTTTATCTTTACAACTTTTTGTCATTTGGATAATCAATTTCATAGAATATATCGGTAATAGCAATGAACGCAATTTTTTTCTATATCCCATCCATTCCAAACGTGTAGCATAGTATCCTCCATAATCCTTATAATCATGACACCATTTCTTTTCAAGATAAGCATACTTACTTATCACCGGATCACAAGCAGCTAAACATGAAATTAATAATGAATCTGTTATTTTTTTGTTTTTCAAATTTTCTTTATCCTGTTTTGTCATAAATAATCATTCTCCTTTTTATGTAGTCTCTGACAGTAGACACAGCCTAAGCCCCCAGCGGAGCTGTGTCCTTAGTCCGTGATTATTATTGGAGCATCCTGCCAAATGGCTACGCCATTTTGTCAGTCTGTCCAATAATTATAATATTTTTTGTAATTGGATAGGAAAATACTGTAGGCTTATAATCCCTATATTTACTTACCTTTTTCAAAAATTGACTAATTACAACTACTATAAGTATTACTATATAGGAGTTATATATAGTCAATTTTTATTATCTAAAAAAGTTGTCACTTTAAAATGGCATATAAGGAATACTCTATATATGGAATTTTAAAGTGACAACTTTTTTAGTCAACACACGAAAGACGTGAATAACTGACTTAGCTCATCGTCCATCTCAAATTGATCCAATAAAACTTTTTGATTCTTGTGTCCAATATTGATTAATTCATCTGTCAAAATTCTCTGTGCCTCTAAATATGTATCCGGAATATTCCACACTCCTTTTAAAGAAGTATCAAACTCACCAAAAATAAGATTATTTCTTTGTTCTTCCCACTTTTTCTTATCTGCATTATATTTTTCTTCCGCATTATTATTTAGCACTTTAATTATTTTCTCATTTAATATTGCTTTCTGTAAATCTATCTCCGATTGCTCAATCGCTTCTAAAACATTCTTTTGTGTATAAATCATTTTTATTTGTTTAAAATAATGATCCCATCCATACAATTCATATAATTTTTCATTTACCCTTCTGTAGTATTCCTCTTGTTTAAAATGACAAAATATTTGAAACATTTTTTCATATCCCATAACATTTTTTAAGATATATCTTTCTACTTCCAAAATCAGCTTTTTTTCTTCATCATTTGCCAAAATAAAATCTTCACTACCGTAATCATCTTCAGTAACTATTACCGTTTGCATTTCCCAAATAAGCAATTTTCTATTTTTTAGATTATTTAAAGCTGAAAAAAGAATCTGTTCTAGCTTCTTATTACATCTTTGATAAAAATGGTTTATTTCAAATTTTGTAATTACATAGTCAATATCTTCTAAATATTTTTTAGAGATTTTATTATATTTTCTGTTCACCATTCCTAAAAGTCCCCCCCAATTCCTTTTTGTAAATGTTTTTGTATATCCTTCTTGTTTAGATAGATATTGTAATAAGATCAATTCTATATATTTTACATATACAGAATTATTTCCTAATCTTCTTTTATCTTGTTTACTTATTGGCATATCATATATATCTATTATGACGAATTTTTGCCCTGATTTTTCCCACTCAAAATATCTTTCCCAATCTTTTAATTGTAATTGTCTTGCCTTACCAACTTTTATTTCTTCTTTTAGAATATTACACATTTCTTTATAGTTTTTAACAACCATTCCTATTTCAAGCCCGCTTGTATCTATATATCCATCTGAAATACTATTGTTTTCAAAAGAAGAAACGGTTTCTTCTTCACCAAAAATCTTATAGACTTCTTCAAACATCTGAATTAGCTTTCCCACAATTTCTAATTCGTACTTTTTTACTTCTTTCTCATTTGTAAAATTTATTTTCTCATCACATAGAACCAAAATAATAATTCCTAAAACATAATCTAATTCATCCCTCAGATTAATAACTTTTGGTTGAACTTGATTCTTAATAATTTCATCAATACATTTATAACTACACTTATGATTTTGTACATATCCCATAATATATGTAATATTTCTTAATACTGTAAGGATTCCTTCAACATCATTAATTGGAGCTTTCCATTTTAGGTCTAATGACTTATAGCCATCTTTATTTTCATCATTATCCTTTATCATTGTATAAAGTTTCTTTTGCAATATTGTACAAATCCGGTTTCCTTTTAATTCTGTTTTCGTATTGATTTAATCTCACCTCCGTATATTTTTTCCAAACCAGTATTTCACTGGCTTAATCATTCTCAGTCGCTTGATGGGATAGGGGCATCATCCTATCATGACTACCATCTATATAACTACTTCTACAAATGAAAAATTTTTTCCATTATTTATTACAACAAGTTACACATTGTTATTTTTAAGTTCATCATATTTATTGTAGGAATCCCATATTTCTGCCTCTGACTATCTTGAAAAAATAAGATATGAGCTTTTCATGTCAGAACTCAGAATATCGATTCTGATATATCAACCCCTGCCATATCATACATAAAGTCAACCAAAAAAGAATTGTCATCATCTGTTTCAATATTCTCAATAGAATCTTCATCGAAACATATTGTTCCTGTAACTCTGTCTTCACTATCACGAGCCACAAACCATAACTCAGATTCATTTTCCTCATATTCAACTGTAGCTCTTGTCATAGTAATAGACATTCCATAACGATCGTATGGAGTAATATCCACATATTTCCCTTCAAATCTCTGTGCCAATTCTTTTGCCGTTACATTTCTTGTCTCTGTTGTTGTGTTTGTGTTCATCATTTTTTTCTCCTTTGTCTTATAAATCATTTTGCATTTATTTTTAATAGGTAGAAAGATGATTTTCTACCTATTAATTACTTCTATAAAATCTCTATCATTTAATATACAATACATTATTTTTACATAGCTTAGAGAATACTCTGACATTACATAGATCTATACTTCTTACTTCTTCATTTTTTTTTGCAATACTTCCCATTTTGATGGTTTTTTCTTCTTTTGTTCTACTGTTTTAGTAATTTCATCTTCCATGAAATCTAATTTCCCCAGTTTTTCAATATGATGCCTGTTCCTTTGCCTTTCATCATAAGCTGCCTTTGCCATGTCTCCAAGTTTCATAACATGTGACACAGGATAATCCAAACCACTGACAGCTACCAAGGTATTTTTGTTATTATATCCTTCAAAAACATTTTTAGGTTTTCCGACCTCAGCAATCACATTTTCTTTCTGAATATCTGAATTGTTACGTCCAGAATGAATGATAGCAATATTTTCACAGACTTTGTTTGACTCAATCGGAGCAAAAATCCCATCTTTTGTCAACTTTTGTAACATTAACGTCTGGTCTAAACTCTGGTTATCCTTTGTTCCCATAAGGCTAATGACCATCATCCCACCATCTTTTAACATTTCAAGCCGTTCTGATTCATCGAAATTGTTCAGATCTCCATATGAATCATTTGTCAGAAAAGTATCAAGAAATTTTGTAAATGTACTGTTAAGACTTGTATAATCTTTACCTATATTATTGTTAATAAAAAATGTTGCTCCCAGCCCTTCAATTTCTTGCAATTCTTGGACGGCCTGATATGCATTCCTATGTTTTGCAACAGGTTCATCTAAAGACGGTAATGCAACGACCGGGCATACAATCCGTGGAAAGATATCTTCGTCATCCTTTTGTTGTAAAAGCAATTCCGATATAATAGTGGCACATCCTGAACCTGTAGAACCGCCGCCACCAAAAATTACAAATACAATTTCCTCTTTTATATTTTCTAAAAATTCGATAAACTCACTATTTTTTGCCAGACAATCTAACGCCCTCTCCCTATGACCACCAAACCCATCAAATCCTTGCAAATGATATTTGGGAATATCGCCAAGAGCTTTTAAATCCTGATCGCTTCCATTAGCTACATAGCCCTTATATCCCAAACTTATAAATTCTTTCGTTTGTTTTCCACCATAATTTCCCAGTCCCAAAAATATACATTTTTCCTTTAATTTCATAAGTTTTTTTCTCCTTCAACTGTTTTGATTCCTTTTTCCATAAGATAAAATGTGTCGGCATGGTTATCAAGGCATCCTTTTTTTATGTAACCGGCTTTTATTAATTTTTGCATTTTTCTGTAAACTGTCATTCGCACACCCAACGCACCTTCATTGTCATTCATTAAGTCTGTAATCGACATTGAATGATAATGTTCTGTACAACCGCCATCATACAAAGATTTTAAAATCATAAATTCCATACGGTTTAAATCATATGCACCATCCATATACATCACTCCCTCCATAGTATTCACCTTATAATAGCTACACAATGACGATACATCTATTTTAGGTGTGTTTGACGTATCATACCTTTTCAAAAATATATAGGCTTCTCAGCCATACAATCTCAGGATGTATCATATTCTTCTCTTTTTGATATGAGTTTCTTCCTTGTATAATGAAGAAACGGATCATATTCATTACTTTGGCAAACTAAAACCTGAATAATGCGAATACTCATTCTCAATTCCTCAAAATTAGCTTTCAAAAGTTTTCCTCCCTGATATTAAATATTTTCTTTCATAATTGATAAAATTGTCTTACCTCTATCTTCTGTATTTAAATAGAAATTTGCATCAAAAAACACCGTATATAGTTTCTATACACAGTGTCACTTTTTATTTTATATATCTATGGAAATGCTAATATACATATCCCATCATTTCTTTTATCAATTTTTCGCATATTTCTTCTTTAGTTCCATCTTGAAATTCACTATCATTCATACGCTTTTTGACATCATCTACCCACTCTTTGAAACCAGATCCCTTTTCTTCAAGAATATTGCCCAATGCATTATCAATGATATCTTCAAATTCATTTAATACGCTATCCATAGTTTTTTGCTCAAAGTTTAGGGAAGTCCGTGGTTTCCATATGGCCCTATCAGAAAACGTTGCAAAATAAAGGTTTTCTGTGATTTTGGGTAGTAAAAATGGCGTGTTTTCCTTAGGGCTGATCACAGTGGATGGAAATTTTATTTAACGGCTTATTTTTTTAGAAAATAGTTATTTTATTAATATACTCTTATACATTCTCTCCCGTCAATAACATCCAAATAATGAGTATTACTAATTTCATACTCAAAATCATTTGTTCCATCAACATCACATTCGTTCTGTGGCCCCCCAGCCATAGCATTATTCAGATCTCCATTTGATGATAACCAGATTAAATCTCCGCTCTTAAATATCTTGTCTATACTTGATTTTGTAACAATATATAATTTTAATTTCTCAATATACATCCTCCATCAGATAAAATTTCACTTTCATTTTATTTTTATGGATTACAATTATTACATGGCTTATATCCATTATCTATTAAAAATTGTCTTGAATATTTAAATTCCTTTTTATTTTCATCGTTTATCTTGTCTATAAACTTACAATTAGAATTATGAAATATATGAACACCAGTGTTTAAAATATAATCCTGTGTTCCTTTTTCTTCCTCAGTATATTTATTTTGTGAAAATAACTTATCACACCATTCTTTATCTTCATCGCTACTACCACACTTATAACATATAGCAACTCCTGGTTGTACATTATATACAAATACATTAAAGCAAATTTCTTTTCCATAATCTTCAGCAGAAAATGCTTCCATCTGTACACCTTTCATTAACTGATCACCATCATTAAAGATTGGCGTAACACGGTACAATACGTGACTTACCTTATTTTTATTTTCTAAACATTTTTTACTTGACATTCAAACGGAGTCATTCCTCTTTCATTCATATAACGTGTTCCGGCAACAAGGTTTCTTCTATCCGAATCCTCTTCAAGAAATTGATGAGCGATTAAATGACAATAGTTAAAAAGATATCCATTTCCTTTTATGAAATTATATTTATCTGGATAATATTTAGATATTTTTTTATTTTTAGGTCTGTTTTTTTTATCCGATAGATATGTCCATTTAATACAATCATATGAAGAATATATTATGTGTTCTTCTCCACATCTTTTGTATCTACCCAATTTTTTATACTTTTCTTGTTTAGGAAATTCACTAAAATCTGGTATATTATCACAAATTTCTATGTATGGTTTTCCATAATATTCTGGAATTTCTTCTCCATTTACAACTGCAAACATCTTTAACCACTCCATTAACAAATTATTCTTTCAAAATTTATAAGACATCTATTTTTATTAACATTTATTTACCAGAACCAGAAATTCAAAGTTTGTATTTTTCAAATATTTTTATTATATCCTTACATGTTTCAATTATATTTTTACTTCCAATAATTTCTTATCATTATTTCTTTGATTCTTTCTATCTTCTCCACCATTGTCAAGAATAGACCATACTACTTTTCTTTCAGGAATAATTAAATGAAAGTATATAGGAAATGAAAATCCACCATTTTGTTTAGTTATGTCTTTCACTTCAACACAGTGCTTTAAGCTATTATTTGCATATCTAAAAGCCGATACTATTTTCTCATCTTTCTTTTTTATTTTTACTCTATCAGCATAATCTACTATGCAGACATGTCCCTACAGTTAGAAATAATTTGTTATTTTCTTCTGTAAAATTGGATGTACCCAACGCTCTATGTGTTTCTTCTTGCATACTTTTAAATGATTCTATCATAGCATAGAGAAAATTATTCATTATAAAACCAACCTTTATTGTAATTTTTCTAATTCATTTACCTGATAAAATACATTCTGTGCATATAATCTCAATATCCACATATCTGTGTCATATAATTTTTGCAATTTCATTATATTTTCATCTTCAAAACTACTATTCAAAATTGAATGTACGAATTTATTCCTTCTTTTCCTAATCACATTCAATTCATCATATCCAATCTTTATAAAATTACCATTATTATCAATTTCGGGTAAAACATAGACAAAGGGAGAGGTTTCAAAAACTTCATCGTTTAATACATCCAAAAGTTTTTTGGTTTTTCCCTTACTACATCTCAATTTGTTTGATACATTACTATTTAATTTATTCGATTCAATAAGCTTTTTCACTATATATGAAACAAAGGACTCAAAAAGATTCCATTGATAACAATAACATGTTACATAAGAAAATATTTGCATATCATATACCATATCACCCAAGCCACATGGATCTTTATCACTAAAAATATTAGTCATATGTACCTTCTGCATGATAAAATAAGACATCTGTAAAAAAACTCTAATTTCATTATCCGTATCACTTCCGGCTTCCTCTAGTTCTAACATTCTTTTATATATTCCATCTAATGTATCATGAATTTCTTTCAATCCGTTATGATTGTTTGCATAAGCATTAACACAATGAAAATACCTGTCAATTTTAACTGAATAATTAGCATATTGCTCAAAATACTTTTGTTCTATCATCATGTGCCTTTCTTAAAGACAAATACTTTTAAAAAAAATTTTAAATAGCATTTCATTCTATTGACTATTTCTTTGTATATGTTCCCAGCTTATGGCAAAACATATATTTTCTCTATCACAAAAAGGCAACAAATCCCCTTCCAGAAATCTATCACCTGTACCTACGAATTTATCGCTACATTAAAATATTATCATATTCGACAGATTTCTACAATAAGATATTTTATTTTCTTACTGTACAATTTTGCACAATGAGTATCTATATAGTGTTAATTTTTCACAGCGAAATTTTCCGCCATGAGTATCTATTACTAAGAGGGTTCAATTCCCATGTAGGAATTTTACTGATAACCATTTGGTTGTGAGTGATTATTTCAGTAAGTCTTATATGGAGATAAAATTTTATCCCTATGTGAAACACTTCCACTTAGAATAGATTAGAGATTATGCAATAAATATGTGTCTGACTGTCCAAATTTGGACAGTCTAAATCAGCTAACACAAAATTGTGTTCAGTAATCAAGGAAAACCTTATAGCAATTCTCGACATACTGTGATATAATTTCTTCATCAGTGTAGACAGTATGGGGATAGTTCCTTGGTTGCCCTTTTCGGAAACGGAAAGGGGGTTACTATGAGCATTTTAGAAGTATTGACGCTAATCTTGGTGATATTTGCCGCCTTGACTTACATAGATAATCGTAACAACCGTAAATAGACAGGAAAAGGGCTATCCTCTACTCACAATAGGGGATAGCCTGTTGTCTTGTTACTCACTGTTATAATTCATCAAGTTTCCGTCTAGGGTAATGGGGACGTTCCAATATCTCCGTTACCTTCTACACTGATTATAAATGATTCCTTGAGGATTTTCAAGTGAAAAATTGGATGTAAGAAAGTATATACATTGTTATACCACCTGATTGAGTAGTCCATGGTCTTATTATATAACACGCTATCGTGTTGTATCAAAACGTAATATTTCACAAACATATAACGTTATCGTGTTCTATTTTTTATGCATATGCATAACACGTTATCGTTATTCTTTTGACAAATAAATATTTTTGTGATATCGTGTTATTTAAGAAGAAAAATATATTTATAATTCTGAATAGGAAGGATATTGATATAGTAATGGAAGAAAAAAAGAAAGCATCCGCCGCTCATATGAGAGCAACAGCAAAATGGGAAAAAGAAAATTATGATAAAGTTTTAGTTAGATTTCCAAAAGGCACTAAAGAAAAAATATTAAATTCTGGCGCAAAAAGTGTAAACGGCTATATAGTTGAAGCCGTTATCGAAAAATTAAATAATATATAATAATGAAATACAGTCATTTGCATATAACACGGTAACGTTATTCATTTTAACTAAATTTCGAATAACGTTATCGTGTTATTTTTGTGCAATTTGCCATTTTGGAAATAACACGATATCGTTATATAGTAATCCTATCAACAAAAACCATAGAGCCTTGACAATTGAATAGACTTCATACCTTGACTGTGATATAATACATAGCATCAGATAACGTCATGATCAAAGCAACAGACAGATCACAGGAAGGAGTGATATAGAAATGTCATTAACAAATGAAGATTTGTTGGCAATATCTCAGTTACTGGACACAAAATTAAAAGCTGAACTAGAACCGATGAAGGATGATATCAAATCTATCAAGGATGAGCAAACAAGAATTAACTTAATCATTGAAAATGAGATTCAACATGATATCAAGCTACTTGCTGAAAACTATGTACCGGCCGCAAAACGGTATGAAAAAGCAAGCGCACAGCTTGATGCAATGCAAGCCGACATAGATATTTTGAAGAAAGTCGTGTCAGATCATAGTGAAAAACTGAAAAAGATATCATAATCACCTAATCATAACTACATAAGCGATCACGTAAAGGTATGAAGCCTATTGAATTGTCAAGGCTTTATACCTTTTTTATTTCATAAATTCACAGGAGGGAACATTCATTGATCGCGCCTCCGTTTCTAAATACTATTATAAAGCGTTCTGATATAGAATACAAGCTTCGATCACTTGTCTTGTTAAGAAACAGTTTCCCATCGTTACATGTCACGCCTTGACCAGGTGTGACATGTAACTTCCCATCCTTTACAACATCGACTAAAACAGAAAGCTGGTACCGGGAACAGCCGCTTTCTTAGCAGTTCTTAATAGTTCAAGCATGGAATCATCAATGATGAATACATTTGCACGGCCTTCTAAGTCCAAGGGGACAATAGATGCATAGGCATTTTTTAAAGCGCAAAGTTTGAGTAATATACAATTCAAATTATATTTTTATCGGCATATCCGCTGCTTCCCACCACTTCCACCATACTTCCAATCCCATCCCTGCTCCGCCGCTTCGTCACCACAATCTTCCCCTCAATCCGTTCTTTCAGCTCCGCAACATGGGAAATGATCCCCACCATGCGGTTTCCTTCCGTCAGCCCGGCCAGTGCTTTCACCGCCTGATTCAGGGCTTCCTCGTCCAGGGAGCCAAAGCCTTCATCTACAAACATGGCATCCAGTCGGATTCCCCCGGCGCAGGACTGGATCTCATCTGACAATCCCAACGCCAAAGACAGGGATGCCTGAAAAGATTCCCCGCCGGACAGTGTCTTGACGCTCCGCTCCGTCCCGTTATAATGGTCGATCACATTGAGCTCCAGGCCGGCCTTCTCCCGCTTGCCGGCCCCGTCCTCCTGCCGTTTCAGCTCATACTGCCCGCTGCTCATGGTCATCAGCCGCAGGTTGGCCCGGCGCAAAATCCTGTCAAAATACGCCATCTGGATATAGGTTTCCAGCTCAATCTTCCGTTTCCCATTCAAAGTCCCGTTGGCCGTGTCCGACAGCGCCTTTACCCACACATATTCCTGCTCCACGGCAACCATTGTCTGCTGCCGGCCGCAAACCGCCTCATAAATGTCCCGGTTCTTTTTTCCTGCCGCATACCGCTCCGCCCTTTTTCGGGACAGCAGTGCTTTTTCCTCGATCCACTTCTGCTTTCTCTCCAGGATTTCCTCCTCACGCAGCGGTTCCTTTGACTGCAGTTGCCCTTCCAGCGCCTGAACCGCCGCCTGCAGAGCCGTCAATTCTTCCCTGCACTTTCGGAAATTCTGTTCCGCCTCTTTCCTCTGCTTCTGCAGGAAATCCAGCTTTTGCCCAAATGCTTCGGCCTGTCCTTTTATTTCCTCCCTGGTCTGTTCGCCCAGGATTTCCGCCAGTTCATCCATCTGCCCCTTGAAAAGCTTCCGCTCCGTATCCAGCCTTGCCAAAAGAATATCCGCCCGACCGACTTCTTCCTCTTCCCGGCGCGTCTCCTCCTCCAGCTTGGGAAGCGCCTCTTCCAAATATTTTCTGCGTTTCCGTTTCCTTTGGTTTTCGGCAATCTCCCCCTCCAGACCTTCCAGTTCCCCATCCAGCATCTTTCCAGCTTCGGTTACAGACTGCAGCAGCTCTTCCTCTCCCAGTTCCGCTGCATTTTCATAAGAAGATCCCCAGGGCATCCCCGGTGCAAGAAGAAGCCCTGCCATCTGCCTCCGGCTCTCCCCATGCCGGGACTGTAAGATTTCCAGACGGCTGCTCTGCTCCTGGATTGTCTCCCTGCATTTAGCAAGCCCCTTCTCCAGTTCCCGGCCCTTTTCTAAAAGACGGCTGCGCAGTTCCAGTTCCTTCCGGACCTGCTCCTCCTGACGTGCGCTCTCCTTGATTCCTTCCATCAGCCAGCACAATGCCGATGCAAACACCGCCTCCCACGCTTTCTCCATGCCTGCATCCGCAAATGCCGCCCCGCTCTTTCCCGGACACCTGCACGCAGTTGACGCATCTTCTCCTCCGTCCTGCTCTGCCTGCAATTCCCCGATCCGGCTCAGTCTGCCGTCCAACTGCTGCCGCAAAGCCATCCCCCGGCCCGCCAGTGAATCCGCTCCCGCACGAAGCTCCCTGATCTGCTCCGCCTGTTCCTTCGTCATACCTTCACCCCCAAAACAAAAAGAGCCAAAAAACCACCTTTTTCCGGTAGTTTTTCAGCCCCAAAATGCAGGATTTATAAAGGTTCCCGGAATGACTTCATCCCCGGAAATCCTTATAAATCCTGCATTTATGTATGGCCGGATAGCACCCTGCCTATCCCCCCTGTCAATTTCTGCGAAAATTCACGTTTGAGGGGGCGGCGGTGTCCAGGGGCACCTCTTCTGGAGATTTACACCGCCCCTCCCCTCTGGCTCCCGTCAGAACCTACAGCTCACGGGAAAAATCTTTGTGAAGATCACCGGCCAAATTTTACTGGAGATCCGCATGGTTCCACAGTAAAATAATAGCCAGCACCACACCAAATCTAAAGGAGGCACACGTCTATGAAATCAAAGCTGATCAAAGTAATCACATCCTCACGCCTTACCTATCCCAAAAACCCTTTTGATGACACCAAATACATCCGGACGCCCAAAATCCAGATAGAGGGAAACTGGCTGGAATCCCTCGGCTTCCACATCGGGGACCGCCTGCAGGTTGACTATGAAGAAGGTGCCATACATATCCACCCCGCACCGCCGGAGCCGGACTGTCCCGCCAAACCCGCATGATAAAACAGCATATACCACAAAAGCCCCGGAAACCTCCCAGGGCTTTTGTGCTGTCAATACTTATATTCCTGATACCTGTCCTCGGTCATAGTCTTGCTGTCATGGCAGTTCTTACAAAGTGCCTGCCAGTTCGACTCATCCCAGAACAGCTTCTCATCCCCTCTGTGCGGCACGATATGGTCAACCACCACCGCCTTCACAAACTTCCCTTTCTCCTTACACTTCTCACACAGCGGATACCGTTTCAAAAAATATTTCCTCGCTTTCCGCCACCTGCCGTCATACCCACGCCCGGATGCATCCACACGGTCCGCCCTGTGCAGTGCCTCATGTCCCTCACAGAAATCACCGTCCGTCAGTTCCGGACATCCCGGATGCTTACACGGCTTCTTCGGCCTTCTCGGCATGGTCACCACCGCCTCACTCCGACGTAATATTTATCCGCTATGGCGTCCTGCTGATGCTCCGGCAGGCTCCTAAGCCTCTCCCTTGCTTTCTCCAGGGACCGCTCCTGTTCCTCCTTCGTCTTATGGAACCCGCAGGATTTCCCCTGGCACTGCCTTCCGATCACGCCGCAGTGCCCATTCCCGCATAACGCAAAACAGTCCATCAAACTCTCCCTTCCATCCTCTCAATCTCAAAAAGGGCAGCGGTGAAAGGATGAAGCCCGCTGCCCCGCAAAGACAAAAGAAAAAGCCCCATGGACATATCCACAGAG